>OBZK01000394.1_pt1 | contig 37012 bp, 38 predicted proteins | sample 1495511 | NCBI WGS metagenome assembly OBZK01 (sample SAMEA2580233, study PRJEB22360) | human gut metagenome | biome: human gut; feature: human-associated habitat; material: faeces | place: Denmark | collected 2008/2010
GTGGTGACACATGGAGCTGACTGATACTAATCGGTCGAGGGCTTGACCAAAAGGTAAGGGAAACAAAAGGTTGCAGGTATTCGGTAGTTCAATATGTGGTTTTGAAGGTATGTATACTTTCAATATTCCTCGATAGCTCAGTCGGTAGAGCAAACGGCTGTTAACCGTTGGGTCGTAGGTTCGAGTCCTACTCGGGGAGTTTTTAAGAATTAGCAAGGCCCCATGGTCAAGCGGTTAAGACATCGCCCTTTCACGGCGGTAACAGGGGTCCGAATCCCCTTGGGGTCATTTAACTAAATATGGCGACATAGCCAAGCGGTAAGGCAAAGGTCTGCAACACCTCTATCACCGGTTCGATTCCGGTTGTCGCCTCTTTCTAAGAATCACAGAAATGTGGTTCTTTTTTTCTGCTAAAATAGACTCTTTCCATATGTGAGCCAATATGGTACTATGTATAAGTAAAAAAATTGACAGGATAAAGATATGAATTATATTGTATTTGATCTGGAGTGGAACCAGAGCGCGGAGGGAAAAGAATGCTCCGTGGAGCATATGCCCTTTGAGATTATTGAGATTGGAGCTGTGAAGCTGAATAGACAGATGAAACAGATAAGTGAATTTCATCGTCTGGTACGGCCAAAAGCTTATAAAGAAATGCATTTTAAAATATCAGAAGTGACGCACATGGACATGGAGGAGCTTTCCCGGAAGGGACAGCCATTTCCGGTAGTGATGGAGGATTTTCTGAACTGGTGTGGAGAGGACGAATATATTTTCTGTATCTGGGGATCCATGGATCTGACAGAGTTACAACGGAATATGACCTATCACGGGATGGAAATTCCCTTCCCAAGACCTTTATTATACTATGATGTGCAAAAATTGTATTCTCTGGAGTATTCTGATGGAAAGAGCCGTATTTCTTTAGATCACGCTGTAGAACAGCTTGATCTGGACCAGGAGCGTCCATTCCACAGGGCTCTGGATGATGCAGTTTATACAGGACGGACACTACGCCATATTAATATGGAAGAATATGGGAAATATAGTTCAATCGATTATTACCGGCTTCCAAAACGTGGGTGCAGTTATCAGTTAAAATTTCCAGAGTATTCAAAATATGTTTCAGGGGAATTTGACTGTAAGGAGGAGATCCTTAAGGATAAAGAAATTGCAGATATTGTATGTGTAAAATGTGCCAGAATGCTGCGGAAAAAGATACGCTGGTTTTCTTATGGGCAGCGGTTTTATTTCGCTCTTGGCATTTGTCCGGAGCATGGTTATATGAAGGGAAAGATCCGGGTCAAGAAATCGGAACGGGATCTATATTATGCAGTAAAGACCATTAAAGCAGTGGGGGAAGATGCACTGCCTATGCTGGTCCAGAAAAGAGAAGATAACAAAAAGAAAAAGAAGAATCCGTCAAAATAGTAAGAATGACGGATTCTTCTTTTTTTATGGATCTTATGCAGGGATTTTGGCTTTGAATTTATTCTTCGCGCATTCGGTAGCCAACACCGATCTCTGTAAATATGTATTGTGGCTCAGCCGGGTTTTCTTCCAGTTTTCGGCGGATGTGGGCCATATTTACCCGAAGGATCTGGTTGTCATTATCTGCATATGGTCCCCAGATCTTTGTGATAATAGATTCATAGGTCATGACCCGGCCGGCATTCTGGGCAAGGAGACATACCAGCTTGTATTCAATCTGGGTCAGGTGGACATCCTGATCTTTGACCTTCACCAGACGACGTTCAAAATCTACTAACAGATCTCCTACCTGGTATTTGGAGCTTCCAATATGCTGGTTGCGCTGGGAATGCCGCAGAGCGGTACGGATACGTGCCAGAAGTTCTCCGGTGCCAAATGGTTTGGTCAGATAGTCATCAGCACCCAGATCAAGGGCTGCGATCTTGCTTTTTTCCAGGGTTCTGGCAGAGATAACGATAATAGGTGTAATGCTCCAGGAGCGGACCTGCTCGATCAGCTTTAAGCCGTCCATGTCCGGTAATCCAAGGTCTAAAAGAATCACATCCGGATGTTCGGAAGTAATGTACTGCAGGCCTTCTCTGCCTGTATTCGCAGTGATCACACGGTAGCCCTGAGGTTCCAAGATGTGCTCGATAAAGCTGCAGATATTTTTCTCGTCTTCAATAATGATAATGTTCGCTTTTGTAGTCATAATCAGTACTCCTTCCAGTCGGGTAAGGTAAAAGTAAACATGGCGCCGTCTGCATGGTTTGCAGCCTGGATAGTGCCGCCATGGGCATTAATAATGGTCTTGCAGATAGAAAGCCCGATTCCCATTCCTTTGTGGCTGTCACCGGATTCATTGGTATTTACACCGCCACCGTCAAACAAAGTAGGAAGCCGTTTGGGGTCAATTCCCTTTCCGTAGTCTTTGATAGTGATATAAAGACTTTCTTTTTCTGTGCGCACTTTCAATTCAATAGGCTTTTCGCTGCCAGAATGAAAATGAGCATTTTCTAAAAGATTGTTGATGACCTGTTCGATCAGCATGGCATCCATGGGGATCATGATAAAAGCATCAGGAACACTGACTTTGACGGAGATATCAGGGAAGCGTTTGTGGAAACGCTGGACTGCCTCAGAAATAACTTCCTCTAAGGATTCGTCCGTTTTATTAACAGAGCTTATGCCCTGGTCATCCTGGATACGTGTAACAGAAAGAAGATTTTCTACCATATTTAACAGCCACTGGGCATCTTCTTCAATATTGTGGATCAGCTTGCGCTTTTCCTCTGGTGACATTTCATTTTCCTGCTCTAAATAGGTGGCACTGGAACCAATGATGGTAGTCAGTGGGGTGCGCAGGTCATGAGACATGGCACGCAGCAGATTGGCGCGCATGGTTTCTTTTTCTGCCTGCATCAGCATACGGTCCTTTTCCTGGATCTGGGCACTCTGCTTGGAAAGCATGATGCAGATACTGCTGGTGAAACAGGAGATAAAAGTCATTCCAACGAAAGTAAGGGGATATCCGCTTAATGTGAAGTTCAGGGTCATATATGGGTAAGTGTAGGCATAATTGACCCAGAATACACTGTAAATAGAGGCAATGATACCAGCGCTGTAGCACTTAGTATACTGAGCATGGAGCAGGATCGCCAGAATGTAAATAATGGATACATTAATGGCATTGCCGCTTAGATGGAAAAGCGCATTAGCTGTAAGGGTAGCGGCTGTCATACAGGCAATCGTTATGGGAAGTGTGTGCAGTGTATTAAAAAATGTGGCCTTTAACCGGCCTGGTAATTTTTTCAGACAATCTTTTTTCAACGCCATAGGATCCACCTCGCTCTGTATTCAATTGTATTATAATTGATTCCTGTCCTAAGTGCAATGTGCGGGTTAAACGTAACGTTTTCTTAGCGGTCAAAAGGCGTTTTCCTGCGGGGACGTTTTACCTTATGTTTTTGCTTTTTGTAAGATGGGGCAGAGCTTCGTTTCTGGGAAAGCAGCTGGTCAAAATCAGAAGATGAATAGCCGATATCTTCCAGGCGTTCTAAGCGGCGCTTGCGGCGCAGGAGCAGGTCCTCTTTTTCTTTTCGGTGAGAATGGAGAAGGAAAAAGAGGATGACTCCTGCTGCTGTAAGACCAAGAGCGCAGATTCCAACTAAGACAATGGGGAATTTCTTCCCAGATTGAGGAGAAGCAGCAGAACGGTCAGTGGGGGGCAGAAGGTTCTGGGGCTGTTTTTCCGTCTGATCGGTGGATTCAGTCTGTAATTCGGCCTGTGGAGCTGCTATGTGTCTTGTCTGACCTGCAGAGCATAAATAGACTTGTCCAATTGAATGACCGTCATATTGGTAAAGAATGCGGGCAATGGCATTATCAGGGGCATTTTCATCCAGGTCATAGGAAAGAGAAGCCTCTGTATCAGAAAAGTCTGCATCTTTTGGAATGACAACCAGACTGTTTTTGTCTAATTCAAGAGAAATGTTATCCTGGGCAGTCATGCCTCCAATGGTCATATCATTATCCAGAGCCTTATAAGAAGTTTCATGGTCAGCAGCCTTTAATATCTGAAAACGGTCAAAACCAAAGTCAAGAAGTGCTTTTGTATCTGGATAATGGGTCTGGTGGCCATTTAATACAACGGCAATCAGGGTCATGTCATTTTTTTCTGCACAGGTAACAAGGGTATTGCCGGCAATGGAGGTATAGCCGGTTTTTCCGGCAAAGGCACCAGGATAGTAGACAGAGGTATTTTTCACCAGCATGCGGTGATGGTTTGCCACATAGCCGCCTTCTGGATTGCGTTTGGTAGGAGGCAGTTTGTAGTTGCGGGCGCCATCAATTTCTAAAAAATCCGGATTCTGGATAGCTGCTCTGGTGATCAGAGCCATATCGTGTGCAGTAGTATAATGGTTTTCATCATTTAAACCGCTGGGATTTGCAAAATGGCTTCCTGTGCAGCCAAGACTTTCAGCTGTCTGATTCATAAGCTCTGCAAAGGCTTCCCTGGAGCCGCTTACATGGCAGGCAAGTGCATTGGCACTTTCATTGGCAGAAGCCAGCATCAGGGCGTACAGACAGTCACGGACCGTGAGAACATCACCTTCATCAATACCGGCGGTACTGCTTCCTGCTTCCACATTGTAGACGTCATCATGGGAGAAGGTAACTTCTTCATCCAGACTGCAGTGTTCCAGGACGATCAGGGCAGTAAGTATTTTTGTGATACTGGCCGGGTAATAAGGCTGGTCTGCGTTTTTAGCAAAAAGAACCGTTCCGGTCTGCGCTTCCATAAGGATTCCGCCATCTGCCTCGATAGAGATGGCAGATGGCCAGAAAGACGCGGCCAGAGCGGTTCTTACATATGTAAAGAGTATAAAATAAATACTGAGGACTAAAAATAAAGCCCTTTTTCCAAGATTTATAAATTTCCCATATTTCATATAAAAATGCTCCTATTTACGGCGTTTGTTTTTCAGGGTCATGATCAGACAGAGACCAAAAAGAATCAGTGACAGAGAGCCGAAGAGGAAAGCAATACGTCCGGCAGTATCCATGAAAAATCCTTCAGGTACAATATTGATCAGCATATCTGTGGACGGGTCAAGGATCCACAGGTCATTATTAAAAAACATATGGTGGAAAAGGATAAAATATTTCGTAAAGTTTGTGGATATAATAGCAGCCAGTGCTGCGATCAATGCAAAGAACAGTCCGGTTCCCATACAGAGGGAAGAAGGAAGGAGCGTACGCAGATCTGCTTTTGAAAGGACCATAAACAGCAGGGCGGTCACGCAGACAGCCACACAGATCCGCCGCAGTACAATGGCTTTTAAAAACAGCCCCTGAACATCTTCCATATGAGCGATCTCACGTTCATTGAAAAATTCACGGGTCTCTCCGCCCATATGTGTGGTTACATGAAGATCTGCACGTTTCCCCTTTAAATAAGCCATCATCTGGCTGGTAACATCTAACAGGTCATCCATAGTCATGGAAGGAAGATCGTCTAAGACCTGATATTTGGTGTATTCTTTTTCAAAATATCCGGGATTCCAGTAAACAACAGCTTCTACTGAGGTAAAAAAGAGAATGATCATAAGACAGAATGCGGTAAGGATACCGGCAAAGCGTTGAAGATGTTTCATTAGGTTGCCTCCTTTTTGGAAAAATGTTTTCCGGGAATCTTCATTTTCCTATATACGAAAAAAGCCCGACCCCGCAGCTTCTGGTATCTGCAAAGTCAGACCTTTGAATGCGCCTTCAGGGACTCGAACCCTGGACAAATAGATTAAGAGTCTACTGCTCTACCAACTGAGCTAAAGGCGCATGTCTATGCGTTTTTGAATGACACGATAGACATTATAATGTTTTTTTGGGACCTTGTCAAGACTTTTTTAAGATTTTTTTTCGTTTACGGAAACGTTTTTTACGTTTACATCTAACTGGTTAAATGGAATTTCAATTCCAGCCTGGTCAAACTTCAGTTTGATCTGCTCCAGTATTCTCCAACGTACAGTCCAGTAATCAGTGGTATTTGTCCAGCCTCTTGCACCCAGGATAACGGAGCTGTCTGCTAACTGATCTACATAGACGGTAATACCGTCTTCTTTTAAAATAAGAGGATCATTTGCATAAATCTGGTTTAGGATCTCCTTGGCTTTCTTCAGATTAGAAGTATAACCGATGCCAACGGTCAGGTCTACACGGCGCTTTGGCTGGGCGGTCACATTTGTGATGACTGCATTGGATAGGCTGCCGTTGGGGATGGTGATCTTGCGGTTGTCTATAGTAACTAAAGTTGTGTATACAAGACCTATATTTTGTACAGTTCCTTCCGTGCCTTCACAGATGATGTAATCATGGATGCCAAAGGGCCGCATAACAAGGATCAGTATACCTCCTGCGAAGTTTGCAAGACTGCCCTGAAGAGAAAGACCGATAGCCAGTGTTGCGGAACCTAAAAGAGCAATGATAGAAGCGGATGGTACGCCGATCTTTTCCAGTGCCATGAAAATGACAATCGCGTATGTAATAGCATTTGCCAGAGAAATAAGGAATTTACTCAGGCTGAGATCCATTCCCATACGGTCAAAGGTCTTCTTTAGAAAATGGCTGATGTAGATGGCAATCCGTGAGCCAATAAAGATGATAAGGGCAGCAATAGCCAGCCGGTAAGCCAAGGACAAAAGCCCTGGAGTCCATGATTTGATGGATTCTAAAATGGAATTTGGCTTTAATTGTTGTAAATCTTCGTGGACTTCTGCAGCTACTGCCTGAGTCTCTGCCAGAGTAGGAAGCGCATTGCTTTCCTGGGCTGTAAATAATATCATAAAATCTTCTCCTTAAAGGCTTAATGTTCGGTTAGAAGTTTTATATCTATAATTCAATATCAAGATAACGATTTACAATTAAAATAGACATACCAAGGAGACCCGCTTTATCACCTAAAGCGGCCATTTTCAGTTCATAGCTGTCTTTAAAAGGAGACCAGATCATTTTATTTACTGTACGTTGAAGAATCTGAAGAAGGTTTGTTGGTTGCTCTGTGAGTTTTCCGCCAATGATTACAATATCAGGGTTATACATACAGATAACGTTGCAGATGGTCATAGACATATAAGTGTGAAGAGTATTTAATAAATTAACAGCCCAATCTTCCTGGTGTGCGGCGGAATCAAAAATGTCCTGAAGACAGGAAACATTTTTGTGAGTCCTGGCATCCTGAAGCAGTGCTCTTTCGGTGATATAAGTCTGCAGACATCCTCGGCGCCCGCAGTCGCATAGACGTCCATTTGGCTCGATGGTAGTATGACCGATTTCACCAGCGCTGTTTGTAGATCCACGGAAAATGTGATTATCTACGATGAGGGTGGAACCAACACCGGTTCCGAAATGAACAAATGCAACTCTCCGTTTATTTTCTTTTAAACTATAAGTATTTTCAGCAAGGGCTTTTGTTTTAACTTTATTTTCTATTAAAGTAGGATATCCAAGGTGTTTTTGTGCAAAGGAGCCGAGTTTAATGTTTTTCCATTGCAGCTGAGGGGAGAACAGAACGATTCCTTGGTTTGTGTCAATTAGACCAGGAACACCGATTCCGGCACCAATGATTTTATGAGGATCACAGTTTGATTGAACGATCATATTTTGCATTTCATCACAGATTTTATCTGTAAATGCTTGCCAGGTCATTTGATTTGCATCACAGATAATGGATCGTTCATGGATAACTTCGCCGTCAAAGTTTACGATGCCGATTCGCGTTATATCTGGATCTAAATGAGCACAGACTGTATAAACAGAATTGGGAACGGTATCAAGTAAAAGAGCTTTTCGCCCCACTTTTCCCGAAACCGGCTCCGTTTCCTGAACCAGTCCGTTTTCTATTAGTTCATTTACAATACGACTGACAGAAGTAGGACTCATCCGTGTGATACGAGCCAACTCTGATCTAGATACTGGTTTTAAGTCACGGATCAGATTTAAAATAGTGCCCTTATTTTCTTTTCGCATTAATTCTTGATCATGTTTGGTAACTTCATAGTTCATAATGATTTATTTCTCATTTCATGGGTTTTAGTAAAGATATTATTACATATTTACATATGATAGTCAAGGATTGTAAGGGGGGAATAAAATACAAAAAGCACAAAAAACCATCAAAATAAATAAAAAACAAACAATAATATTGACAAATATAGGCAAATACCCTATTATTAATATCAGTGGAGAAATTAATTGGGTGATCGATTAAATTTAACTCTGCAGATTAGAATGTGAAATAAGGAGGGTATTTTTTATGAAGAAAAGTTATGCATTATTAACGCTGGGGTTGGCGGCAGTATTAGGATTAACTGCATGTGGAGGAGCAAAAACAGCTGAAACACAGGTGCAGGCAAACGGAAAAACGGAAGCTCATACACAGGCAAAGGCTGTCACCTTGAAATTGGCTCATACACAGTCTACGGAGCATCCAGTACATAAGTCTATTGAAAAGTTTGCTGAATTGGTAAAAGAAAAGACCAATGGAGAGGTAACAGTTGAAATCTATGCAAACGGTGTTTTAGGAGATGAAAGAAAGTATATCGAGTCTCTTCAGACCGGTTTGCTAGATATGGCGAAGGTATCTGTAAATTCAATGGAAAATTTTGAAGAATTATATACTATTTTTTCTATTCCGTATGCGTTTAAAGATATGGATCATGGAAGAAAGTTTATGGACAGCGAAAAAATGGAGGATTTTTATACTTCTACCATTGATTCTCTAGATATCCGTGGTTTAACTTGGTATAACGCAGGCTGCCGTAACTACTATACAAAAGGTAAAGCAATTTTGACACCAGACGATATGAAGGGGCTTGTAATGCGTGTACAGTCTAGTCAGAATCAGATTAAGGCAATCGAAGCAATGGGCGGAAGTGCAACTCCTGTAGACTGGGGCGAGTTATACACTGCGATTCAGCAGGGCGTTGTAGATGGTGCAGACAACGGAATCGTTGCATTTGCGGATAATAACTTGTGTGAAGTAGCAAAGCACTTCTCCTTTACACAGCATCTTCTTTCCCCAGATATCCTGCTGATTAAGGATAGTGTGTTTGAAAAATTAACTCCTGAACAACAGACTGCAATAAAAGAAGCAGCAAAAGAATCTACAGATTTTCATGATGAAATATGGGATGCAGCAGAGCAGGCAGCAATTGACAAGTCAAAAGCAGCAGGTACAGAGATTTACTATCCAGACCTGGCACCATTTATTGAAAAGTTAGCTCCACTTCGTGAAGAGTTGGTTCCAAGCGATAGGGTTGCTGAATATATGAAGATTATTGGCGAGATGGAATAAGGTACATGTATTTGTGTATGGAGGGATTATTTTGAGAGCATTAAAAGCTATATTTGATAAAGTCCTTGCAGTGTTACTTTCGGTAACACTGTTGAGTATGATTTTTGTGGCTTTGCTAGGAATTTTTACGCGCCTTATCCTGAAAAACCAGGCAAGCTTTACAACGGAATATTTGAGATATGCACTTCTTTGGTCTTCTCTTTTAGCAGGAGCGTACGGTTTTGGAGAAAAGGGGCATATTTCTATTACTTTTGTGAAAGATAAATTTAAAGGAAATGCACAGATAATTTTGAATGTGATAACAGAACTTGCAATTATTTTTTTTGCAGCAACAATCCTGATTTATGGAGGAATTCAGGGTGTTAAACTGGGAATGAATGAAATTTCACCTACTCTTTACATTAAGGTAGGTTATATCTACACTGTGCTTCCGATTTCAGGTGTGTTTGTTATTTTCTATTCCATTGTAAATATTATGAATCTCTTTGAAAAAAAGAAGATCTGATAGTGGTTAAAAGGAGAAAAATATGGCAGTACAAGTTGGGTTAATCCTTTTGTTAGGATTTATCGTTTCACTTTTTGGGGGTATTCCTATTGCAATCTGCCTGGCTATCCCGTCCATTGCGGCAATGGCAGCTATTTATGATTTTAAAGTAATTGCATTTTCTGGGGCGCAGGCGTTATTTACCAATATGTCAAGTTTTACCTTGAACGCGATTCCGTTTTTTATATTATCTGGTGTAATGATGTCTCATGGAGGGATTTCTAAGCGGCTAATTAACTTTGCAAAGCTGTTGATTGGAAGACTTCCAGGAGCGTTGGCACTTACAAACATTCTGGCAAATATGCTTTTTGGAGCCATTTCTGGTTCCGCAGTAGCAAGTGCTACTTCCATTGGTGGAGTTATGAAACCACTTCAGGATGAAGAGGGATATGATCCTGAATTTTCTACAGCTGTAAATGCAGTATCAGCTCCTACTGGTCTGTTGATTCCACCAAGTAATACGCTGATACTTTATTCGACTGTTAGTGGTGGTACTTCCATTGCAACTCTCTTTGTTGCAGGTTATATACCGGGAATCTTATGGGGCATTAGTTGTATGATTATTGCGTGTGCAATTGCAAAGAAGAAAGGTTACCCAGTTGGCGGAAAAGTCAGCGCGAAAGAAGCTATCGATATTACAATCCAGGCACTTCCGGCATTGTCTTTAATCATTATTGTAGTTGGTGGCATTGTATTAGGATTTTTTACACCTACGGAAGGATCTGCAATTGCAGTATTTTATGCCTTTATTTTGATGCTATGTTATAAAACCTTTTCTATGAAGGATATACCGAATATGCTTTTGCAGACAGCGAAAACCACAGGTACTGTTATGTTCCTGATTGGCGCGTCATCTATGATGATCCATATTATGACTATTGCTGGTATTCCTGCTACTATTGCAAATGCAATCTTAAGTGTTACCAATAACCAGTATATTATCATGTTGATTCTGATTGTATTTCTGCTATTTATTGGAACCTTTATGGATATTGCACCGGCTGTTTTAATATTTACACCGATCTTCTTGCCAGTTGTACAGAAATTTGGTATGAGTATCATCCAGTTTGGTATTTTTATTACTTATGCAATGTGTATTGGAGGAATCACACCTCCAGTAGGAAATATCTTATTTGCAGCGGCTGCTGTGAGTAAACAGCCAATTGAAAAAGTAATAAAACCGATGTTACCGTTTTTTGCGGCAATTATTGTAGTATTATTATTGGTAACATATATTCCGGCATTAAGTTTGGCGTTACCAAAATTTTTAGGGTTATTGTAATAATTGGGGATTTATAAATTAGTATAGTGTATAGGAGGAAATAAAACGATGAGGATTGCAGTTGGATATTTTTATCAGGAATCAACCACATTTAATCCATTTGTTATGAACACAAGTGAATTTACTTTTTCTGAAGGAGATGCCTGTAAAAAGCGTATATCAGCAGTCAAGGTATTAGAAGAACTGGGAGCAGAGGTGGTGCCTACTATTTTTGCTTCAGCAATATCAGGTGGTTGTGTAACGAGGGATACATATCAGTATTACTCCGATAAAATAGTTGGTATATTAAAAAAAGAAAAAGTTGATGGGGTGTGGTTACATTTACATGGTTCTATGGAAGTTGAAGGGATGGGATCCGCAGAAGCCGATCTTTTAAAGCGGATTAGAGAAGTAATTCCAGAAAATATTCCCATTTCCCTAGTTGTAGACTTGCATGCTAATTTGCATGATGATGTGCCCAAATACGCAAATATAATCCGATCATACAGGACAGCACCTCATGTAGATCAGGAAGAATGCGAAGCGGTTACAGCAAGATTATTGGTTGACTGTGTTAATAGAGAGGCATCTGTAACACCTGTATTTAAACGGGTAATGATGATCACACCAGGTGAAAAATCAACAACAGACACAGAACCTATGAAGACAATTCTTGCAAAAGCAGCGGAATATGAAAAGATGGAAGGTATCATGCAGGTAAACTATATCAACGGACATGCATGGACAGATCGTCCAAATACATCGGCCTCTGTAGTGGTAGTTCCGCGGTCTGATGCATATAGAGAAAAAGCCTGCAAAATAGCGGATGAACTGGCTGCATATGCATTTAGTCGTCGTAAAGATTTTGTATTTCATCAATTAGTTATGGGAGCAGATGAAGCGATTGAACGTGCAGTTAGAGAAGAGAATAAGCCGGTGTTTATTACTGATTCTGGAGATAATAGTACGGGTGGAGCACCCGGAATTAATACACTAATGTTAAAAAAACTTTTACAATTAGATTTAGCAGGAAAGAAAGTGTTAGTTGCAGCAATTCGGGATAAAAAAACCTGTGAAAATCTTATGCGCTGCAATGAGGGGGAGTATGTTGTTGCAGATGTGGGCGTTAATTATGATGAAAATAGTGCAGCAGTAAGAGTTGAGGGAATTTTGAAAGCTAAAGGCGATCTGTTGGGATATTATTCTTCAAAAAATGATGTGACAGGACAGGTTTGCACAATTTCTATGGGAAATGTAGACGTAGCTATTGCGACAGGAGGAGATTCTTTTACTACGATCAATCATTTTACAAAAGCTGGTTTATGTTGGACAGATTACGATATTATCATCGTAAAGCAGGGATATTTATTTGTGGAATTAACAGAAGTTGCGAAATTACATATTATGGCATTGACACCAGGCGCATGTGACCTAATGGTAGAAAATTTGGAGTTCCATCATTTATTAAGACCAATGTATCCTTTGGATAAAGATGTGTAGAGAAAAAGTTTAGAGGTGATGTAAATGGTTAATGCAAATGATATTCAGTATACACAGGTGCCAGAGCCGTTTTGGGGATTACCAAAGGAAATGCCAAGGATTCCAGATAGTGTTTATTGTAACAGATTGCAGAAGTTGTTAACTAAAATGCAGGAAAGAAATCTGGATTTTATCTTTATTTATGCAGATAGGGAGCATTATGGTAATTTTGATTATTTGGTAGGATATGGTCCAAGGTTTGAGGAGGCGCTGCTGGTCATAAATAAGGAAGGAGATTCATGGACTCTTCTCGGAAATGAGTGTTTAGGGCTGGCAAATTACAGCCGCATTCCCACAGAGAAGATTCTATTCCAGTCATTTTCGTTGCCAAACCAACCGATTGATAAATTAAAAAGTCTTGATCAGGTTTTAAATCAGATTGGACTTTTGTCAACACACAAAGTTGGCTTGGTTGGTTGGAAATTGATGTATCCTAATTATGGAAATGCTTTTGAAAGTGATATTCCATCTTTTATTACAGATAGAATAAGAGCAGTGGTAGGAAAAGAGCAGGCAATGAATGTAACGGATTTGTTTATTGATCCGGAATCTGGAATTCGCGTGATTAATGATGCTCATGAAATAGCTTATTTTGAATATGGTGCAACATATGCGTCAGATTCGGCACAGCAAATTTTAATAAATGCTCGGACGGGGCTTACAGAAGTAGAGCTTTCGCAATTTGCTACTTATGGAGCACTTCCAACTAGCGCATTTCCTAAGGTTATTTCAGGAAATCGCCTGGATATGGGAATGGTCAGTCCTACTACGAATAAAATTAAACTGGGAGAACGTTTTCAGGTAAGTATGGCTTTGTTAGGAGGTTTAACCTGTAGAAAAGGTTTTGCAGCATATACGGAAGTTGATCTTGCATCGGAAGCAAGAGATTATATGGAACGTTTTATGAAACCCTATTATGCGTTAGTCTGCAACTGGTATGAAATGATGGAAGTGGGTACAAATTGTGGCAATATTTATAATATGGTAGAAACAACATTTCCGAAAGCGCAGTATGGTTGGTATCTGAATCCAGGACATCTGATTGCAATCGAAGAGTGGCTGTCGTCTCCGATATATAAAGATTCTCCAATAACGATAAAAAGTGGTATGTGCATACAAATGGATATTATTCCGTCAGTTCCATCTGCCTATGCATCTCCGAATTGTGAGGATGGAATTGCAATCGCAGATGAGAAATTGCGTGGTGAAATCAAAGAGTTATATCCAGATGTATATGAGCGCATGGAAAACAGACGTAATTTTATGCGGGATGTTCTAAATATCCAAGTGAAACCAGAAGTTCTGCCATTATCTAATTTAGCTGGATTATACCGACCATTTGTGTTGAATAAAGATATGGCACTTACTGTAAAAAAATAAGATTAAAAAATGAAATCAAAGAAATTCAGCGCTGTCCAAGAACAGGGCATGCGCTGAATTAAAAAAGTGGTTATATTTTTTGAAAAAATATTAAAAAAGTCGTTGACAAGAAAGGGCATGTACGTTATAATCATCGTTGTGTTCAGGAGAACGCGCCTTTAGCTCAGTTGGTAGAGCAGTAGACTCTTAATCTATTTGTCCAGGGTTCGAGTCCCTGAAGGCGCATTGAAAGGTCTGGTTTTGCAGATATTGGAGGCTGCGGGGTCGGACTTTTTTGTTGCGTAAAAACAGAAAAAAGGCATTGTGCCAGGAACAGACGCAATGGGATCGCGGTCAAACAGCTATTTTTTGTGACAGTGCTTATGACTGGGACAGGGACCGAGGCATTTGCTGACCTCGCGAAAAGCTTTACAAAGTTTTAAGGCCCGTTTGTCCCAGTCTTTTTTGTCGCAGGTGGCCTTGCAAAGCTGTCTGGTAAGTTTTTGCGGGAGTTTCATGGAAATGGGACTCCTTTTTTATTTCTGTTCTTTTTATATATATGATGATACCAGGGAAAAAAGGTCAAAAATGCGACGCAAGCGTGCTTGCAGGGGCAGATGAAATGCAAAACATCCCGGCGGGTGCCGGGATGTGTGTGATATTTGTGTTTTAGCGGTGAATCCACCATGTTTCTTGTTTCCATATTTATGAAAACAAGAAGATGTCATGGATGAACTGTAACATTTTCGGTGGTCTCTTTCGGTTCTCTCATAGCGATCAGCTTACAGATGGGATTTCCCATAGAAGAAAATTTTTCTTCATATTCTGTCATTACATTTCCAGCAGACATAACTGGATCATGGTGCAGGTCGAAGGTGTGTGCTGTAATAGTCCAGCCTGCTTCTGGAATTGCCTCCAGAGAGTAATCAAAAAGCCCTTTATTGTCAGTTTTAAATTCTACGGTTCCGTGGTCAGCTAAGATCTGGCCGTATACAGCCATAAAATCAGGAGAAGTCAGACGGCGCTTTGCATGGCGGTCTTTTGGCCATGGATCGGAGAAGTTAAGGTAGATCTTGTTTACTTCTCCTGGTGCAAAGTAGTCTGCCATATTTTTGGCATCAATGCACATAAAATAGATGTTGTTTAATTCTAACTGGGCACGTTTTTGAAGACCTCTTAAAAGTACACTGGAGTAGCGTTCAATGCCGATGTAGTTAATATCAGGATTCTGCTTGGCCAGTTCCATGATAAAACGGCCTTTTCCCATACCTACTTCGATCTGGATGGGGTTATCGTTGCCAAAAACTTGGTTCCAGCTGCCTTTATGAAGCTCTGGTTCCTGGATCACATAGGGGCTTTCTGCAATGGTTTCTTCTGCCCCGCGTATATGTCTTAAACGCATGGATGTTGTCCTCTTTCTTAAATATAGTATGCGATTTGGATAGTGAACAGATATCTTCCGCAGTTGCGGAAAATATGAAAGTGAAATATCTGCTAGTAACTATATCATATAGTGCTTAGTGATTGCAAGGCAAAGGAAAAATTGATATACTTACGTTAGCAGATAAAAGAGCAGCTAAAAACGCAAATACTGCTTTATTACATACAAAGGAGGAAGGGCGATGTCAAACTTTGAACGCACTACCAGCTGGCAGCAGATCCAGCAGGGGGTAAAGGAAGCAGAGCACCTGATCGTCAGCAGAGACTATAATCTTGTTATGGTGAAAGCCAGACAGATATTAGAGTGTATGGTCCGTTGTCTGGCTGAGAAGGCATGCCTTGTAGATGGAGATCTGGCAGATACCATAGATCAGCTTTATGAGGGACACTGGATCGATAAAACCACGAAGGATGATTATCATACCATCCGTATTTTGGGAAATAAAGCGGTTCATGAAAATGACAATACAGCGTATAATGCCAACCAGGCATACCAGCTTCTGACCAAGCAGGTGTATGCGTTTTCACATGATTTTCAGGTATCCAAAACCTTTAATGTGCCTGTGACTGAAACAAGACCAGTGCGAAATACCAGAACAGGTGCAGCAGCTGGCAGTTCAGGGACAGGAAGCACATCTTACGGCCGGACAGATGGGACAAGACCGCGTACAGGTACCGGTGCAGGAAACGGCCCCCGCTCAGGAGCAGAACTGCAGGGAGTTTCTGATCGTTCCAGAACAGGGGGAAGCCGTAACAGAGCAGGAAGTAATACAAATACAGGCAGCCGAAGGAGAAATCCCCAAAGTACCAGGCGCTCCTATGGCGGTTCTTCCCAAAGCGGAAGGACCCGCAGAAGAAAACACAGACCATCACCTGTGGAAATGGTATTAAAATTCCTGATCCCGCTCCTTGTGGTCGTGATCCTGATAGTGGCGATCCGTACTTTGATGCCGGGGAAGAAAAAAGCAGATCCGACCCAGCCGGAGACAGTGACTACAGAGCAGATCCAGACAGAGCCTGAAGCGCCTACACCGGAAGAGACCCAGCCACCGGCAGATACCTATGTAGTGACTGGAAATAAAGTAAATGTGCGTACAGAGCCGTCTGCCAATGGCCGTATTCTGGTACAGTTAGAAGGCGGAACAGAAGTTGTTTATGTAAAGCGCTATAATAATGACTGGACTGTGATCAACTATGATGGTCAGGAAGCCTATATTTCCAGCCAGTACATTGCAAAGCAGGAAGCAGAAACCGATGCACAGCCACAGGAAGAAGCAGCCGCTGAAAGTGAAAGTGTAACTAACTAATAGTGAGAAATTTGTACAAAACAGGAGAATGAGACCTATAAAAAGGTCTTGTTCCCCTGTTTTTTGTGCATAACGACTAAAAAAATCGTTAAATTTTAAATTATTGTACAATTTCACACTGTTATTTTTCAAAAAAAGTAGTATGATAAAAAAATGCAAAATGCAAAATTGCATTAAAAAAAGAACAAAGAAAGGGAGGACTGTGATATGGATACAGTGATCAATCGGCTGTCTGATATTGAAAAAGCCGCTGTTTCTGTTATAGATGGTGCCAGTGAGCGTAAAAAGCAGATGGCCCGTGAAATGGAAGAGAAAACGGCGGCGTTTGATGCCCGGCTGGAAAAAGAAACCCAGGATCGCATTTCCCAGATACGTGGCAAAATGGAAGAGGAATTACAGCAGGAGTTAAGACAGCAGAAAGAGGATGCCAAAGCAGTGATGGCGCGGCTGGAAGAGGCCTATGAAGCCCGGCATGAGGAGGATGCACAGGCTCTCTTTAAAAGCATGATAAAGGAGTGAGGACATGGGAAGCCTGATCAGTTACAGCGGCATTTCCACCAAGGTGAAGGCTATGGAGCGTTTCAGGATCCGCCCGGAGCAATTTGAGGCAATGGCAGACCTGGGATCTGTGCCTGAGGCGGTTCAGTTCTTAAGGAGTAATCCATCTTATGAAAAGGCATTTTCCAAAGCTTCTGAGGATGAGCTTCACCGCGGAAAGATCGAGCAGCTGTTAAACTTAAGCAAATACCATGATTTTGCAAAGCTGTACCGGTTTGCAAATGTAGGGCAGAGGCGTTTTCTGGACCTTTATTTCATGCACTATGAGATCGATATATTAAAAACCTGTCTCAGAAATGCAGCGGGAAACAGAGAAAGTGCCCAGGATCTTTCGGGGTTTAAGGAATTTTTTGATAAACATTCGGATATGGATCTGGTGCAGCTGTCCCAGTGCAGGAGCATAGAAGATGTGATCCGCGGGTTAAAAGGTTCTGCTTACTATGAGCCGTTAGAAAAGCTTTTAGAACAGGGGAAAGCAACGCTTCCGGCCTGTGAAACGGCTATGGATATGCTTTATTTCAAGACTATCTGGAAGATAAAGGATAAATATCTTTCAAAGGCAGAGGCAAAAATGCTGGCCCAGTGCTTTGGCACGAAAATGGATATGCTGAATTTTCAGTGGATATGCCGGGCAAAAAAATATTATAACCTGTCAGAAGGTGATATTTATGCGCTGATCATTCCGATCCAGTATCATGTTACCAAAAAAGAAATCCAGACCATGGCTCAGGCGGAAAACATGGAACAGGTTTATGGCGTGATCAAAAACAGCTGGTATAAATGCCAGGATATAGAAGGGCTTATGGAACATGGCCTTGGAAACGGGGCAAAGGAGCTTACAGATAAGATCTATGAGCTTACAAGCAGGAAAGAGCCTTATTCAGCAGCAGTACTAAACTCTTATCTTTATTTTAAAGAAAGAGAGATCGAACAGATCATAACTACAATCGAACAGATACGTTATGGGATGACAGCAAGGATTTAAGGGGGTTATGTGAAGTGATAGAGAAAATGAAGTTCTTAAGCATTACCGGCCCCAAGGCAGACATTGACCGGGTGGTGGATACCTATCTTTCCAGATATGAGATCCATTTGGAAAATGCTCTGTCAGAGTTAAAGACGGTAAAAGACTTAAGGCCTTATATTGAGACCAATCCGTATAAGGAGAAATTGAATCTTGCCAGGGAACTGGCAGAAAAGATCGGCGGGCAGCTGCAGTCAGTTCCTGAGAAAGAACTTCCGTCCCAGGAAGAGGCAGCAAAAACCGTAGATGATATAAGCAGCCGCTTAAAAGAACTGAATGATAAGAAAGAGGAGCTTCAGGCGCAGATCCAGACATTAAAGCAATCAAAAGACCAGGTAGAACCATTTACAGAATTAAATTACAGTGTAAAGGAGATCCTGGGATTCCAGTTTATCAAGTTCCGTTTTGGCCGTATTTCCAGGGAATACTTTGACAAGTTTAACAGCTATGTGTATGAGACCATTGACACGGTCATGTTTAAGTGTCTGGAAGATGCGGAATATGTATGGATCGTTTATTTTGTGCCGGAGAAGCTGGCAGATAAGATCGATGCTATTTATGCGTCTATGCATTTTGAACGCTGTTTCCTGCCAGATGAGTACGAAGGCACTCCTATGGAAGCAGAGCATGTGTTAGATGATAAGATCAAGGCACTGGAAGCAGAAAAACAGGAGCTCGAAGGAAAGATCCTTCAGACACTGGATGAAAATAAACAGGAGCTGGCAGCAGCCTGCACCAGACTGGAACGTTTTTCTGTAAACTTTGATGTGCGAAAGATGGCAGCCTGCACCAAGCATGGCTATCATACATTCTACATCCTTTGCGGCTGGATGAGTGAAACAGATGCAAAGAAGTTTCAAAAAGAGATAGAATCGGATGCAGACACGTTCTGTATTATAGAAGATGACCACAACAACATCATGAGCACTCCGCCTACAAAAATGAAAAATCCGGGGCTGTTTAAGCCATTTGAGATGTATGTGGAGATGTATGGTCTGCCTTCTTATAATGAGATCGATCCTACGATCCTGATCGGTATTACTTATTCTATTCTGTTTGGATTTATGTTTGGTGATGCGGGACAGGGACTCTGTCTTCTTATTGGCGGGTTCTTACTGTATAAATTCAAAAAAATGCGTCTGGCGGGCATTATTTCCTGCTGCGGATTCTTTTCTACCATATTCGGAGTGCTGTTTGGCAGCGTGTTCGGATTTGAAGATATTATTGACGCAGTGTGGTTAAGACCACAGGAAGCTATGACCGATCTTCCATTTATTGGAAAATTGAATACAGTGTTTGTAGTTGCCATTGCCATTGGTATGGGTATTATCTTGCTGTGTATGATCTTAAATATCATCAACAGCGTAAAGGAGCATAATACAGAGAAAACATGGTTTGACACCAACGGTGCTGCCGGACTTGTATTTTACTTTGCACTGGCAGCAGTTATTGTCCTGTATATGAGTGGTAATGCTCTTCCGGCAACTATTGTACTGACTGTGCTGTTTATTATTCCGTTGCTGCTTATGTTCTTTAAGGAACCATTGTCAGCGATGATAGAGAAGAAGGCGCAGAAAATGGAAGGCGGAGTGGGAATGTTCATTACCCAGGGCGTATTTGAATTGTTTGAAGTGCTTTTAAGCTATTTTTCCAATACACTTTCCTTCGTTCGTGTAGGTGCTTTTGCAGTGAGCCATGCAGCTATGATGCAGGTGGTTTTAATGCTTGCAGGCGCAGAGGCTGGAAGCCCTAACTGGGCGGTAGTTATTGGCGGAAACCTGTTTGTATGCGGTATGGAAGGACTGATCGTAGGTATCCAGGTCCTTCGTCTGGAATATTATGAGCTGTTCAGCCGGTTCTACAGAGGAAGCGGACGGGCATTTGAACCTTATGGAAAGCATTAGATAAATGAATGAACCTGGAACATGTGCCGCCTGGCAGGTCAGGCAGACATGGGAGATCCAGATATCTTAATCTCAAGAGAAAAAGGAGAAATCAATCATGAGTTTATTAGTTAAAATGACATTAAGCGCAGCATTAGTATTAAGCATCGGTGTACCTTTTGGAGCATTTGCAGCAGGAGAAAAGACAAAGGGACGTTATAAAACAGCTCTTGGTGTAAACGTATTTTTATTCTTCGGGACCATGATCGCAGCAGCAGCTTTCATGTTCTCAGGAAATGCATTTGCAGCAGAGGAAACAGCAGCAGCCGTTTCTAACAGCGCAGCTGGAATGGGCTATCTGTCAGCGGCTCTTGCAACCGGTCTTTCCTGTTTAGGCGGTGGTATTGCAGTATCTGCAGCAGCAAGTGCAGCACTGGGCGCTATCAGTGAAGACAGCTCTATTCTTGGTAAATCCCTTATCTTCGTAGGTCTTGCCGAAGGTGTGTGCCTGTATGGTCTGATCATTTCCTTTATGATCTTAGGTAAGCTTTAATATGAAAATGTATCTCATCAGCGATAACATCGACACCTGGACCGGCATGCGCCTGGCAGGTGTTGACGGGGCTGTGGTACATGAGAGGGACGAACTGAAACGTGAGCTGGATAAGGTTCTGGCCGATAAATCTATTGGCATTATCCTGTTAACTGAAAAGTTTGGCAGGGAATTTCCGGAGATCATCGACAATGTAAAGCTGGAGCGCAAGCTCCCGGACCGCCATGGAACCGGCCGCAAGCCGGACTTTATCACCTCTTATGTAAACGAGGCCATTGGATTGAAACTATAGAAAGCAGGTGAAGAGCTTGACAACAGAGGAAAAGCTGAAGCATTTTCAGGAGATCTGTATGGCAGATGCAAGGGAAAAAAGTGCAAAAATATTGGACGATTACGCAAAAACTCTTGATAAGGCCTATGAGGAGCATACAGAAGATGCCAGGAAGCGGGCGAAAATGCAGGAAGAGGCTGAGACGGAAAAGTTAGGGCGTGAGCGTAACAAAAAGCTTTCCATTGGACAGCTGGACTTAAGAAGAGAAGTAAGCCACAGACAGGAGGAATTAAAGGATAAGCTGTTTGTGGAGATAAGAGATAAACTGGCTAATTTCATGGAGACAAGAGACTATCTGGACCTGTTGGAAAAACAGATCGGAGCAGCTAAAGCAGTTGCAGGTGATGAGGCTATGGTCGTATACATGGATCCCTCTGATGAGGACAAGGCCCGCAGACTGGCCATGCACCACAATGTAACTGTAAAGATCAGCGAATATTCCTTTGACGGAGGCATCCGTGCGGTGATCCCGTCCAAACATATCCTGATCGACAGTTCCTTTAAGACAAAACTGGAAGAAGCGCGCCATGAATTTAAGTTTGATTTGGGAGGTAAGCAGTAAATGGCTAAGACAGGTGTGATCTACGGTATCAACGGACCTGTAGTTTCTCTGGCCGGTGATCCCGGATTTCAGATGAACGAAATGGTGTACGTTGGTAAGGAAAATCTGGTAGGTGAAGTCATTGGGCTTACCTCAGAGAAAACAACGATCCAGGTGTATGAGGAGACCAGTGGTTTAAAGCCTGGTGAGGTGGTAACAGGAACAGGAGCACCGGTTTCTGTTACGCTGGCTCCTGGTATTTTAAATAACATTTTTGACGGTATTGAGCGTCCTTTAAGCAAGATCGCAGAGCGCAGCGGCTACTATATCAGCCGTGGCATCAGTGTAGATTCTCTGGATACTTCCAAAAAGTGGAAAACACATATGACAGTAAAGAAAGGCGACCGGGTACTCCCGGGAACCATTATCGCAGAGGTTCCTGAGACAAGGGCCATTATCCATAAAGTAATGGTGCCGCCGGATACAGAGGGCTATGTATTAGACGTAGTGGAAGATGGGGAATATACCATTAATGAGCCTCTTCTTACGCTGCAGTTACTTGATGGAACAGAAAAAAAGCTGACCATGACCCAGAAATGGCCTATCCGTGTGCCGAGACCTTCTGCAAAGCGTTATCCTGCAACCAGGCCTCTGATCACCGGACAGCGTATCCTGGATACTATGTTCCCACTGGCAAAGGGAGGTACAGCGGCGATCCCAGGGGGATTCGGTACAGGAAAGACCATGACCCAGCATCAGATCGCAAAATGGTCTGATGCGGATGTTATTATCTATATCGGCTGTGGTGAGCGTGGAAATGAAATGACCCAGGTTCTGGAAGAATTTTCAGAGCTGATCGATCCAAAGAGCGGAAATCCCCTGATGGACAGAACTACATTGATCGCAAATACCTCCAACATGCCTGTTGCAGCCCGTGAAGCAAGTCTGTATGCCGGTGTAACACTGGCAGAGTATTACAGGGATATGGGATATCATGTAGCGATCATGGCAGACTCTACCTCCCGTTGGGCAGAGGCTTTGCGTGAGCTTTCCGGCCGTCTGGAGGAGATGCCGGCAGAGGAAGGCTTCCCGGCTTATCTGGCATCCCGTCTGTCTTCTTTCTACGAGAGAGCAGGCATGATGCGCAATTTAAATGGTACAGAAGGTTCTGTTACCATTATCGGTGCGGTTTCCCCTCAGGGCGGTGATTTCTCTGAGCCTGTTACCCAGAATACCAAACGTTTTGTACGCTGCTTCTGGGGACTGGATAAGAACCTTTCTTATGCAAGGCATTTCCCGGCTATCCACTGGCTGACCAGTTATTCAGAGTATGTAAATGACCTGTCATCCTGGTATATTGATAACGTAGATAAGAACTTTGTAAGTGACAGAAACCGCCTGATGGCGTTATTGACCCAGGAAAGCAGCTTAATGGAGATCGTAAAGCTGATCGGTGCAGATGTTCTCCCTGATGACCAGAAACTGGTCTTAGAGATCGCAAAGGTCATCCGTGTAGGTTTCCTGCAGCAGAATGCATTCCACAAGGACGACACATCAGTGCCTCTTACCAAGCAGTTTAAGATGATGGAAACTATTTTATATCTGTATAAGAAGTCAAAAGCACTGATCGCCATGGGAATGCCTATGTCCGTGCTAAAAGAAGATAAGATCTTTGATAAGATCATTTCTATTAAATATGATGTGCCAAATGACCGTTTGGACATGTTTGATGATTACAAGAAACAGATTGATGCGTTCTATGAGCATGTGCTGGAGCGTAACGCATAAGGAGGACTTAAAATGGCAGTTGAATATTTAGGTTTAAGTGAGATCAATGGTCCTCTGGTAGTGTTAGAGGGCGTTCAGGGCGCAGCTTATGATGAGATCGTGGAAATGACCGTTGGCGGCACTACAAAGAAGATCGGACGTATTATTGAGATCTACGGGGATAAAGCCATTATCCAGGTGTTTGAGGGAACAGACGGCATGGCTCTTAGAAATACCCATACAAGGCTGACGGGACATCCAATGGAGATCGCAGTTTCTGAGGAAATGTTAGGACGTACCTTTAATGGTATCGGACAGCCCATTGACGGACTGGGGGACATTATTTCTGATATCCGTATGGATATTAACGGACAGCCATTAAACCCGGTATCCCGTGAGTATCCGAGAAACTATATCCGTACAGGAATTTCCGCCATCGACGGACTGACTACACTGATCCGTGGCCAGAAGCTTCCTATTTTCTCAGGAAATGGCCTTCCTCATGACCAGCTGGCGGCCCAGATCGTGCAGCAGGCATCATTAGGTGATAATTCTGATGAAAAGTTTGCCATCGTTTTTGGAGCTATGGGCGTAAAGCATGATGTGGCTGATTTCTTCCGCCGTACCTTTGAGGAAAGCGGTGTTTCCGAACATGTAGCCATGTTTATCAATCTGGCAAATGACCCGGTAGTAGAGAGGCTTATCACGCCAAAGATCGCATTGACACTGGCAGAGTATCTGGCTTATGAAAAGGGAATGCACATCCTGGTCATTTTAACAGATATGACCTCTTATGCAGAGGCGCTGCGTGAGGTTTCTTCCTCTAAGGGCGAGATCCCTTCACGAAAGGGCTTCCCAGGTTATCTGTACAGCGATCTGGCATCATTGTATGAAAGAGCCGGTATCGTAGCAGGAAGAAATGGTTCAGTTACCCAGATCCCAATCTTAACTATGCCAAATGATGATATTACACATCCGATCCCGGACCTGACTGGTTATATTACAGAGGGACAGATCGTCCTGGACAGACAGTTAAACAGCCAGTCTGTTTATCCACCAATCAGCGTGCTTCCATCTCTTTCACGACTGATGAAGGATGGCATCGGTGAAGGCTATACGAGAAAAGATCATCAGGATGTGGCAAACCAGCTGTTTTCCTGTTATGCCAAGGTAGGTGACGCCAGGGCGCTGGCATCTGTTATTGGTGAAGATGAACTGTCTGCCATTGACAAGAAGTATCTGGAGTTTGGTAAAGCATTTGAGGAGCATTTTATTGGCCAGGCACATCATGAGAACCGCTCCATTATAGAGACTCTGGAGATCGGCTGGAAACTTTTGCGTATGCTTCCAAGAGAGGAATTAGACCGTATTGATACCAAGGTTCTGGATCAGTACTACGAGGAGTGAGGTGAGCAGGAATGGATCCAAATACATTTCCCACAAAAGGTAATCTGATTGCTGCGAAAAACTCCCTGAAACTGGCAACTATGGGCTACGGATTAATGGATAAGAAGAGAAATATCCTGATCCGTGAGCTTATGGGGCTGATCGATGAGGCAAAGGGGATACAGTCTGAGATCGACACTGTGTTTAAGGCTGCTTATGAAGCGCTGCAGAGTGCCAATATTGAACTGGGCATCAATTATGTCCAGGAGATCGGAATGTCTGTTCCTGTGGATGATACAGTGAAGATCAAGGCAAGAAGTATCATGGGAACAGAGATCCCCTTAGTCCAGCACCAGGAAAAGCCTATGGAGCTAGCTTATGGGTTTAACAATACCTCTGAAGCCCTGGATATTGCCAGAGAACGGTTTGAGCGGGTAAAGGAGCTGACCATTAAGCTGTCTATGGTGGAAAATTCTGCGTACCGGCTGGCAAATTCTATTAAGAAGACCCAGAAGCGCGCCAATGCTTTAAAGAACATCACGATTCCTCATTATGAAGAGCTGTCCAGGTCCATTTCCAATGCCCTGGAAGAGAAGGAAAGGGAAGAATTTACCCGGTTGAAGGTTATTAAGAGGATGAAGACCGGGTGATGAAAGGCAGAAAATGGTAAAATAGCCGGATGCGTTGGAATACGGGAAAGGATATTGTATCATGTATACATTTAAAGATCTGGTAGAAATTACCGCAAAGCTGCGGGCAGAAGACGGCTGTCCATGGGATCGGGAACAGACTTTTGAAAGCCTGCGAAAATATATGAGGGAAGAGGCAGAGGAAGCGGTTCAGGCAGTGGACAGTGAGGACATGGAAAATCTGTGTGAAGAACTGGGGGATGTGCTCTTTCAGGTGATGTTAAACAGCCAGATCGCAAAGGAAAAAGGGCTGTTTTCTATAGATGATGTGATAGGTGGGATCTGCGAAAAAATGGTGCGCAGACACCCCTGGGTATTCGGTGGTGAAAAGATAAATTCGGCCGAAGAAGGAGAGGCTCTCTGGGCCCGGATAAAAATGCAGGAAAAGGCCAAAAAACCTTGACAAATCATAGTAAAGCAGATATAAATGATAGGGTATCACTGACAAGAATAAAGACGGTCCGAACCTGTTTTTTCGGATCCGGTTTAGGAGGAAAACATTGATGAACAAGACAGAGTTAATCGCAGCAGTAGCTGAGAAGGCAGAAATTTCTAAAAAGGATGCAGAAAAGGCAGTTAAGGCTTTTACTGATGCAGTAGCAGAAGAACTGGCAAAGGGCGGAAAGGTTCAGTTAGTTGGATTCGGTAACTTCGAAGTCAGCGAGAGACCAGCACGTGAAGGAAGAAACCCAAGAACCGGCGAGACCATGACCATCGCAGCTTCCAAGACACCTAAGTTCAAACCAGGTAAGGCTTTAAAGGACGAGATCAATAAGTAATTGATTTTTCTAAAAGCAATTAAAAGTGCTAAGATATAGGTAAAAGTCCTATGCTGGCACTTTTTTTATTGCAGATATAGATCAAAGCGTGAAGGAGCATAACATTTTGCATAATTTGTTTGTGCCTTGAATGAAACGAAAGGAATGATAAAAAACATGAGATTAGATAAATACCTGAAAGTATCCCGTATCATTAAAAGAAGGACTGTAGCAAACGAAGCCTGCGACAGCGGCCGTGTGATGCTTAACGACAAGGTGGCAAGAGCCAGCGCAGAGGTTAAGGCAGGCGATGTGATCGAGATCGCATTTGGCACCAAGGCTGTAAAGGTAAAGGTCACAAGCGTGCAGGATGCGATCCGTAAGGAAGATGCGAAAGAGATGTTTGAGTATTTATAAGGGAATGGATAAAATCAGGCCAAGAAAGATTCCGAGAGAACATTATTGAGTATGGGAGGGGAGAGTTTTGCGCTTGAACTCTGGACATTTTCCTGTAAAACTGCTATTCTGAGTATAAGCAGGATTTCAAATAAATTTCTAAAGATTCTAAAATTCTAAGCTGTATCAAACACAGCATCTTATCTGAACTTTTTGCTTAAATCACTGATTAATGGATCGGGCAGAGAGTACGGAGAAAAACTTTCTGCCGCACAACAGAAAGGCCGATGCCTATGACACAAAATGTATGGGAACAGGAAGCAGTAAAAGACTTGGTGCAGTTAGAAGAAGGAGAGTTTAATCTCTGCGATTTTGCATTGTTTTTGTCGGTTATGAAAAATGAAACAGCCCACAGGAATGTTTTGAGTATCATAATGGGTGAAAAGGATCTGGAATTAAAAGAGGTACATGTGGAAGAAGTTATTTTAAACCGCAGCGGACAGCGTGCCATCCGCCTGGATGCCAGAGCCACAGATATATCGGGACGCAATTTCGCAACAGAAATGCAAAATGACACGGAGTAGGATGATATGCGCCGCAGGGCCAGATTTTATCAGGGGCTGATGGATACACCTGTTTTGAAATCGGGAAGAGAAACGAGATATAAATATCTTCTGCCAACGATCATTACATTCATCACCCAGAAGGATATTTTTGGAAAAGACCTGGCAAAGTACACATTTACAGAGCAATGCGAAGAGATAAAAGATCTGCATCTGGAAGACGGGACAACAAAGATATTCCTAAATATGTCCAGTAAGAATGGTGAACCGGTACTGGTCAGCCTGCTGCAGTATATGAAGTATACGACTTTGGAAAATCCAGAGATCCTGGTAAAAGATGAGCGTATAATGCAGTTAAATGAGATCGTGACAGAAGTAAAGCAATCAGAAGAATGGGAGGCTGTAAGGATGAGCATCTTATCAATAGGATTGGAGCGTGGAGAGAAGATTGGATTGGAAAAGGGACTAAATCAGGGAAAAGCACAAAGTATCCTGGAACTTTTGGAAGAAAGTGGCCCAGTAACTATGAAAACTCGTAAGATGATCTTAGATGAAACAGATGCGGAACGTCTGAGTGTATGGCTTAAGGCAGCTGCCAGAGCAGGATCTGAAGCAGATTTTTTAAGTAAAATATGCTGATCAGGAGATGGCAGTATATAAAAGAAGAATTCGACGAGGATTAAATATCTGGGGAAATTTTTCCCCAACTCCTTTGCTATGATCTGGTAACAGAGATAGCAAAGGAGGAATTGCTTATGAATACACTGTTTACCAGCCGTTTAAATGGAGTTTTTATTTTAAACACATTATTGGAGCTGCATACGCCGGTTACAGTGTCTGAACTGACCGGGATCATTAACCGCAGGTATGATCATGTAACGGCCCCGCAGAAAATGGTTTCCCCAGATACGGTAAAGCGTTTTCTCAATGATTTTTACCAGACCACTTCCGGAACCGATTACTGCAGCATCCGGCTTTTCTGCTTTAAGAAAAACCGTTACGGCAGTCTGGTCCCGGATCATGATCTGGAAAATGTGACTTTATCTACGTATGTAGCTGCCTGTCTGTAGCTGCCTGTCTGTAGCTGCCTGTCTGTAGCTTACACCTGCTATGAATGTTCGTGGAAGATTAAAAACCGATCCTGTTATGCACCTTCACACGGCCTGAGATCTGTTTGTTTTCTTCCCTTGCCCGTCGGATCGCGCCTTCAATGTCGCTGATCCGGCATTGTTTTATAGCTTTTTCGCTAAGGGTATTTTTTTGTTCACCGTTTTCGCTGCCCATGAGCCGTTTTGCCATCTGGACAGAGACTTTTTCAAATAATGCTCTGGCCTCACGGCCATTTCCGAAGTTTTCATCATTTACCCGGTCTGCAAAATAGGCAGTAACCGGTTCTTTCCAGCCTTCTGGCAGTTCATAGCCACTCATTTCCACATGCTTTTTAAAGATCTTTGCCATTTCCGGGGCTGTATAGGACGGAAAATAGAAGGTGGAGTTAATACGGCTTTTGATACCGGGGTTGGCATCAATAAATTCCTTCATTTTATTATTTTTTTCGTCTACATCTGTTCCGCCGTATCCGGCAAAGATCACCAGTTTATCTTCTGCATGTTCTTCCAGTTTTTATCGCTGTCTGACTCAAAGGTGTCAAATCCGCCAAATCCGCCAAAAGAGTTAATGGAATCAAAGTTATTTTCTTCGTGAAGGATGAGGATGTAGACCTGTTCATTGCTGCTGAAGTTATTTAAGGTTTCAATGATCCGTTGCCACATGAAAAAGCCGGAGTCATTCATGGTGATGCACACCGGTTTGTCCTCATTTTCTGTCCAGTAAGGAACAAAGGTGTCGTTTGTTTTCTGACTGGCCATGAAGGAGCTGCCAAAAGCAGAGAAACTGTCTTCATGCCAGTTATAATAGTCGTCGGCTTCATTATATGGAATAATGGGGAGGCATTGCCAGCTCTCTGACCACTGGATGCCAGGCTCTGTGGGGGTGGCGCCAAAAGGTTCTGTTTTTTCATTCCCATCAGACATCCCGTCTTCCCATTCTCCACGCTGATTGATTTCGTTGTAGATACCTGCTAAAAGGCTGATAGCCAGATATCCTTCTTCCAGTTTGGAAGCGTGTACCAGGATATATTGTGGTTCCCGGGGATTATTTATAAATTTCTGGATCTCTTTAAACTGCTCTCCGCCGTCTTTTAAGATCTGTGCATACCTGATCTTTATGGCCGCTATGATAAAAGGTTAAAGCTGGCGCCCACCAGTGATGCCCCCCGGGCCATCGATCCTTATGCAGTTATGTCAAGCAATGGTTATTATTATCTTATAGCAGGCAATCCTAAATACCCGGACGGGCTGACAAATTTCCGCATTGACCGCATTTTGCAGATACAGATGCTGGATGAACCCAGAAAGCCGCTGCCGGACCAGCTCCTTCCTTATTTCCGGGATGCAGCTCATGAGGTTTTTCAGGCCAGTGAGTACCGAAATGACCATCCGGTAATGTATTCAGATGAAACAGTGCGGATTCATTTAAGCTGTAACCCGGCGATCATCAACAATCTGATCGATGATTTTGGATGGAGCATCCAGTCACGTGATATAAAAGATCCGGATCATCCTGACTGGGTCCATGTGACAGCCAAGGCGAGTCTGATGGGTGCTGCTATTTTCTGTACTCATCACTGTAAAGACTGCAAAGTAATAGGGCCGGACAAACTGAGGGAAAAAGTGATCGAAAACCTGAGAGCAGGACTGGCGCTTTATGAATAAAAGCTGATATTCTCCCATATATTTAATTGATACATATGTTGCTGTTGGGATCAAAATATGTGCCGGTTAAATATTATGGGGGTGATCTTATGGAAGAAAAAATATCGTCCGGGCGGCTTCACCGTCTGGTCCTTTCGGACAGGCATTCAGGCTCTGTGACAGGAGTCAATGATGTAGTGTCTTTTGATGAAAATGAGATCGTGCTGGACACTGAAATGGGTCTTTTGACCATAAGGGGAAAGGAGCTTCATGTAAAGCGGCTTACGCTGGAAAAGGGGGAGCTGGATCTGGAAGGCCAGATAGACAGTTTAAATTACAGTTCTAATGCAGCACTTAAACGGTCCGGGGAATCTTTCTTATCCCGGCTTTTGAAATAAGAGCAGGGCCGGAGGTATTTGTTGTATGAGTATGCAGATCCGTTATGAAGCGTGGCTGCTTTTATTAAGCCTGCTGGTAGGTGGTTGGCTAATGCTGGTGTACGACCTTTTCCGGGTACTGAGGCTTATGGTAAAACACAGTTCTTTTGTAAGGGGAATTGAGGATTTTCTGTTTTGGATCTTTGCAGGGGTTGTCACTTTTATGCTGCTGTATGAGCAAAATGACGGTGGATTGCGTCTATATGCTATTGTGGGTGTCCTTGTGGGGATGTCGCTTTATGACAGAATCGTCAGCCGTTTTCTGTTTGCGGTCTTGAAAAAGGCCGGTAAATGGTTTAAAATAAAAAAATGAATAAAAAGATGGTGACGAACAAAATGAGCTCTTACGGAAGATCAAAGCGTGTAAAGCGCGAAAAATGGGCAAACAGAATGGCCGTACTTGGCGTTACAATGGTAGTTATCTGTCTTGCAGCTGCAGTAAACGCAAAGGGCTCAACCTTGAAGAAGTCGGACCTGGATTATCAGCAGAAGGAACAGCAGCTGGAGGCACAGTTGCGTGATGAAGAAGAACGGACGAAAAAGCTGGAAGAATACAAGGTTTATGTAAAGACCAAGCAGTTTGCAGAGGAAGTTGCAAAGGAAAAACTGGGGCTGGTAAATCCAGATGAGATCCTTTTAAAGCCTAATAAATAAAACAAAGGCAAACTGTAAAAAGGTGTCAGGTCAATTGCAGAATATGTCGAAACATTTTCTGGGAAAAACATGAAAATATGACAGATATTTCCCTCTTAGGTGCGTATACTGGATGATGCGCAGATTAGGAGGGATTTTTTGTGTTGTCAGGCAGAAATGAAAATGGGATCAATTATTATACAGCCAGAAAGTTAAAAGATATGTCACAGTCACTGGAACAGCTGGCAAAAGCCTTTGATGATGGGGCGGGGGAAACGGGCAGTCTTACAAAGGATGACGGGCTGGCTGCCATGCAGACCTGCGCAACACTGGTCTGTGGCAGCTGCGGCGGGTGCAGTCTTTATGAGGACAGCGAAAAAGAGGACAGTTATTATCTGTATTATCTTTTGCGTATTTTTGAGCAGAACGGACATATCAGTGCTGAGGACATGCCGGAGCTTTTTAAGAAGGACTGCCGTAGAAAACGGGATTATTTAGAACAGTTAAACCGCAGCTTTGCTAGGGCTGCCATGAATCTTTCCTGGAAGAACCGTTTTTTAGAAAGCCGGGATGTGGTCATTTCACAGTTTAGGGAACTGGCAGTGATACTGGATGAGTTTTCCAGACAGATCGGCGGGGCTAAAAATATTACAGAAGAATATAAAGGGGCCATAAAAAAAGAATTTCGCAGATACCACATTTTAGCAGATAGCATGCTTTTACTGGAATATGACAACGGACGCCGGGAAATCTATCTTACAGCAAAGACCACCAATGGCCGCTGCGTTACTTCAAAAGATGCGGCAGAGCTGATGGGAGAGGTGTTCCCGGATACCGCCTGGCTTCCAGCTAAAGACAGCCGGAGCATTATTACCCGGAAGTTTGAAACTGTGCGTTTTGAGGAAAAAGGCGATTATTACCTGACCTGGGGTGCTGCGGGGGTTCCAAAACAGGGAGAACGGTATTCTGGGGATAATTACAGTTTCTGCGAAAGAGGCAGCAGTCAGGTGATGTTCAGCCTGTGTGATGGAATGGGATTTGGGGCAGAGGCCAGTCGGGAGAGCAGGCGGATCGTGGAATTGCTGGAGACTTTATTGGAAACCGGTTTTGCCCCCCGCTCGGCCTTTAAACTGGTAAATACAGTGCTTTTAATGGCAGGTGGAGAACAACACCCGGCAGCCCTTGACGCAGGCTGTATCGATCTGTATACAGGAGCCCTGGAAATATTCAAACTGGGGGCACCTGGGGCTTTTGTAATGGGACAGGAAGGCATCCAGGTCTTAGAAGGGAGACAGGTTCCTGCAGGCGCATTAGAACAGGCAGAGCCGGTATTATTATCCCGGAAGCTTTGGGACGGGGACCGGCTGATCATGGTAACGGACGGAGTGTTAGATGCACTGCCGGGAGACGATAAGGAGCAGGTCATGGGGCAGTTTTTAGACAGTTTAGAGGAAATGCCCCCTCAGGATATGGCAGAGCATGTGCTGGATTTTGCGCTGTCTTTTGTGCCGGGAGCCAGAGATGATATGACAGTCCTGGCAGTCCAGGTATGGAAAAAGTAAGTTACAGTTCAGCCATGACATCTTCTTGTTTCCATATTCATGAAAACAAGAAGCTTGGTGGTTCCACCATATGCTGATTTGGATGAGAAAGTGCTTATGCAAGCAAGCTTGCAACACACTCCCTCATTCAAACCAGCGCATGGCTGAACTGTAACAAAAGTAAAGATCTAAAAGGAAATGCCCCTTGCTTATGGGGAGAGATACAGGTATATTAAAAGTGCGCGAAAGCAGCATAGCTGTAATAAAGGCAGATATGGTGCAGACAAATAGAAAAAGCGCAGGAGTTAAGATAAAATCATCATGGAGAAGCTGAAACAGAAAGTAAGGCAGACCATAAAAGAACATCATATGCTGCAGCCAGGTGATCCTGTGATCATTGCGCTGTCCGGCGGGGCAGACTCTGTCTGCCTTTTAAGTCTGCTTGCAGATATGAGAGAGGAATTTGGATTAAAGCTTAGGTCTTTGCATGTACACCATGGTCTTCGCGGGGAAGAAGCGGACCGGGATGCAGCCTTTTCACAAAAAATCAGTGAAGCTTTTCATGTCCCCTGTCATATGATAAAAGCAGATGTAAAACAATATGCTTCTGAAAATGGGCTGTCAGAAGAAGAGGCCGGACGTCTGATCCGGTATCAGGCGCTGGAAGAAACTGGAAGAAACTGGGAAAAAGAAACAAAAAGACCGGTTAAAATAGCAGTGGCCCATCACAGCCGGGATCAGGCAGAGACTATTTTGCTGAATTTATTCCGTGGAAGCGGGCTTGGAGGTTTAAAAGGCATTCCTTATGTACGGGAAAACATTATAAGACCTCTTTTAGATGCAGAGAAGGAAGAGATACTGGCATATCTGGAAGAAAAGGAAATTTCCTGGGTCAATGATTCCAGCAATGATACGGATCATTATGCAAGAAACCGCATCCGCAGTCATATCCTTCCGGCTGTTAAAGAAGAGATAACCACCGGGGCGGAAGCGGGGATACGAAGGGCCGGATATCTGGCAGGAATGGCAGATGCCTATTTAAAAAAACAGGCAAAAGAATGGATCAGGGAACAGGTCACATTGGCAGATGATCACTGTATGATCCCGGAAGAACCATTTAAACAGGCAGACCCGGTGATCCAGCTGTACAGCATCATGGAACTTTTAAAACAATATGCCGGATCGGCAAAGGATCTGGGCCTGGTCCACGGGGAACAGACGGCAGAGTTGTTTGGGAAGCAGACGGGACGCAGGATCAGCCTTCCTTATGGCCTACAGGCAGAAAAAGTATATGGCGGGGTAAAGATCGGGGTACATGAAAATACCGGGAAAAATAAAGGATCAGATGGCACTGTAAAAGAAACGTTAAAAACTTCCCTTCCGGAGCCGGAATTTGAGGTTTTTTCTTATGAAAAAGCCATGGAATTTCCGCAAAAGATGTATACGAAATGGTTTGATTGTGATAAAATAAAGGATACGCCCATTGTCAGGACCAGACAGACCGGAGATTATATTATGCTGGATAAAGACCGCAAAAAAGCGCTTCGCCGCTTTATGATCGATGAAAAGATACCTGCAGATAAGCGGGATCAGGTGGCACTGCTGGCAGACGGAGACCATATCATGTGGATCATAGGGTGGCGCATCAGCAATTATTATAAGATAGGACCAGATACAAAACGAGTATTACAGGTTAAGATCAAAAACGGAGGATAAATCATGGCAGACAAAATTCGTGTGTTATTAACAGAAGAAGAAGTAGATAAGCGGATCAATGAGGTAGCAGAGTGCATTAATAAAGATTATGCTGGAAAGAGCATTCACCTGATCTGCATTTTAAAGGGAGGCGTATTTTTCACCTGTGAGCTGGCAAAGAGACTGAAAGTGCCAGTTTCTATGGATTTCATGTCCGTATCCAGTTATGGCTCAGGTACTGTATCCAGCGGAGTAGTACGTATTATTAAGGATCTTGATGAGCCGTTAGAGGGAAAAGATGTCCTGATCGTAGAAGATATTATTGACTCCGGACGTACTCTGGCATACCTGATCGAGGTATTAAAGCAGAGAGGACCGAAGGATATCCGTCTGTGTACCCTTCTTGACAAGCCGGAGCGCCGTGTGAAGAAGCAGGTGACTGTAGATTATACATGCTTTACTATCCCGGATGAGTTTGTAGTAGGTTATGGTCTGGATTATGACCAGAAATACCGCAACCTGCCATACATCGGCGTGGTAGAGCAGGAGCCTGAACAGTAAATTTAAGGAGGCAATTCGTTGAGACAGCAACAGACATTCAGAGGTTTTATGTTTATTATCCTGATGCTGTTCCTTCTGATGCTTGCATTGCGTTTTCCGTATGCAAGACAGGCAGAGGCGGTGACAGCCCAGGAATTTACCCAGGTTCTGGAAAGCGGAAGCGTGACAGATGCAGTGATCAGTCCAAATCCACAGACACCAAGCGGATATGTGACAGTTACACTGGCCAATGGTCAGTCCGTCCGCCAGAATGTATCTGACGTAAAAGATGCAGAGCAGCTTTTAAAGGACAATAACATTGATTATTCCATGGAGGAAGTACCTCAGGAGAATACACTTCTTACTGTGGTAATGCCTTTCATGCTTTCAATCGTAGTAGTTGTTGTGATCGTTACTATGATGAACCGTGGGGCAGCAGGAGGCGGTTCTAATGCCAGAATGATGAATTTTGGCAGAAGCCGTGCAAAGCTCAGCCGTGACAGCAAGGTGAATTTCACTAATGTAGCTGGTCTGGAAGAGGAAAAAGAAGAGCTGGAAGAAGTAGTGGATTTCTTAAAAAATCCTCAGAAATACACCAGCGTAGGTGCGCGTATCCCTAAAGGAATGCTTTTAGTAGGCCCGCCTGGAACCGGTAAAACCCTTCTTGCAAAGGCAGTAGCAGGAGAAGCAGGAGTTCCGTTTTTCTCTATTTCCGGTTCTGACTTCGTGGAAATGTTCGTAGGTGTGGGCGCTTCCCGTGTCCGCGATCTGTTTGAAGAAGCAAAGAAAAATGCCCCATGTATCATTTTCATTGACGAGATCGATGCAGTGGCCCGGCGCAGAGGTACCGGTATGGGCGGCGGACATGATGAAAGAGAGCAGACATTAAACCAGCTTCTGGTTGAGATGGATGGTTTTGGTGTCAATGAAGGCATCATCGTTATGGCTGCTACCAACCGTGTAGATATCCTTGATCCGGCAATCCTTCGTCCGGGACGTTTTGACCGCAAGGTGGCTGTAGGCCGTCCGGATGTAAAGGGAAGAGAAGAGATATTAAAGGTACATTCGAAAGAAAAGCCATTAAGTGAAGATGTAGATCTTCACAGAGTAGCACAGACAACTGCCGGTTTTACAGGCGCAGATCTGGAAAACCTGATGAACGAGGCTGCGATCATCTCTGCGAGAGATAACCGCCGTTTTATCCGTCAGGCAGATATTGACAAGGCATTTGTAAAGGTTGGCATTGGTGCTGAGAAGAAGAGCCGTGTGATTTCTGAAAAAGACAAGAAGATCACCGCTTATCACGAAGCCGGTCATGCGATCCTGTTCCATGTGCTTCCTGATGTAGGACCTGTGCATACAGTTTCCATTATCCCTACAGGTGTTGGTGCAGCCGGTTATACCATGCCGCTACCGGAAAAGGATGAAATGTTCAATACAAAGGGCAAGATGCTTCAGAATATCATGGTGGATCTGGGAGGACGTATTGCAGAGGAGATCATTTTCAAGGATGTGACCACCGGAGCTTCCCAGGATATCAAGCAGGCAAGCAAGCTTGCAAGGGCCATGGTCACTCAGTATGGTATGTCTGACCGCGTGGGAATGATCCAGTATGGCAGTGATGAGGATGAAGTATTTATCGGCCGCGACCTGGCACACACCAAGTCTTATGGAAATGAGATCGCAGATGTGATCGATGAGGAAGTTAAGCGGATCGTAGATGAATGCTACAGCAAGGCGAAAAAAATCATTCTGGAACATGAGGATGTGCTCCACTCCTGTGCTGCTCTTCTTATTGAAAAAGAGAAGATCGGACAGGAAGAATTTGAAGGATTATTTAAAAATCATGAACCTGTCATGCATAATGACGGTGAGGTGTAAAACAGGATCAGAAAGTGTCTGTCAATTTTGACAGCAGAAAACAGTAAAAAAAATTCATATTTGTGCACACTTTTATGGGGGGTTATGCTATTATAATAGACGTAACCCCCCAATACATTATATAGTTTTTGCTACACCCCATAAGAAACGAAATACCTTCTCCTGAAAAGCCTGGCTACCCCGCCAGGCTTTTCCCATGTCTGGACACCTGGAAAAAACTGGGGTTTAGAAGGTTGTTGCAGTTAAGGACCGGTATCACGACAAACGCACGAACGATCATCTGGCATCAATTCTGCTTTCTGTTATTTTTT
>OBZK01000401.1_pt1 | contig 36478 bp, 29 predicted proteins | sample 1495511 | NCBI WGS metagenome assembly OBZK01 (sample SAMEA2580233, study PRJEB22360) | human gut metagenome | biome: human gut; feature: human-associated habitat; material: faeces | place: Denmark | collected 2008/2010
TTTTCTGTTTTTGTACAGAAAAGAAGCTGTTGCTCCAGTAGATTATTTATCTACTGGAGCAACAGCCCCATTTAGAATGTTTGTTTATAGGTTATCTCTGATTTACGTTTTCAGGACAGCCCCTTTTACACAATAACAGCTATAACGTGTTTAGATATCTCATAAAGTTTTCTTTGTTTTCTAATGCAGTTGTAGTAGGTCTCCCTAAATCCTTTCTTGAACCAATGGAGCATTTAACTTCTATTAGACTTAACTCGTTGGTGCTTTTGGCAATTGACAATGCATTGTCTAAATCATTAAAATTATCAACAGTTATTGCATTTGGATATCCACAAGCCTTAGCAAGTGCAACGACATCAATCTTACCTGCGACGGTTGGCATTCCTCCCACTGTTTCATGTGCTCCATTATTGATTATGATGTGAATAATATTTTTAGGCTTATTGGAACCCATAACTGCCATAGAACCCATATGCATTAGTAAAGAGCCATCTCCATCAACACACCAAATTTTCATTTTGGGTTTATTAATAGCAACGCCTAGTGCAATAGATGAACTGTGTCCCATGGATCCTACTGTCAAAAAGTCGTATTTATGGCTTTGCCTATTTGTTTCGCGCGTTTCAAATAACTCACGGCTGGCCTTTCCAGTTGTAGAAATAATAGGATCTTCTCCAGATATTTTTACTATATGCTTTATAATATCTTCACGTACCATTGTATTCTGGTTTTCATATTTTATATTTTCGTCATACGAAAGAGCACCCTTTCGAATTACAAATGCTACATTCTTTCCAACAGAAAGTATTGTTTTAAAATCACTCATAATTGCCCTAAGCTCTTCTTCCGTTGTATCCTTACTTATGACAAATGACTTTATATTCATATCTTCCAGAAGCTTAATTGTTATCTCTCCTTGATAGATATGCTGTGGTTCATCATGTGATCCTGGTTCACCTCTCCAACCAACTATAAAAACAACAGGTATAGCATATACTTTCTCATTGAGTAAAGATGCAACAGGGTTAATAATATTACCTTCCCCACTATTTTGCATATACACCACAGGAATTTTTCCAGTAGCAAGATGGTATCCTGCTGCCAAGGCTGTACAGTTTCCTTCGTTAGCAGCAATTACATGGTGTTTTGAATCGATACCATATTTATTCACTAAATAATTACAAAGCGCTAGTAATTGAGAGTCTGGAATTCCTGTGTAAAAATCCGATCCAATTATTTCCACTAATTTTTCTACCTTCATAAATTCTCCCTACCCATGTAAGACTTCATGATACAAAGTATCAATAGTATCCTCATTCAATTCCACTGGATTATTTTTTAATCTCATAGGATTAACTGACTTTCTTAGAATTATATACTCCTCGGCCGATGCATTTGGAATATCTAATTCGAATGTTTTTATTAATGCTTCAAATTTTTGCACAGCGTCCATGGCGTTAGAGCAGGCAAATACACTAGATATTTCATTGAATATTTCAAGCAAATAATCCTGCCCTCTTGGATCAATACATTTGTCAATATTATTTATCATATACGCCCAGATTTTAGAAACGCAAAGTGCTGCTGCATGTCCATGGGCTAAATTATATAGGCTTGTTAGTTTATAACACATTGCATGTCCTGCAGTGGTTTGAGTAATATTTATGGCCTTTCCTGCAATATTAGATGCCTTTAACATTTCTTCATTACCAATGCTACTATTATTAAGATATAAATCCATACTCCCCAATATTCTTTGAATAGCAGCCTTAGAATAATCTCTACTCTCTTTTGTGGAATTTACAGACCAAAATGATTCAAGAGCATGGCAAAGGGCATCTAACATAGTAACTTTTCGTTGGTAATCCGGCAGTGAATTAAGTGTAGATATATCAAATATGACTGTAGTTGGAATACAACTATAATCAGATATAGACTGTTTCTCACCATTATAATAAATGACTGCAAAACGTGTCGCTTCACTACCTGTTCCAGCCGTTGTAGGAACAGCAAACAATTCAATATCGTTAGGGATTATGGGTTGTTTAAGATAATTAATATTCATATCCATATTATTAAATAACTTTATACATTTTGCGACATCTATTGCGCTGCCACCACCAATGGCTAAAATAGCTTCACACTTCTCTTTCTTAAAAAATTCAATTCCCTTTACCACAGAATCATATTTCGGATTTGGCTCAAAATCACTAAATCTAATAAAGTTTATATTTTTTCTTTGTGTTAAATCCTTTAAAAAAATGCCTATTTGCAGATATTCAATTGAATGTCCGCAAACCAGAAAAATATTTTTATACCCAGTAGAAACAATAAACTTCTCTAAATCAGAGTAATTTTTATTAGCAATAAAGAATTGCTTTACGCACATAGACTTTCTCCTTATAACTCTTCCGGAATCAAGCGAATAATTTCTTTAAATGGCATACAGATATCATCACATTCTTTTGCACGGTGATTAGAAAGGATCATAGTAGCTGCCTTTTGCATGGCCGGAAATCCGGTTCGTGTTAATTGGTTTGCGTAAATAATTATATTTACACCACGCTTTTTAAATTCCTCCTCCGTTACCATATTAAATGATGTCGGAACAACAACAATAGGAGTAGATACATTTTGCTGACGAAACTTTTTTACAAATTCAAATATCTCTACAGGTTCTTTTTTTCTACTGTGAATCATAATTGCGTCAGCACCTGCTTCAACAAATGCAAACGCCCTCTTCAAAGCATCCTCCATTCCTTTTTCAAGAATTAGACTTTCAATTCGAGCACAAATCATAAAGTCGTTCGTCCGTTGAGCCCTTTTTCCTGCTGCTATTTTGGCACAGAAGTCAGGAATAGATGCCTGTGTCTGTTCCACTTCCGTACCAAAAAGAGAATTCTTTTTCAAGCCGGTTTTATCTTCAATAATGACCATTGATACACCCATACGTTCTAAGGAACGTACTGTATATATAAAATGTTCCGTAAGTCCACCTGTATCCCCATCAAAGATAATTGGTTTTGTCGTAACCTCACATATATCATCTATGGTACGAAATCGTGATGTCATATCAACTAATTCAATATCGGGCTTTCCTTTTGCTGTTGAATCGCAAAGAGAACTAATCCACATCGCATCAAATTGACGAGCCCCACCATTTTCTTCTACAATTGTATTTTCGACTATCAGGCCAGTTAAGCCGCTATGTGTTTCTAATGCATTGATAGTACCTTTCATAGTAAGTACCTTTTTTAATCTTGCTCGACGTACATCTGGAGTTGCCAATTCAGCTCTTGTACGTTTTTCTAAATCTGTATACTTTGCATCTTTTGAATATGGGAACTCAATTAGTTTACCACCATAAGATGCAAGAGTTGAAACGACTTCACTACGTATCTCCTTCTGAAAGCCTTTCACCCAATCATCCCCATGAACAACATATGTGGGCTGCAATTTTTCAAGGTTTCCTTTGTAACTCAAGGTCGTTTGTTCAATTACTTTATAAACACCTACGATATTTTCAAACATAGATTTTCTTTCTGAATAGGGCAATAAGGGAAAGCGTTTATAACTTACGATGGCTTCATCTGAAAGCACACCAATAATAAGCTTTCCAAAGCGTTGGGCTTTTTTGATGATTGCAATATGTCCGCTGTGAATAATATCCGTTGAAAAGCACATATATACTGTACGATTTTCTATTTCCTGAAGCTTCTGAGAAACAACTGCAAGATCTTCTCGATTATCAATTTCACTACAAAGTTGATTTTTTACATCTAAAGGATAAATAATACAAGTTTCAGCCAGCTCATTAAAAGCATTTTCCGCATAACATTTTATTTTTCCAGATTCACAATACTTTATAATGTTGTTTAGCCAAATGTTCCAAATTTCTTTGTTCAATTTGTACAGTGGCTGTGCTGACATAGCATCGTTAAAAAATTCAATACCAATTTTTTTGATAATGCTCCTTTGAACTACTGCTTTGAAATCTTTTTCTGAGAGTGGAAGTGTTGAACTAACTACCATGCAGCTTTTCTCAGACGAAACAACTGCGTCAATAACTGTATTTTCAAATACAAGGTCACCATGCATTAAAATAATATCATCATCTAAATATTCCCTTGCACAATAGATAGAATAAATATAATTAGTTTCTTTATAACATGGATTTTTTACAAACGTAATATGAAGAGGAAGAGCTAAACTGTTGCAGTATTTTACAAGAATACCATCAAATAAGCCCGTCGTAATTATGACCTCTTCAATACCCGCATCTGCAATTTGCTTCAACTGACGTGACAAAATTGTTTCATGCAATGAAATTTCAGTCATACATTTTGGATGCTCTGATGTGAGGACTCCCATGCGACTACCCATACCAGAATTTAAAATGAGTGCTTTCATTTTGTTTTTCCTTTCGATATAATACGATATAATAGGAACATTGTTCTGTTCGTGCCATACATTATCAACCATACTGCTCTATCGACAATCTATACTTAATTGGAGACATTTTGATGAGAATGGCGTGAATTATATTTGGTTATAGTTACATTCAAAAATGTAAACATAGCAAATGGCTAACCGACTACGATTATAGTGAATACAGATTCAATCTACATTCCCCCCTGAAATTTAGTCTCTTAAATACTTATAGAGCAATCGCTTTACAATATTAAAAACTTTCTCCAAAATCTCTTAACTTAGTATATTTCTCAAATGGATATAAATAGTTCTTTAATTTAATTTCTATATAGCGGACTTCTTCCGACATATCTGGATATCGGTTAAATAATTGCGTATTATTAATAGACTTTTCTGGGTGAAAGATAGTATATGGTCTATCTGGAGTCCCAATTCCAAGAAAATTTATTATTTTACTTGTTGTAAGATTATATTCATATATCAAGTCCTCAAAATGAATCACTAAAATATCTGGATGAGCTTGATTTGAATTTTTCCTCATTGTTTCATAATAGATGACAAAATCCTCTACATTTTCATGTGGAAACCAAGAGCCTTTTGATTTTATTGTTTTTTTTAATAGAAGATATAAATCACGTGGATCTTTATCTACTATAATTACTTTTGGAGTATCAAGATACTTCATATATCTAGTAGGGTCATCAAAAGGTACCGCTTGGTCTAAAACAAGAGGTTTTTCCAAATTATATCCAATTGCAGTAAGAATACTATTAAGATATTTTTTTGTTGACTCATAAAAATTTTCCGGATTACAAGAATAGTACATTTGTTTATCAATAAGAAAGTGTAACTCTCTTCCTACCATTTTTTCTAAGTAGGGATAAATTTTATCTAAGACTCTATATCGAAGAGTTCGTTCTAGTTGATTTACATAGAGCCGGTCATAATCCCAGTGCCCTTTCCACTTAACCTGTGTAATCGAATCAACATAATCCATCGATAACTTTCTAAATTGTCCAGATGTTGCTAGACGATACTCGCCACGAGGTGAATCTAAGCGCTTTATAAGATTTACAAAACGTTTTATTGCAGCATCTGCACTCATAAATCTGACATGATAGTCAAATAAATGTGTTTCTAAATCTCCTATCCCATCTGTGGTATAAAGTAAATTAAATTCCAACTTATCATCTGCTTGTATAGAATCATATTGTTTTAAAAAATCTTTAACAGCACCTGAGCCGGTATAACCCATGCCACTTACACTAATAATCATTCAACTACCTCATTGTATTCTTTAAAAGTTTCTTCCAAAAAAACCAAATATAGATAATTCCAAGGAGAATCATTATGCTCCATCTTAAAAATCTAACATTCATTGTTAAATTTACTATAATTCCTGCTATTGCCAAAATATTTACAGGAAGAATCAATATTTGATAGGGAACTGCCTCTTTGTCCATTTTCTTGGCATTGATACTATGTAGCATAAAGCTCATAAAATAAGCGACCAATGTAGTATATGCAGCAGCTGTTGCTCCAAGTTGAGGAACAAATATAAGATTTAATATTACATTAATAACAGCAGCTATTAATGTTGATATTGCTATAATTTTGGTTTTCTTATAATAGTATTCTACGTTCACATATATACCATAAATAAACATAACAAAAGAAGATGCAATAATTGGAAATATCATTCCTGTACCTGCCATGTATTCTCTACCGCCTAATATTAGTATCAGTTCTGGTGCAAAGGTTAGTAATCCACAGAAAGCAAACAATACCACATAAATGTATATTTTAACATCCCTATTAAACATTTCATAATCTTTCTTCTTAAGAGATTTACACATTCGTGGAATCCATACAGATTCCGCAGAAGATGTCAGCACATTTGACACCATACTAAGGTTGTAAATTAAACTATAAATACCTGTTTCGGCGGCTCCACAGTAATATGTAATAATGCTTCTGTCCGAAGTGCCTAAAATATTGCATGATATCCCATGAAATACCAATGGAATGGAAAGAGGTAAAGCATAAGTCCAATACTTTTTATTAAAAAAAGTTCTATATTTGATAAAATAATAAATGATGATACTCAACCCAAATGTGGTTGTCACTATACAGGTGGCAATAATCTTTCCATAATGGCGACCATTCGTTATAAAGCTAATTAAAATCACTGAAAGAATTGTACCCCAAAAATTGGGGAGTACTAATAGCAGAGTTCGTTTCATAGCCTCTTCTTCCATTACATAACGCATAACAACAACATTAATAATAAAATTAGAAAAAGACTCTATTAGACAAAGCCAGACAAGTTCATTTGGAAGATTAATATTATTCGCTATAAAAATAAAGATTACACTAACAATACCAAAATTCACAGTAGCTAAAGTAAAGATAGAGGAAATGTATTTCCCAAGTTCATCCCCCATTTCTAGAAAAGCATTCCGAATACTATTTCCCAGGGATATCCCAACAACGACAGCCATCAAATTTACCCAGGCAGCATAAGTATTAACGATACCATATTCTTCTGTTGTGAGAATTCGAGTGAAAATGGGTACAGTAATAAAAGCAATAGCCTTATTAAAAAGATTACCAAATATATACAAGCTTCCGTTTTTTATAATTTTCTGTGTTTCAGTTTTTTGAGCCATTTATACTAGTTCCATTTTACTGTTTTTTAATTTGTAAAGCTGACCTCAAATATTTGAATTTTATTGTTACTATAATGTATGAGTCCTATTGTAGTCATATATACTAGCGCTATTATTTTCTAAGAGCAAGTATTTATTTTTTCAAAACGTTTTTTTGTTCTGTGAAGCCAAAACGTTTTTGCAAATGGCGCTACTAACTTTTTTATAGAATATTTTAACCACAGGTTTGTGCAATAGGGGATTCCGATAGGTTGATTCCCCCATGGTGTTTTAACATAATATGAATACCATAGCCTTGAATCCTGACAAGCATTTGGGAACTCCCAAGGTCTCCCATAATAATCTCCAGCATAATGTACTACATGTGTATCTTGCTTTGCCATATTGATTTTTTCTTTACTGTAGTAATGCTCTTCACTTTTACTAGAAAACCAGAGAATTTGCTGTGCTGAATAATGCCGAAGAATATATACCATTCCATAACTTGGAGATAATGTTTGTATTCTTCCATAAAAACATAGATTTAATAAATCTTGATCGTGCATATGATAATAGTGAGTTGCCTTTTGAGCTAAAGCAATTAATTGCTCTTCACAACGCTCTGCCCTCCACCTATTAAGATCAACTAACATAATTCCTGATTGAAAATACAATTCGTTTTCCGGTAAACCAAGTGTCTTGTTGTAGGATATCGGCCAAAGATCTCTAACCGCAGCAAATATTTTTTCATCTTCTAATTGGGTATCGTATAATTTTCGTATATCGTTAATATATAATGTATCACAGTCAATATAAATTACCTTTGTTATAGATTCTGGTAAACTGCTACCCATGAACAGTCTCGCAAACATAAAAGAAATTATTCCATTTTTCATAATTCCTGGTTCTTTGGCAAGAGCAGTATCGGCCAGTATTCTCATTTTGTTTCGAATATCCAAAATTTGAATATTTGTATGATAGTTCTGTTCAACTTGTTTGAATTTGCGTCTTATATCTTCGTTATAATTGTCCCCAAGAATATAAAATTGTATCTTTTGTGTTTTATTATGGTCTAACATTGAAACCATACTAACCGCTACTTGCATCGCATATCCTGAATCGGCAGTGTAACATACTGTTATCATTGAGTTTTCCACCATGTATTTTTCACTCCTTTTTTATGATAGAAATTTTAATAGATGCTACTATTCAATTTTAAATAGCACTAAGTTGTAGTCCTTCTAATCATACACATGCACAATGTTAGAAAAGCATAAGATATCCAGTAAGCGTCTGTGAAGCCAACATTTTCTGCTATTCCAGCAATAATTACTACAACCAAAATTGCAAGCATTTTAATTTTCAAAGATGGTGTATTTAAATATTTACTTTTCATTGTATATCTAATCAACATAGCGAAATACGTTGTGAGCCAAATGCTTCCAATTATTCCGGTTGTGACAAAAATGTCAACATATGTACATTCAGCAAAAGTTATTGGAAAACCATATGCAGTTAGTACTTTCGGTAATTGTCCAAAATTCACATATCCTATTCCCATTAGCCATCTTTGGCTTGCTTTATACAAATCAAGATAATAAGACACTGCATAATAACGGTTTACCAACATAAAGAAATTATAAAATTTCTCCACATAAATAGACGCAAAAACAAAAAAAGCTACTAGTACAAAAAAAGAGCTTTTAACAGTTTTTATCCATAATTCTTGCCTATTTTGGAACAGACGTGAAGTGTATATGATAATATATAGCAACAAGCAACATAAGATTGCCATACGCGCAGCAGTTGTTATCAGCATTACCCATAGGACACTATTTATAGCAGTTATTATCATTCTATGTTGTCGATTTACAAACCCCTTAAGTAATAATCCAATTGAGAAAGTTATAAGAATAACTAGACCGCATATATTAGCATGTGTTCCATATCCTAATTTATCCTTTACTCCAGACTGAAATATTGTTTGGATATTATACATCCAGTTTTTCTTTTCCACATGTAAAAACAAGTTAGAAATTAAAAATCCAGCTTGTACAAAATATGAAGTTGTTAAAAAACCCTTCATGCAATCATAATAATCTACGAGGAATGAGGTTAAAGTTATAAATAAAATCATGACTAGCATTTTAATTGCATTTTCATAAATTAGGCTTTTAAACGTGGGATTAGTCCACAGTATACCCCAAACAAAAATGAACCCAGCAGCCAAAAGTGTTATCTTCAATGCTTTAGTAATTTTAAATTTTTGTTGTGTAATCATTAGAATAATGCCCCACAAAGTAATAATAGCAACATATCCTATATAAACAAAATCATTATCATAATATGGGGTCCACAAGTTTGCTTGTAACTTACTGAAAGCAGCTACCGCATATAATATTAAAAATAACCTTGATTTCAAAGAGCTATATTTTATTCGCATCCTACTAATTTCCTAACAGCGCTTAAATATGTGTCCCTACTCTGTTCCAAATTAAATTGTTGTGTCACATATTCTTTTCCATGAACTCCTATGTGTTGTATATCTATATGTGTATTTGAAATTTCTTTTAATGTTTTTATAAATTCTTGTGCTGTTTCACAATAAAGTATTTGCTCCTGATCTTTTGCAAAAATGCCTTCATTACCAATTTCGTTAGTCACTACAGGAATTCCTCCAGAAAATGCCTCCAAAATCTTTACTTTAATTCCACTACCAAGTAGCAGAGGAGCTACCATGCAAACACATTTAGCAAAATATGTTTCTACCTCTTCTTGTGTAAGAAACCCTGTAATATGAATTCTGGCTGACTCATATTTTCGCAACCGTGCTGGAGGGTTCCCTCCTATTACGACAAACTGCATGTCATTGTCAAGTTTATTAAATACTTCTTCTATAAACCATTGCACACTTAAATAGTTTTCTTGCCTCCCCATACTGCCAAAAAAGATAATGGTTTTTCCGTCTGAAATTCGCTTGAGATGGGAATAAGAGTCGTAATAAGGAACAATTCTCACATATTTCTTGTTTTTTAGCACAAAATTCTCTCTAAAAATCCTAATATCATTTACATTTTGTGTCACAATCAAATCACAACTAAGTATAGCCTCTATCTCTCTCTGCTTTAAATTATGATATTGTCTATATCTAAAATATTTAATTAGTGGATTTTTTTCAAACTGCCATAAACGATATGAACCTTTATAATTAACATCGTGGGATGACCCAATAATCGGAATTCCAGGAAATATTTCCTTGACTTTTGTGACAAGTAAAATGTTATGTGTAAATTCTAATATAATACAGTCTGGAGTATAGCCCGTTATCTGCCATCGTTTCATTGCATTACAAAAAAATCGTTGTCGTTCTTTACTCACAAAATTTGCATATTTATCATTTGGATTAAAAATAAGACTAATAGCACGAATAAATTTTCTCTTAAAAGAAACAAATTTGCATTGATTCTCAATAAGGATTTGACTTTTAATTCCATAACTATCCAAATCCAATTTTTCTACATCTGTAGATTTACATACAGTAATTAAACGAACATCTATATCACTCTGTTTTGAAAAAAACTTTAGATAATAATTATGAGTTTTTTCTCCAGCTGTACCAACTGTGTCATAAGGAGCACAATGGGATATAATTAAAAGTTTCATATTTTTTACCATCCAACTCTACTAACTTATTAAGGTTGCAAATTTATACCAGCCATATTTTAAAATTAACCTGTAAATTGCGCCTCGAAAAGAAGATGCTTTAAAAGGCTGAATATTGTTCATAATATTCTTGTTCATTATTTGACTATTGATTTCCGACTTGCACAACCCCTTCTGGGATAAAGCTATTATTGCTCTGGTATAATATCCATAGTGAAAATCCTTAAATGCTTCTTCTCTTTTTTTAGTGAAATAGGGTAATTCCTTAAGTACGCTAAGAGAATCAAATACAACGGATATGTCTTCTAAATTTTTAAATGTCACTTCGCTACTACAAACGCTTGACTTAGAATCAATATAATGGTAATAGATGGCTGCGTCATAGACGTATACCGTTTTTATTTTGGAAAGATACATGTTGTTTAAATATGTATCATCTCCAAAAATAATATTTTCAGGGATAATATCAACCTTTTCTCCAAAAAGAGCTCGTCTATAAATTTTATCCCATACTGCGTTCATTCGAACACTAAGGAATTCTTCAAATACCCAATCTAGATCTACATAACCTGATTTTGGGAGGCTTTTTTCTCTATAGAACTCTTCTTTTCCAATATAATTCAAAAAATTATTAAAAATATATAAGTCGGCAGGATGACGTACTGCATCATGTAATATCTGAATGTAGTCTTCTGCAAAAAAGTCATCCCCATCACCGTACGTAATATACTTCCCTTTAGACTGAAGTGTCCCATACCGACGTGCATCAATACAACCACCATTTGGTTTATTAAATAGTCTAATTATACTTTTACTTTTTCCATACTCCTCACAAATTTCAATAGTTTTACAATCTGTGGAGCCATCATTTACAAGTATTATTTCATAATCGTTAAATGGTTGGTTGAGTAGTGAATCTAAGCACTTTCTCAAAACCTCTCCGACATTATATACAGGTATTACAACACTAAAATTAACAATCTTGCTCATAAAATTTGCCTCCAATACTCAAGCAAATCTTCAATTGTTTTTCCTAAAGGAATCTCTTGTACCCAACCAGTATCTTTTTTCAATTTAGTAACATCCCCAACAATAATCTTTTCATCTGTGGGGCGAAGAAGTACCGGATCTACTTGGATTTTAAAAGTATGACCAATCTGCCTTTCAATCATAGAAATAATATCTCGTATCTGGTAAACATACTCTGATGAAATATTATATACATCTCCAGCACTTCCTTTATCCGCTAAAAGAATAAGGGCCTTTATCAGATCTCTTTGATCCATAATAGCTCTTTTAGTGTCCAAGTTTCCTACTCGTAAATTAAAATTTCCGGATATCTCTGCTTCCACTGCTCTTTTAGTAAAATCAGATGTTACATCATTAACTTTTCGGGTTCCCGTAGAATTAAATATCCTAGCTCTGATACAACGAATGTTGTCATTTATATAATACTGAAAGGAAATCAAATCTTGCCCAACCTTACTTACACCATAAGGATGAAGAGGCTGTAACAATGCTGATTCTTTTACATACACATCTCCTTCTTTCAGTTGATTTAATGTTTCACCATATTCAGCGCTAGAACACGCTACAACCACAATTGGATCATAATTTTGAATGTATACTCTCCGCAATTTTTTTATAGCCTCAAATATTGCAATTGTTCCATTGATATTCGTTTCTATCGTTTCATAAGGTCTATCCCAAGAAACGGTTGGATAACTCTGCGCAGCTAAATGATAAATTTGTTGCGGTTGGAATTCACAAATGATTTTCTCAATATTCTGTGGATACCGTACATCACACTCTACCATTTTAATGTTAGCATTTATCTCTTTGATATTTGTAGTTGGTTTATAATAGGTTCCTAATACATCGTCGCCCTTATTGTACAATACCTCAACCATGTGTGAGCCTACCATTCCACCAGCTCCTGTCACAAGTACTTTCACAGTTTAGACCTCTCTATCTTTCGTTTTAAAATTCCTAATTTAAAATTCGCACTAAATTTAATTTATTCATACAGTTCGTTCGCTTTTACCACTTTGCTTTTATGTTTTTATATTGATGGGTATGTCCGCGTTAAAGTATTGTGCTATTGGTCACTAAATAAGCCTAAAAGATTCCACTTGTATGTATTTGGTTTTTAACTATAATTTTCAACAAATAATTCTTATCATCATGAAATTTTCGAAAGATATGCTTAATCAACCCATTTTATGGGTTCGAGAAGCAAACGACTCTGGTGTATAATGAATTATTTTTGTTCCACTATTTTCAAATTCAAAGGGGATGTACATTAGATCTGACATAGCCTTTATTATTCTATCGTGTATATCCTTTTCTGCATAAAATACCAGAAATCCTCCGCCACCTGCACCAAGAAGCTTTCCTCCGATTGCGCCAGCTTTTATTCCCCGTTCATATAAACTATCGATGCTATCTGTAGTTACAGCTTTACCAGTTTTCCGCTTTAGTTTCCAAGTATAATTTAATAATCGACCAAATTCATTTAAATCAGTCTCATTATCTACTAAAATCTTTTCAGCTTCATCGACTAAAGAACGTATTTCTCTAAGTATAGAGAGTTTTTCTTGGTTATACTCACTAGTTGCGTTTGCATTTTGTATATCGGATGAAAATCTGGTAAAACCCGTAAAAAACATTAAAAGATTTTCGTTTAAACGGTGTTTTCTCCCTGGAGAAATAATTATGGGAAACACCTCATAACCGTCCCGATTAAAATTAATACGATTTAAACCTCCATACGATGCTGCTATTTGATCCTGCCAGCCACCAACTTCTTTACAAAGAGTGCGTTCAAGAAAAATTGCGTCATCAGCTAGTTTTTTCTTATCTACATATTTCCCCTTTAATGCATAAAAGGCATTAAGCATACCTACCGCAAAAGAACTGCTTGTGCCAAGGCCGCTTCTCGCAGGAAGATCTGCCTCGTAGGTTAACCGCAATTCATGCATATCTAACATTTTCATTCCATGTCTAATAGCAGGATGTTGGATATCGTCTACCCTTAGTACTCTTTCTGATTTTGAATAAGTTAATTCTATGGAATATTCAAAAAATTGCGGAAGATGCCTTACATTGACATAGCAATATTTATCAAAAGTGGTAGAAATAACTGCACCACTATATTTATTAAAGTATTCTTGCATGTCTGTTCCCCCGCCAAAAAATGACATGCGAAAGGGTGTCTTTGTTATGATCATATATTTATATACTCCCCATTATATTCATTGATTTTTCATGCTAATTAGTTTTGCGTAATAATTAGTAAGTTGGAAAATATATTTTTGAGCATCGCATCGCTGCTTCGCATAATTCACTATTTTTTCACTCATTTTTAAATATTCCGACTCAGTCATATTTAATGCTTTTTCAATAACTTCGGCGAAACTTTTTGGATTTCCTGGTTCAGCTAAAAAACCGGTTTCTCCATCTTGAATAATTTCAGCCAAGCCAGCAATATTACTAGCGATAACTATTTTTCCCTTGGCAAGTGCTTGAAGAGCAACAAATGCCCCATTTTCATACCATTCTGAAGGTACTAATATAGCTTTTGCTTTTTCAATAATTTGCTCCATTTCTTTTCCAAAGATAGCACCATAAACTTCTACCTTATTTTGTAATTTATTTTCTAATATATAGTTATTAATATTATCTAATTCAGTACCATTTCCTACTAAAACCAACTTTTCTTTACACTTTAATATATTAAAGGCTTTAAGAATCGTCAATACTCCTTTTTCTCTAGAATATCTGCCAAAATACAGTATATAATCATCACATTTGGAATATGACTTATACTCTTGTTCAATAGGTAAAAAATTATTCATTTTTATAATAGGAGAATTCGTAAAATGTGATGATGCAACTAATTTCTTGTAAAAATCACATTCTGCAATGTATAGATCTACCTTATTATAGTAATCACCATATTTTAAAAATTGTGCTTCTACATATGCTAATAAACTTTTTGTAAAAGAGCCTTTCATACACTTGTGTTTAACACAATTCCAATATCCAGAAACCATGCATTCATTACATATGGTACCATCGTTGCGAAGCATTGTATAGCAAGGGCAGAGAGGGGTCAATTCGTGTAAATGCATTACAACTGGAATATTGTGCCTTTTCAAGACATCCACAATTGAAAATGTAAGTTGACGATGCAACAATCCAATATGTGCTATATCAGGTTTTTCGTCTTCAACCAATCTATTTATTTTTGTTTTGGCTTCAAAGGAATAAATAAGTTTTAGACCTATCTTTACCTTTTTTAATAATCCCATATCGCGGTCGTTGTAATTTATGTTTGAAGTAAAGTAGCTATCTTGTTCACATGGAATATTGCGCTCATCATACATCGAAAAATAGATGACTTTATGGCCGGCTGCAGTTAACGCATTTGCCAAGTTATAGTGGAAGGTTTCTGTGCCTCCAAGCATATAATGAAATTTATGTATCAAAAGTATTTTCATCGTTTCACCACTATGTATCCAAAAAGACTTGCATATATTGAAGAGATATATACTGCCAACTATACTCATCTGCAATCCTTTTTTTTGCTCTTTCTCCTAATTTAATTATTTTATCAGATGACTCGCAATCACACTTGTCAATCAAATTGGATAATGAACCTTCTGTTTTGTTCCAATATAATGCACAATCTTCAGCGACTTCACGATTAAATCCAACATCTAATAATAAATTTAAATTTGTACTACTTAACGCTTCTAGTAAACTTGGATTTGTTCCACCAACTTCATGACCATGCAAATATCCATATGCATTCTCACGTATTTTTTTCAAAAGTTCTGGTGAATATACTGTACCAACAAATTTTATTCTTTTATCAGCTTTAAAGTGTAACTTATTTTCAAGCTCATTTAAAAATCTTTCGTTATAAGTAGTTATAATTACAAAGTCCCTTTCTGATGTGCTCATCATAAACTCTTTTATCATTATTTCGAAATTATTTTCTGGTACAAATCTACCCACAACAAGATAATACGACTTTTCGTATATACCATTCTCTCTATACCAAGTAACCAATAATGGATCTTTATCATCTAGTATACTTTTTTTTGTTTCAGCACCATAAGCAATATATGTAGTTCTTGGATTATAGGTTGCGTAATTTTCACAAATATACTTTTTTATATTTTTGCTATCACAGATTACTAAGTCAGAATGTTTTATCATTAACCTTTCGGAAATTTTCCAATATTTACGTATAGGCGCACTCCATTTTGCTCGCATCCACTCATGTCCATCCGGGTTTATTATTACGGTTCCGCTCAGTTGATGAATTTTTCTTTTAAAAAACGAAGCCCATGGACCAATACGACATGCTAAGATATACACTACAGGGTTTATAATTCTATATTTTTTTATATAATAGTAAGAATACATTAATGCATCTACATCATAATAGATTGCCTGTATCGGCCCAATATTTGGAACCTTTATTTTAAAACAATGAGCATTGTGATATTCAAATTCTCCAAATTCAGTGCTTTTGCAAGCAACATGGTACTTAACATCACTTGAATTTTGATGGTATTCCGTCAACTTATCTACAAATGTTTCGTAACCTCCGTATGCCCCGGGGATACCTTTGGAACCTATAATAAATACATGTTGCATTTTTAAATCCTTTCCCTATAATTAACTATATCCTTCAATTCTAGCGATTTTTCATCTTTTTCAGATAAAATCAACTTTGTTCCGTCCGCTAACGTATATCCTGTAGCAGATGCTGAACCATTATAATTTCCTAGTAAATTTGGCCATTTAATTTTAATATCAGGATCATTCCATGCAATTCCAATCTCATCTCCTGGATGATAAAAGTCTGTTACTTTAAAACAAATTTCCGCAATATCACTGAGTACGAGAAAACCATGCGCAAATCCGTGAGGTATATAAAATTGCTTTTTATTCTCGCCTGTCAGTTCAACACCATACCATTTTCCATAGCTTTTACTATTAATACGTAAGTCAACTACAACGTCAAAAATAGTCCCTTTTATTACTCGTACTAACTTTCCTTGAGGATATTTTCTGGGTATATGTAGCCCGCGCAAAACTCCTCTGACACTCATACTTTGATTATCTTGAACAAAGTCCATACAGAGTCCTGCCTTATGCATTACATTTTGATTATACGTTTCCATAAAATAACCAAATTTATCTTTTTGGACATCAGGTTCTATAATATATAATCCCTCAATTGGAGTTTTAATTATTGAAATTTGTTTCATATATTCTCTATTCTTATTAAAGTTAATACTCAGTATCTTTTATCCATCTTCTCAGAACATTGGGTACGACTTAAATTTGGTATCAAAAAAATTTTAACGGATTGTTTGCACAAAATAATTGCTATTATTTTGACCTTAGCTAATTAGGCTACTCCATCATATCTTCCTGTTTCTACCACCTTATATCCTACCTCTATAATCCAGTTCAGTATAGCACGTTCTTTTTCAAACTTCAACACATTCAACGCATACTTAAGATATATTTAATTGGAATTCTGGGATAGTTCTGGTTCCGAAGCCAGTCCTTTCCTCAATAGCTATTTTTAAATGATTTGTATAAGTCCAAAAAGATATGCTCCTCTGTCCCATTAGCCAATAACTCTATATTAAACTGATAGCTCACTGCCTTTAATATCATACAGTACTTCTTTGCATCCGCCCCTATCAATCACGAAAACCCACAATGTTTAGAATCTTTCCCCGAATAGTTTTAGCCACCTCACTCACAACCGTTTCCTTTAATACCAACAATATCCCGCCATATATGAAGATATAACTTCCAAACGAAACAGTCAGTAACGGAAACAATGTCAAATTTATGTTATCTCTTACAAATACCAAAAATACAGTAGCCATAAATACAGCCACACCAATCTTAGCAATCTGGACTTTTTTAATAACCACCAATGCCACTGTTTTTAAAGCGGCTATCTGTACTCCCAACACCACCAATTCAGCAATTAGAGTCCCAACGGCTGCTCCCGATGCTCCGTACTGTGGAATGAGTATGGCATTTAAAATGACATCTACGATCGCCCCTGTGACTTCTGAATAAAGCACAGTTTGCTCTTTTCCCAAAGGAACCAACATCTGAATACCCAAAACATTGCTTGCCCCAATAAGAATGAGTGTCGGCATGATTATACACATGGGTAAAACAGATGGCAAATATGCTTCACCAGAGAGCAACAAAATACATTGTTTTGACATAACAATGAATCCCATGGTCAGGGGAATAGATAAAGCGGTGACAAACTCCAGCGCCTTTGCGGAAACCGCCCAAAATTCTTTTTCCAATTTCTTTTCTATATAATAAGATGTCCGTGGAAGCAGTACAGCCCCAAGCGAGGTTACCACATTAACCAGTATTACCTTGATTTTGATTGCCACATCATAGTATCCCACCTCTGTATCATCTCTCATAAACCCCAACATGGTAATGTCCAGATTAGAGTAAATTGTTACTGCTACCGACATGGCAAAAAAAATCAGCACCGGTTTTAAATGCCTTTTTATATCATAAGATAAAAAGTGTTCAAATGTTATGTGCCTTTTTAAATTCAAAAAGTTAAATATGCCATATCCTGTATTGGCCAGCACTGTTATTCCAGCATATATTACATAATCATCCTTCTTTTTGACCAGCAAAAACATAAGTATTACGGCCAGGACTTTAAATGCCAAAGAGCGCATTGTAATATATGAATAACATTCTAATGCCTTATACAACCATTCCATTGCAATCAAGTTCAAAAAAAGAGACATACTACAGACTAACATCAGGATACGTTCTTCTTTTAATCGCGGGACACAAAACAGAGCAACTAAAAAAATCAGATAGGCTATTAAGGTCGTAACAGCATTGATTATCCAAATTTCCTGAACAGTCTTTGATAGCAGCTTTTTATCATCCCTTACCTGCGCACAGGCACGAATTCCATATGTAGGAATTCCCAACAAAGCAAACATAGAAAAATAAGTAATAATGGAATTGGCAAAAGCTATCTTCCCATTTCCCTCCGGCTGAAGCACTCTGGAAATATAAGGGAATGTAATCAATGGAAATACAAAAGCCGATGTTGTAAGAAGCATATTCATTATCAAATTAAACTTTATAGACTTCTTGTTGCTTTTCATAAGTCTCTATTCACCTAACTTCCATCCAGGCCTATACACCTCATGCAAGCCAAATTTTCCATTCCTGGCATCTTCTAAACCACACCGTAACATTTCCCGCTCTGCCTTCTCCATACCAAAAAGAAAATACAATTTTACTTTAATCATTGCTTTCATGTAAAAAAACAGATAACATCTTCTAGGAAAATTTCTGCGATAACAATCTGTCATATTTCTATATCTATAATAACAGCGCCAATCTACTGTCCCATTACCACTCTTATTTACATCATGATGTATTTTTATATTAGGAATACATACTATTTTTCCCAACTTTCCCAATCTAAGTCCATGTTCTGTATCATCAAACCATATAAAGTATTCTTTTCTGGTCAGTCCGGCTTTCTCCATCTTTTCCTGATTTATGATTGTTCCTACATAAGAAAATGTATTTATTTGAAAGGTTTCCTGCTTATACAGCTCCAGAGGTGGTACCCACTCTTTAATCCTTACCCCCCTTGTATATAAACTCCTTCTATGTTCCAAATCCGCCTGTCCTTGATTGATAACTTGGCCACATATCGCTGAAATATTTTCCCATTCATTCTTATGAATCGTCAGATACTTTTGAGCAATTTCAAGTGCATCTGCTTCTGGAAAAGCATCGTCATCTGATACCCAAATCCATTGTGCTTTAAGTTTCAGACTTTCTTGAAGTCCCGTATAAAAGCCTCCACTCCCTCCTTTGTTCTGATTCATTCGGATAACCTTTTTCATGTATCTCTTTTTGTCATTTTCCCATTTTCCTAAAAATGCTGGTGTTTCATCTGAACTTGCATTATCTACAACTATAATATATGCAGGAAGAATTGATTGCACATCAAAATTCAACAATGCAGTCTTCAATTTTTCAACTCGATTAAATGTAACAATGACTACACCAATATCCATTATTCCTTTACCCATTTTATCTTTCCCTTAATTCCAGCTCTAAAATCCCAGATTCCCCGTCCAGCGTATCTTATATCCATATACCCCTTCAAACAGTAATATCCGTACATGGCGAGGCTATGCATATATGCCCTAATGCGTTTCAACCCTCTAGCATACTCGCTAATAAATATCATCTTGTTTCGTACCATATAATATTGTGTCAGCGGGGAGGCCTTTTTTCCCCCTCCAGTGCTCGAGCTAACCTTATGATAGACTATCGACTGTGGTGCATAGTATATCTTCCACCCTGATTGAATTACCCGATAACAAAACTCCGTATCTTCTTCATATAAAAAAAAACGTTCATCCAAAAAACCGATTGATTCTAATAGTTCAGCTTTTATACACATACAGCATCCAGTTGAAAAAGAAACCTCTTTTATAGCAGTAGGTATATGATATTCAGTATTTCCATTTCCAAGCATGGTAACTTTAAATGTCTTCTGATTGAATTCTCCCCCTGCACACCAAACCCTTTTTCGGTCATTTTCATAATATATGGTCCCGGTTGTCAAACCACATCTATCGCATATCTGAAATGGCTCCAACAATTTTTCTAGAAAATCCGGTTCAACAAGCGTATCATTATTAAGCAACACAATATAATCAGCTTGATGCTCAAGAGCAAACTTTATCCCTATATTATTCCCTGCTGAGAACCCATTATTTTCATTTGCTTCCAGCATTTCAAATCCCAAATCAGCCTGGCAGTCTCTCAACGCCTGAACCGATTGATTCGAACTATGATTATCAACTACTAATACCAGATAATTTTCATAGGTTATTCTTTTCAAGCTGCTTAGACATTCAATTGTATCCTTCTCACCATTATAATTCAAAAGTATAATTACTGCTAAAGCACCCATTTGATTTCACTTTCACTCCTACCTTCTTCCATATACCTGCTCAAGTATCTCCTCACTCTTTTTCCAGGCAAACCGTTCTGCCACATACCGCCTTCCTGCCTCTGACAGTCTCCTACATCTGCCACTGTCTCTCAGCAACTGCTGTATACATACTTCATACTCTTCATCCGTCTCAGCCTTAACGATCACCTCTCCCTCCTCATCAATTCCTTCTGCTCCAATGCTTCCTGTAATGACAGGCGTCCCAATCGCCAGACTGCGAAGTACTTTAAGCTTAATGCCAGCTCCCAGAGTAAGAGGAAACACAGCTGCTTGCGCCTGCTTTAAATATAAGTCAACATCATCTACGAATCCAGTGACATGTATATAGTCGTTTTCCATCTGACGCAGCTGTTCTGACGGCTGATTTCCCACAATATAAACCTGAAGTTCCGGAATCTGTTCTTTTACCCTAGCTGCAATTTGTATTAAACGTATCGCTGCCAGATAATTTTCATCACGTCCCATCTGTCCAAGAAAACAAATCATCCCTTGCTTTCTAACCCCATCATCCGGTTCCTGGCTGCCAACACCGTCATCCAATCCATAATATGGATTCAGCACTTTACAATCGCTTCTCCCATACTGCTTTTCTATAAGATTTTTATCTTTCTCATTAAAGGTAAACAGGCAATCTACTTGTCTGCAATATTTTCCTTCTTTCCTTAAAACCTTTTTTAACTGCGACTTCAAATAAACCTTTTTAATCCCCTTACTGTCGTTCACTTTCCGCTCATAGGACTGTGCGGTCATATCATGTTCTGTCATGTTAAATTTTAGTTCCGGAAACAACTTTTTAATCCAATAATACTGTCCCATTGAAGCATACTCAGCATGTATTGCATCAATCTTATACTTCCTAACCATATATATCATTATGACCGCAAAGCGGATGGAACTTCTGGCTGCAAAATAATTCGGCATCCATGGTTCTGCCAGCATATGCGCCAGGCGCCTCATACGACTAATCTTTATACTTCTACAGAATCCGTCCTTCTCCAACTTCTCTCTCAATTTTCTATCATACTCCGAAGCTTCGAATGAAAGTACATAAACTGTATTCCACTGCCTTAATGTCTCAATCTGTTTTCCCATACATACTCCACCAGCATGATTAGCTCCCAAAGATGGAAAATAAGGAGAAATATGCAAAATATTCATGCTTCATCCCTCCTGTTCCAGAAGAGGAAGTACATTCTTCCCCAAAACTCTTTCCATTGCCTCAACTGTAAAATATTGATTATACAATTTCTGAATTAACTCCCTCTTCTGCAGTAATGCATCTGTTCTTAGTAATATATCTAATGCACATTTTTTGTAGGAATCCCCTATACAATTAATTCCTATTCCATACTGTTCCACCAACTCCCATGTGTCTCCCTGTATATTATTGATTAACGGAAGTCCATAGCAAAAATAGTCAATGGATTTCATGGTCAGACCCACACAAACACCTGGCTTCATTATATTAATTCCATAACTACACCTGCTGAAAATCTCCTGTTTTTTGGTTTCATCATAGACCAATCCATAATACTCAGCATCTATCCCCTTCTGATTTAAGGATTCGAGAAATGCCTCCCTTTTCTCCCCATCACCCACAATATGAAGCTTTACTTTTTTGCTTCGATTCACTTCACCAAGAATTTCTGTAATAGCATTCATATCAATTATGTTATTTACAGAGCCCAGATAAGCGACATGCATACAATTTTCATCCTTCTGAAATACACACTCACAGACCTCCGCATTCTTTGGCCAATACAGAGTTACTGCCTCCTCTGGCTTTAATCCGAGAAGCCTTTTGTACAAACCGCACTCTGTAAACACCAAGTCCGCATGCCCTAAATTATCATCTCTCAACCTTCTCCAGCACCGAAGCGGCCATAGTGTCTCCACACCTTTTACAGGCAATGACTCTGGCCACATATCTATAATATCCAACACTACTTTTGTATGAAGAACCTTTTTTAATTTAATTGCAGTACGTGCAAGGGAATTAGCCGGTATCATAACATAAAGCAAATCAACTGGCTCATTCTTTAAAATGCGAAATACCTTTCTTGCAAAGTCGTATTGCGAATACAAACGCCGGAAAGATAAATTTTTCTTATATACAACTGTATCAACATAGCGGTGGTTTGCCTTGGGTGACCTCCCCTTTCTCTTTTCCCTGTGGATAAAATCCGATTCCAGCCACAACACATTGTGGCCCAACTTCTGAAAATATTGGCCTACCTTTTCTGCTCTGGGCTCATAGCTGGCAGAATTAGTCACCATTACAATGTTCATATCACTCTGCTACTCCTTCGCATCATGTTTCTCAGTTTCATGTTCCATGGCCTGTGATTCCTGGTAAGAAAAGCCTTCCGTACTTTCCTTTTCAAATAATATCTTTATCGTCTTAAATAATATTTCTATATCCAAAAGCAGTGAGTAGTTCTGAATATACATTAAATCCATCTTCAATTTATCATATGCCGTCGTATTATATTTTCCATAGACCTGTGCATATCCAGTCAAGCCTCCCTTGACCTTTAGACGATAAGCAAACTCTGGTATACTGTCAGAGTACATATCCACATGCTCAATTCGTTCAGGTCTTGGTCCTACCAAGCTCATATCACCTTTTAGGATATTCAGAAGCTGCGGAAGTTCATCAATTCTTACTTTTCGAATAAGGCGTCCTACCGGGGTTATACGCGGATCATGATCAGTCGCCGGAATTGAAATTCCACTTTTCTCAGCATCTACTATCATGCTACGGAATTTGCAAATCAAAAAGATCTTCCCATTCTTTGTACAACGTTCCTGATAGAAAAACACCGGACCTCTGTCATAAAGTTTGATTGCAAGTGCTGTTACAATCAGAATGGGTGAAGTCAGAATCAGCATAAACAGTGAAATTCCTATATCCATAGCACGTTTTATAAACGCCTGCTCAATGGACAATCCATCATTTCTAGACAGCAATAAAGGAGTATCAAAATAATGCATACTTTCCGCACTCCTGATAATAATATCGGAAATCTTTGGTGTACTGTAGACACGAATTGATCTGGCATAACAAAACTTAAGAAGATCATTTCTCATAGCAGAGGGCAAATCGCAGATTACTACCCCTTCATATTTTAAAATCTCTTCTTTGACTTCGTCATTACTATCCTTTATCTTTACACATTTACCTATCTCAAAACAGTCCTCACGACTATATATTTTACTCATCAATGCAGTTACCGGTCTTTCCCCATACAGCATAATCACCTTGCGGGGTGGATATAAACCTCGATAGATTCTATTAGCCATGTATCCCCATAAAGCAATTATCACAAACTGCCCTGCAGTCATCCATACCAAAGGAAATACCGAACGAAAGTGTTTGACAAGCAATACAATTGGAATATATGATACTGCATTTGAACACATCGTTGCAAGTGTATGTGTATAAATTAATTCACCGGTTCTCAAATAGCCCAAACGAAGACTCCCATACATATTACTAAATACATATAAAATCAGAGCATAAACTGCTGCCAAAAAGTAATGTCCTAAACGCTGATACGGCATTTCCATCTGTTCATTATAGCAGTAAATCCAAATATACATAAAAATGAGCGATTGTATTCCTATCAAGCACATCTTTGCAAGAAATCGAATAAGGCGTTTATATTTATCATATCTTTTCACTTGTCATTACCATACTTCCTTATAGTATTCTTTCGTTAAGTATCCTAAGTATAACATTCTTTATATTACGGTGCAACTTATTATCCTTATTTGCAGTTATATCCAGCTTACCCATTTCCAATACACAAAGAATTCTTTTCAGACCTGATACCAGCCCAAAAAGAATTCTCAATTTTAAAACTTATTTACTATCATTCTGTACAGCCGAGAGCCCTACCATAATAAGGGTAAACATAATAGGTGCAACTATAGGAACGCTGATGTTTACAAATGCCTGCGCACAATAACATACTACCGCTATTGGTACAGCCATTACAAAAGGACATTTTTTTGCCTTGCGGATGATATGAATTATTGATGTACAAATAAAACCTGCATACGCTGTCACTCCAACTATCCCTATTGTTACGAGATACTGCAGGTATTCATTATGTGCACTATCAAATTTCTCATTATATCTACTAATCATATCATCATAATATCCATGCACCGTGATAATCCCAAAGGTATCCGGTCCATACCCAAAAAGCTTGTGCATAAACGGAAATTTCCCATAAATTTCAATTGCAATTCTCCAAATATATCCTCTATGGGTTCCCCAATCATCGTCAAATATAATATAATTTTTTAGTGAACCATATTTTTCCAGATTCCCTGCTATATTGGCATCATAAAGAATATATACTCCTGCAAAAAACGCTACTGCTAAAATCACCACCCATACCCATCTTCCGGCATTGCACTCGATTAATTTATGACTTCTAGTTAGAATGCCCTCCAAAATCGTTATGAATACTGCTAATGCCCACAAAACAATAACTACAAACGGAAGTTTGCTAAAACCCGAAATCACATTAAACAGGCCATTAATTTCCATTACATGCGTAGGAATCGTCTGACCGATATAATCAATAAGCAAAAATTCTGTACTCAAAATAGCCAAGATAATAACATAATCCCTAAGGCCGCGAACGCCATTAAAAAGATACAATGGCAATAGACACAAAAGAGCTATCATGGCCAAATATGCATTATCGCTGATTCCGGTTATCAATGCAAAGATAGATATTGACATTGATATGGCATATAATAACTTTTTTAATTTATTCTTTTCTACACAGAACAAAAGTGTACTCGCACCCATAACCAGTGATACATAAGATGTATAGGTGTTAATATTTCCAATAGTAGATACAAATATCTTATAATCTTCAGGTGACAAGTCCCGTTTAAAGCCAATGGGATCCAGTTTGAAGTAGTGGAGTATACCTACTAGACATGTTAGTATACCAGCTGCTACAAATGCATCCAGATACCACCGCTTGAACCTTAGGCATTTGGTGATTATAAAATAACTGATAGTATATAACAAAATCAAAAATAAGCCTGAATATCTTCCCTCATTGCCCCAGAATGATTCATAAAAATATTCCGACTGAAACGTTGATATCACAGCCGATGCTACAAATAATATCATTGCCCAATCTGTTATTTTGAAGGACTTTATTGTAAATCCACGCAAAACTGTCTTTATTGTACCATAATTATTCTCCGTCCCATCCTTACGGATAAATGTTAATGCTATAATCAGAAGCACAATAGCCATCGATATGACCGTCCCACAATATATCCAGTACTTAATGGCCAATATATCAAAATACAAATCACGAAATGCCAGTGGTAATGCAACAAAAACTGTCAATGTCAGTATTAATGCAGGAATAGAATTTGCATTTTTCCAAGATTCTAATAAATCCGAACGTTTATCTATACTTTTATCTTCCTTCATCATATGCTTACATTCACTTTCTGTGTAGTTTAAAGTTTTTAATAGTATATCATTTTACCCCTATTTACGCAACTTTATCAATGAAGAATTCACCAATCCATTCCCTCTATGTTATATAGTATATACCATATTGCAATAATTTTCCTTATCCGAAGTATAATCAACTCGTAATGCAAAAAAGGAATTTCAAAAAGTATTTCAAAAAGAAAAAGGAGAGTGCATTAATTATGAGAAAGCAGACAAAGTTAGTTGCTGTATTATCAACAGCAGCACTGCTCGCTATTGGTGCATCCATGACTTCTTTCGCAGCTACAGGATGGGCTGAGGAAGACGGTACTTGGGTATATTACAACAGAGACGGCGAGAGAGCAACTGATCAGTGGAAGAAATCCGGTAACAACTGGTACTGGTTAGACAGCGACGGCGAAATGGCTATCGATCAGCTGATTGAAGACGGCGACAACTATTATTATGTAGACATCAACGGTGTTATGGCAGCTAACCAGTGGGTAGCTATCGACAACGAGGATGCTGGACAGGATGATGAGCCGGATCATTACTGGTATTATTTCCAGGCTAATGGTAAGGCTTTAAAGAATGGCGATAATGCTAAGGTGGCCCTGAAGACAATCAACGGCAAGAAATATGCTTTTGATGATGAAGGCAAGATGCTTTTTGGATGGGTAGATGAGAATAGTGCAGAGCGTCTTGATAATACAGATGGTGATGCATTTAAGGAAGGCGATTACTATTTCGGCGGCGAAGACGATGGTGCAATGACTGTTGGCTGGTTGCAGATGGACATCACATATGATGACGCTGTTACAAACAGCACACTGGCATATGAAGTTGCTCCAGCGTTCAACGATGATGAGGATCAGACACGTTGGTTCTATTTCAAAGCTAATGGTAAGAAAGTAAAGGCTGAAAGCGGCGATGTTCAGAAGAGCAAAACCATTAATGGTAAGAAGTATGAGTTCGATGAGAACGGCGCAATGACTGCTGAGTGGTCCTTAGATGTTAAGAGTGCATCCAACAGCACAACTAACGGTAAGAATGACGACTTACTTGCAAGCCACAGTGAGGCAGGCGGTTCTGCATCTGTTAGTGTACCTGCTAAGTACTCACAGCAGTGGAGATACTTCCAGGATGTTGAGAATGGTGCCCGTGTAAGCAAGGGCTGGTTCAAGGTGGTTTCTGCTGAATACTTGAACTATGATAAATACAATGATGATGAAGATGCTTGGTACTATGCAGATGGAAGTGGTAAACTGTATGCTGGCGAATTCAAGACCATCAAAGGCAAAAAGTATGCGTTCCGTAATGACGGTCGTATGGTTGACGGCTTGAAGTTCATAAAAGATACTGGTGATGGTTTAGATGTTAAGGCGGATGATGACTCAACTCATCCATTTGATACCGAGGATGACTTCAATACAAGCTCCATCTGGTATTCAAACAATGGTTATAGATGCTACTACTTCGGTGATGGCGATGATGGTTCTATGAGAACTAACAAGACTAGCATCACTATTGATGGTGATAAATTCACATTCTTCTTCGAGAAGTCTGGTGCTCATAAGGGTGCTGGTAAGACTGGTGAGAAGGATGACAAGATGTATCAGTCTGGTAAGATGTTAGCTGCTGGTTCCGATGAGAAGTATCAGGTTATCCAGGCTAGCCCAGCAGTTGGTAGTGATGCAGCAAGTACCACCACATATCAGAAGTTAGATGATGTTCAGGCATTCCTTACAGCTGTAGGTATGAGCGCTTCTGATAGCGATACTTCTAAGACAGATGCGTTAAAGCAGCTTGGTGTAAATAAGAAGGCAGAGGATTTGGCAGAACTGTACATTATTGATTACACTAAGGGCAGTTCAGCTGCTGCTAAGGATTTCAAGAACTTCTATCTGGTTAATACTTCAGGTAAGGTTATTGACAGCAAGTCCAAGAACAAAGACGGTAATGATTACTACTATGTAATTAACAAAGAAGGCGGACATGGCAAGATTGTTGCTATTTATGCTGAGAACTAATATTATTTAGTTAATACAGGTAATTAAGGGGGAAGCGTTGTGGCTGATTAGGAAACTAAACTAGTCACAACGCTTTCTTTTTATAATATGATCTCTCGGAATCCTGATTGATCATGCCAGCGGAGCTGGCAGCAGAACATTGAAAAGCAGATATTATCCATGATGAAATAAAATTAAAAAAAGTGTACGAGAAACAGACATAACTGTCGCTATGCCTTGAAAATAGTGTATAATAGTCTAAGGATTATGCTGCTTGTAGAATCAACTTTCTCAGGGCGGATTCAAACGGCATATCCCAGGCATCCAGATGTTGTAACATCAGGATGTGATAGAGGCGGCAGTACCACATCTTAGTTGAGCGGTGCCTGCCGTCTTCTAATTTAAAGTCTAGTTTCTCGCGTTTATTGGAGCGTTCCGCAGAAGTTCCTGCATTAAACTCAAGTTTCCAAGCATCACTGTCACGTGGCGGCAGGTTGAACAGCCGCGGATTATCTTTCATTGCCACATGTACGGTCCTCCCATATTTAGAGCCGGAGCACGGGCGCTCGCAGGAGCAGCCATATTTCCTGCTGGCAAGAGGGCATCTGTATTTTATGCGATGTTTCGACGGCTCCGAGCCGTCATGGTTCATGCGTCTGCCTTCCCTGCATACAGGAACTCCATCTTTGCCAATGGTAAAGTCGTTCTTGTAAGTCAGTTTGATTCCGCGTTTTTCATTCAGGTCAATAAAAGGAGTGATATGCGCACGCCTGCAGTATTCATAATAGGGCATTGCGTCATGGGCAGAATCAAGGAGCAGTTTTGTGACGTTAAAGTCAGGAAGAAAGCATTTCATCCTGAAAAAGCAATGCAGAAACCCATGGGAATCATGGGTAGAAGCAGGTGAGAGCAGCGGAAAAACAGGCAGATCGCTTTCGGAATCGGAAGCGACGAGCATATATAGGTCATAGCCGTGATACCAGCAATCTCTGGAAGAGTCCCAGCCAATATCGCAGTCAGGCTGAGAGAAGTAACGGTCACACGTGCAGTCTGTAATACCGTTTGAAGCACAATCACAGATGCGGTGGTTACGCTCCCGGTGGGAAGTAACAACAGGAGTCCCGTCCCCGGCCAGGGCAAGGTTCTCAGGAGTAATGAGCCCCTTGGAGACGGACTGGTCAAGGAACTCGTTCTTATATAACTGAAAGAGGGAGCCATAGGGATGTTCCTCAATGCGGAAAGTGGTGTTTTCAAGTTCCTGCAGAAGCTGTTTGACAGAGACCTTCTCTACAGGAGCTGCCTTGGAGCCCTTAATTTTTGGTTTTTTGGCCTTGTCTTTTGTCGGATGGATATGTGGGGAGAGATTGTCAGAATCAGAGTCCCATAAGCGGTTAAGGAAGTCATAAAAAGTACCGACGCCCGGGGTATCCCCAAACTCAAAGCCACTCAGGATGGCATAAAGGGGATTGATTTTAAGCTGTGCAGCCCAATCAGTGAGGGAGGTAACCTTGAAATCAATCGAGAGCAGGAAGGAACGTTGCATACAAGAAGGAGTTCTTGGCTTAGGGCCGAAGACAGAGTATTTGTCCCGCATGAATTCATCCGTAAAGGAAAGGTCAAGATTCCAAAACCGATCAATGATATCCCAGGTAGAATGGGAAAAAGAGTCAGGAACAGGATAAAATTTACGAAGCTGAGTAAGAAGAAAGTCTTGATAGGCGGAATAGCCGCCAGAATTAACAGGTAACATAAAAATCGCCTCCCATCGAAAAATGTACGTTTGATCAAGGTTGCGAAGCACCGCATTTTTCGATAGATTTGTCAAGTGTTTTGGCAAAAAAAGTGGGGGATTTTAATAAAAAGGGAGTCTGAAAGCCTTGATTTTACTGGCTTAGAGATTCCGAGAGACTATTAATTTAATAGGAGGAACAGCCGAATGATTAAAAGAAAACTAGCTATAATATGTCTTGCGGTGGCATTATGCATCCAGAATGCCACAGTGGCATTTGCCGACACAACGACGGGAATTGATACAACCACTATGGAAAGTTGTGGGGCCTATCTTTTCGAGTGGAGGCCTGTGGATTGCGGCAATGGTCACTATTTTGCTATTCTGGTTGGAGGTAATTCCATCGCAGAGAGAAATGTCATTTTGAAGAGGGGATATGATTATGCATATACCTTCAATCCAATGGAGTACCATAGACCATGGGGGGAAGTTCCTAACTTAGTCAATGTAGATGGATTATGGGCTATTCCTGAAAACCAGCCTTTGCTTCCGGAGGGTACGCAGCCTACATTACAGATTGTCCTTTACACAAATAACGGAAAGCTGTCGACTAAGGAACGATACATAGATGTGGTAAGCTTACCGGGAAATGTGTCATCAGCAGACTTGCCTCCTGAGGTCAGAAAATATTTAATTAATGTAGATGGATCTGATGCTGGTGCGTATACTGGTACGACTGTCTCAGGATGGGAAATAGGGGAAAATGGAAGATACCGTTATCGCAAACCTGATGGGACATTTGTTAGCAATGGGTGGCTAAATGTAGATGACGAGTTATACTATCTGGATGGAGAAGGATATATGTTGTCTGATACCATAACGCCAGATGGATTCTACGTAAATGCTAGTGGTGCAAAACAAAAATATCTCCCTGGGTGGATGCAAAATGAACGTGGATGGAAGTATGTCCTCAAGAACGGATATTTTGCTGCTTCGACTTGGGTAGAAGACCAAGATGGAAAGTGGTATTATTTTGATATCGGCGGCTATATGAGAACAGACTATGACACACCAGATGGGTTTCATGTAGGCCCGGATGGTGTCTGGGATGGAAATCCAACAACTCAAACCGTTGATACTATGAAGTTAGGACCAGGTGCGCAGTTACAGTCGGATGATAGTACTTTAGAAGCAGATACAGCTAATACTGTATCTGATGAATCAGTAAATTAAATATGGTGGTATAAAGCTGCTCTGAGCCGGACTTTTTTAGTCCGGCTCATGGTATGTAATATAAATATACGATAAATTAATTACTCCTGAGCCATGGTTTGTTGTTGATATCCAGGTCTCCATTTTTGGTATTCCATACTGGATGACTGACCGTCCCAAGAACCATCTTCACCAACATCTGTTCCTTCTACGTTGATTAAGTATTTTCGTACTTCAGAAGGTAAATCTGCCAGTGATACACTTTAGGGTAACCTTACAATGTCGACATAGCGTTCTTTTGTTGAAAATATGGTTTTATTGGTTAACAAAATAATCTGAGTTAATTGTTGGCTGCCCTCTGGCATAAGAGCCCTGTTTTCTGGAGTTTCCCAATAGATATCTATATTGATTGATTCGGGTACAGTGCCCCATGGCCAAGGATAAGCCATCGGATTAAAAGTTTACGCATAATCATATTCTCAATTAAATATTCTGTTCCGTATAAATTAAGTATTACTTTTAGAATAGTAATTCTCAACATAAACAGCAACTTTCTTGCATGTCTTACCATTTTTTAAAATTACATAGTAGTAATTATTGCCATCTTTATTCATAGAATTAGTATCAATTACCTTATCAAGAGGTAATCAAATGCAATAATAGCATCTGCTTCTCTCTTACCAGTAACATCTTTTCTGCCATAGTTTATGACGTAGAGTTCATTCGCATCCTTATTTGCGCCGAGGTCCATTAAGCGTTTTACATTTTTATCAGTTACACCTTCGCTACAGTTAGAACGTGTGATTGTTTCAAGAAATTCCTCAATCATCTAACTTGTCATATCCCTCAATAGTACCGCTGTTAGCCTTGCCAGTGTCATCCAGTGTTGACTAAGTTGATTTTTCGACTACCTGATACTTCTCATCAGAACCTGCGCGTAACAATTTGCCGGAATGATAGAACTTATCATCCTTATTACCACCGCAACAGTCTTAAACTAGCCCTTCTTAACCTTGGCTCCATCTTTGACGCTACTGAAGTATCCCCTCTGCTGTGTATATTTAGCAGCATCGTTGTTAGTGGTAGGTATACTATTAGAAGCAGGAATAGGATCAGATGTACATGCTTTCTTTCTAATGTTGTCTATATCCAGAGGCCACTCTGATGTCACGGCGCCATACTCATCAAAAGAGTACTTCTTACTATTGATGGTGTTTTCTTTTAATTCGCCTCCACCCTCAGCTTTGATTTTTTACCATTATCCTTGAAGTAGAACCAACGGTCATTGCATTGTCATCTTCGTCGCCGAAGGAGTAATCGCCTTCCTTGAAGCTGTCGCCGTCGGTATTATGAATACACTCAGCATTATTTTCCGCTGCCCAGCATCTTACCTTTTTCAGCAAAGGTATATTTCGTGCCGTTGACTGTCTTTGATGCTTTACCATTAGACTAGAAAAAGTACCAGTAATGATCTGCCCCATCATCTTGTTCTGCAGTCTCGTTGTCAATGGCTATTCGCTAGTTTGTTGCCATAACACCATTGATATCTATATAATGATAGTTGTCAATCTGCTCGATATCCCTCTCGCTATATCTGGTGTAATATAACCCAAGTATTATCTTCCTAAGCTCATCCTGTAACTGCGAAAGAAGTCATGAATACACCAATAGCGATCAGTGCTGTTGTTGATAATACAGCAACTAACTTTGTCTGCTTTCTCATAATTAATGCACTCTAACTTTTCTTTTTGAAATTCTTTGTTTGCATTACGAGTTGATTGTGTTTGGAATTTGGAAAATTATATAAGATAGAAGTGTATAACTCTGCTATATGTAAAGAGTGATAGAGATTACAAACAAATTTATATACAAAAAATTATTCAAGAGAGCATTATCAATTATATTATTAAAAAATGCTCCTATTAAGTAGGGATTCCTATTCAATAGGAGCATTTTTAAGATATAAATAAATTATATTATAGAATATAATTACCGTAGTGAATTATATTCAATTTCAAAATATCCCTATTCATTTTCATTCCAAACACCGTCATACCCTACGTAATAACCATCTGGAGTGGTTTGATTAGTCGCCATCAGAGAAGCGCTATCGAAGTAATACCATTTGCCATTTGTATCTTGTTTCCAGGAATTTGTAACATAGTTTCCATCTGAGAGCCTATATTTCCATGAGCCCTCATACTCTTCCCATCCTTCCGCTTGAGCGTTGAATGAAGCGCCAGGACCTATATTGGCTTTATCAACTGATGTTGATGGATTTCCGTCCCATACTCCATTTTCATCAACATAAAATCCATCTGGCGTTATGGTATCCTTATCCATATATGCTGCTATGTCAAAATAGTACCATCTTTCATCTGTATCCTGAATCCAGGTTGATGCCGCATAGTATCCATTTTTCATTATGTAACGCCAACCTTTTTCGTCTTGAATCCATCCTGGAAAATAATTTGTTTTTTCACCACTTGGATTTACATAGATACCATCGGGGGTAATCGTATCAGCCAACATTACACCATTTGCATCCATATAATAGGATTTATCATCTACCTTAATCCAGCTATTAGTAATAAACGAACCGTCGGGTGCCCTATATTTCCATTGTTTATCTTCATTGACCCAACCAGATGTGATTGTACCTTCATATGCTCCTGCGTCTGACCCATCCACATTAATAAGGTATTTCCGCACCTCTGGAGGTAATGTTGATGTATCTACTCCATTTGGAAGATGAACAATATCCACATACCGTTCATTTGAAGCCATATTTTTATTATTAGTTAACAGTATAAGACGAGTAACAGGCTGTATTCCTTCGGGTAGTACCTCTTCATTCTCTGGTATTGCCCAAATACCATCAACATTTACTAAATCTGGTACAGCTCCCCAAGGCCGTGCATATGTGAGAGAATTGAAGGTATAAGCATAATCGTAACCTCTACTTAAAATTACATTGCTTTCTGCAATAGTATTTCCGCCAACTAATATTGCAAATGCTCTTCCGTTTCCACAATCTACAGGCCTCCATTCAAATAAATAGGCTCCACAGTTTTCCATTATAATTTCATTTGATGTGCTATTAGCAAAACTAGAAAAGGGAGAGGTGGCTGCCAATACTGCCGATATGACAAACACGATAATAAACAAGCGTTTTCTCATATAGATATCCTTTCTTTATCAAAACATATTTTGTAAAACACCAACGTGTATACAGTAATTGTTAATACAAAAAAGAAACGTTGCAACTAACTGTCAATCAATCAGTTACAACGCTTCCCCCTTACAAAATCATATAATTATATTTACTAAATTTAAATATTAATCCTCAACGTAAATTCCTACGATGCTATTTGTACCATCACTCTTTTTGGAAGTAATGTAATAGAAGTCGTTTCCATCCTTATTCTTACCTTTGTTGTCAATAACCTTACCTGAGGTATTTACTAAGATGTACTCGGTCTTTGTTGTTACATTACCATCCACAACAGCGTCTTTGTAAGTAATGTTGTAAGCTTCCTTAAGATCAGAAGCCTTCTTGCTTACATTGCTGCTGCTATTTCCAACAGAAATCTTAGTGCTATCATCTGTTACATTTTCAAGTAAATCTTTTACTTCAATAGCACTTTCCTTCAAGAACGCTTCGGCATCATCAAGCTTCTGATAAGTCACCTTCTTACTTTCCTTATTATTGGAATCCTTTTCAATTGTTGTTATCTTTCTTACAACCTGATACTTAGTATCAGAATCAGCGCTCAGAAGCATACCAGACTGGTACAGTTTATCGTCCTTTTCACCGGTAACACCAGCGCCCTTATTGCCGCCAGACTTTTCAAAATAGAAGTTATGGTTTTCGCCATCAACCTCAACTGTTGTCTTGCCGGTTCTCATCGCACCATCATCTCCGCCACCAAAGTAATAGCAGCTATAACCGCCTGGCTCATAGAATTTAACTGCATTATCAAGGAAGTCATCTTCATTATCAAAGTTATAGGTACTATCGTCGTCTGCATATACTTCAAGGCTGCCATCATTATCCTTGATGAACTTCAGTCCATCAATCATGCGGCCGTCATCACGGAATGCATACTTCTTACCTTTAATGGTCTTGAACTCGCCAGCATACAGATTGCCACTTCCGTCTGCATAGTACCAGGAATCCTCGTCATCGTTGTATTTGTCTGCATTCAGATATTCAGCAGATACTACCTTAAACCATCCCTTGCTTACACGGGAACCATCTTCAACACTGTTAAAGTATTTCCATGCCTGGCTGTACTTAGCATCAGCTTTTTCGCCCTTGGTGATTTCGCTGCTACTAGCTGTAATCTCAGAATATGTGGATAAGCTCTTTCCTGGCAGATCATCTTCATCCAGAGACCACTCAGCTACCATGGCGCCGTACTGGTCAAATGCATACTTTCTGCCGTTGATAGTTTTATCTTTGGTGCGGTCGCCATCTTCAGCAAAAATCTTCTTACCATTGGACTTGAAGTAGAACCAACGTGTCTGGTCTTCGTCATCGTTAAATGCTGCTGCGGTATACTTATAATCATCGTTGGTAGCCTCATCATAAGTAATGTCAAGCTGTAGCCAACCAACGGTCATTGCACCATCATCTTCGCCGCCGAAGTAGTAGGTACCTTCCTTGAAACCGTCGCCGTCCGTATCATCAACACGCTCTGCACTGTCCTCATCTACCCAGCCAAACAGCATTTTACCTTCGTCGTCAAAAGCATACTTCTTGCCATTGATTGTCTTTAAAGAAACCTTGTCATTATCACCATTAGTTAATGCTTTACCATTGGCCTGGAAATAATACCAGTAATGATCCGGCTCATCGTCCTCGCCAGCGTCCTCGTTGTCGATAGCTACCCACTGGTTAGCTGCCATAACGCCGTTGATGTCTACATAATAATAGTTGTCACCATCTTCAATCAGCTGATCGATAGCCATCTCGCCATCGCTGTCCAGCCAATACCAATTGTTGCCGGACTTTTTCCACTGCTCAGTTGCCCTCTCGCCATCTCTGTTGTAATATACCCAAGTACCGTCTTCCTCAGCCCATCCTGTAGCTGCGAAAGAAGTCATGGATGCACCAATAGCGAGCAGTGCTGCTGTTGATAATACAGCAACTAACTTTGTCTGCTTTCTCATAATTAATGCACTCTCCTTTTTCTTTTTGAAATACTTTTTGAAATTCCT
>OBZK01000410.1_pt1 | contig 35896 bp, 45 predicted proteins | sample 1495511 | NCBI WGS metagenome assembly OBZK01 (sample SAMEA2580233, study PRJEB22360) | human gut metagenome | biome: human gut; feature: human-associated habitat; material: faeces | place: Denmark | collected 2008/2010
GGCAATGAGGCTCCTTCTTGTTTTTCGTCGTCAGGGCGGCGGCCATCGGGCTGTGCATCTCCTCCTTTGCTCAATCCCTCCAGCAGGCCATTGTGGGAACCTTCCTGCTGCTGGTGCCCATGGTCATGCTCTCCGGCTTCGCCACGCCCATCTCCAGCATGCCGGAAATCTTTCAGAGCCTCACGCTGCTCAACCCCATGAGATACGGGCTGGAACTCATCCAGCGTATCTTTCTGGAAGGAGCCAGCTTCCTGGATCTCTGGCCCCTTTTCGCGGCCATCATGGCCGTTACCGTGGTGGCCGTCCTGGCTGCCGTCTTTTCTTTCCATCACAAAATTTCCTGACACCCCTTCCTTCTCTCCGGAATACCCGGAAACCTCCCTGCCCTGAATTTCCCCGTTTCATATTTTCATCATGCCAATCCCGTCACCGGCATAAAAATACTTGCATCCGGCCCGTTTTTTCTATTCTATTTCTCTCGTTCCTCGGGAACATGGGCTCGTCGTTCAATGGATAGGACATCGGTTTCCGGTACCGACGATGTAGGTTCGATTCCTACCGGGCCTACCAGTTTCAAGAAAAAGGCTGTCTCTCCGGAGACGGCCTTTTTGATTTTATTCCACTCTAAACAAAGCTCTTACGAAATTTCAGAAAACACAAAAACATCTTGAAACATGGTGATACAACTTGCAAAAAGAGCACACTATTGATACCACTAAATCATGGCCTCCATCTATAAAAAGCCGAACAGCCCTTACTGGTACGCACAATACCGCGTGAGAACCGCTACAGGCTGGAAACTGGTCCGGCTGTCAACCAAAATCAAGCATACCCCCGCCACGGTAACAAGGGAAGTAAAAGAAGCCGCAGAGGCCATGGGGAAGCAGCTGAACGTCCTGACCAGGGAACAGGCTATGACCAAGGCACAACGCCTGGCGGACGCCCTTGAATCAACGGCGCGGGCAAACCTGCCGGCCTATCAATTACGCCGGGCCATTTCCGCATTGTCCACGGAATTGACCGGAGAATCTATGGAAATGCCCTCTGTCAAATTATGGCTTGATGACCACATGCGGCGCATTACGCGCAATGGGCTTAAACCCGCATCCATAGCGAACTACAAACAAGCCTTTGACAAATTTCGCGCCTCAATGGGAGAACGTATCAACCTGCCTCTGGATCGCATTACTCCTCTGATGCTGGACGATTTCAAAAACTATCTTCTTTCCCGTGTCTCACCATCTACCGCCAATATTGCTCTTACGCTGGTTTCCGCGGCGTTCCAGGCGGCAGTTGATTATAAAATTATTGAAACCAACCCCTTTACGGCGATTACCAAGCCTCACAAGGGGAAAGCCGTCAAACGGCGGAAATTCGAATTGGAAGAGCTTGAAAAGGTAATGGCCGCATGCAATCCGGAATGGCGCTCCATGGTGAAAACGTGCCTCTATACGGGCGGTCAAAGATTGGGAGACGTGGCAACGCTCCGGTGGTCCCAGGTTGACGAGAAACGAGGCGTTATCCGGATGACTACGCAGAAAAAGGGAAAGCCTCTGATGATTCCGATTTTTCCGGCGCTGAAAAAACACCTGCAGCAACGGAAAAAAGAAGCTCCTGGGGACTTCCTGCATCCTGAATGCGCGAATATTTTTGAAAGCAGGGGATCCGGACGCCTGTCAAATATCTTTAGCCACATCCTGTACCAGTGTGGCCTTATTGCCAAAGACCCTCTGGCTGCAGGCAAAAAATACAAAAAGCAGGAAGGAAACGGCACAGAGACGCGGCGCCACGTCAATGAATTGTCCTTCCACAGCCTCCGCTATACGGCAACAACCATGTTACATGACGCCGGTGTTCCCCCTGCTCTTGTGCAAGCCATTGTGGGGCACGATTCCCGGGAAGTCCATGAAGGATACATCGACTTTGGAGCCAAGGAGTTTACACAAGCCCTTGAAAAGCTTCCCAAATTGTAGCACTACCTTAAATAGTGATATCATGTTTTAAACCTCCCTGTAAGTCGTGGCGGCAGCATCCCATTTCAGGTCAATGTAACCAATCTCCCCGAAGCGGTTCTTGCCGACGATGATTTTCGCCTCTGCCGGATCTGCGTTTTTGTCCATGACGTAAGGCCTGTAGAGCAACAATATCTGATCAGCGTCCTGTTCGATAGACCCTGAATCCCTCAAATCGGATACACGGGGAACCCCGGCTTCCTTCCCGGCGCGTTTCTCCGCTTCCCGGTTCAACTGGGCAAGCACGATCACCGGAATATTCAGTTCCTTGGCCAGAGCCTTGAGGCCGGCGGAAATCTCCGACACCTCCCGTTCCCGGGAAGACTGGCGTCCGGTGGGATTGGCAAGCTGCAGGTAATCCACGCCGATGCACCTCACGCCGTGGTCCGCAACCATGCGCCGGGCGGTCGCCTGGATCTGGTCAATCCTCAAGGCGCCCCGGTCGTCCACGAAGAAAGGCAGGCTCCTTACCTTGCGAACCGCGTTGGTGAAAGCATCCTGCTGCCACTTGGTCAGCTTGATGCCTCGGCGCAGATTGGCCGCATTGATTTTGGACATGCCAAAAAGCGTGCGTTCAAGCAACTGCTCCTTGGACATTTCCAGGGAGAACATGCCTACTGGCACCCCTTCGGCGGCCAGATTGTACAGAATGTTGGTCATGAAGGAAGTCTTCCCCACGGCCGGCCGGGCTCCGATGACCACCATAGCCGTGTTCTGTAAGCCGTCCAGCATCCTGTCCAGGGAGGGGTAGCCGGTAGGAAGCCCCTTGGTCTGTCCTGGATTCTTGATGCGAAACTCCAACCCTTCCACCACCTTCTGTGTGCCATCAGCCATACGCGCCACTTGGGCCACTCCGTAACTTTCCCGCAAGGAGGACATCACCTTTTCGGCTTCCGCCAGCACTTCGTCTTTGCTCAGGGTTGGGTTTTGAAGATTTTCCAGCCCGGAAATGAACAGGGATTCCACATCCCGCTTCTTCTTGGCTTCTACCAGAATCTTCACGGAGGGCTCGAACTGGAAATGGTAGGCAAAGCTGGTTGAAAGCTCGACAAGCCCGGCGTGACCTCCTACGGATTCAAGCTCGCCGGCGGCTTCCATGTGCTGGATCAGGTCGGTGATATTGACCTTTTCCGGAGTCTTGGCCAGAGTCTCAAAGGCGCTCCAGACCTTCTGATGGGCCAGAAGGACAAAATGAGCCTTCGTGAAACCTTGCTCGATCAGGGCGGCTACCTTGTCGGCGCCGTCAATGCAGTTGCCAAGAACGGTCTTTTCGGCGTTGAGTTGTGTTTCTGTAAGTTGCATAATGGCTTCTCTTTTTGAAGGTTAAATGTTTTTTCTAAATCTTGGATCGAAGGGGTCGCTTTCTCCTCCGGGTGGTTGGTTGGCAAGCTTCTGCCTTTGCTCCCTCAAAGCATCGTCCTTCGTCCAAATTGTGGCTTTGGACTTCCAGTTTCGGATGAAGTTGCCTTGTTCCACGTAGTGATCGTAAAACCTCTCCGCGGAACTTCGCAACGCATCCGGGTCCAGGGGATGGACAAGGCATTGACGCATGTGTGCCTCCACTTCCTCGACAGATCCCGGCAAGGGAACCATGGGAGAAGGTCGAGAGGGTGGGGGAAAATCAAGCAAGCCGTCAGGCGCAGCTTCCTTCGTCTTCGACTCCGTCTCCGATTTCGTATACGTCTTCGTATTCGACTCCGTCTCCGTATAGGCGAGCGGATGACGGTCACGTGACTGACATGTGTCTGACACATGGCCGTCATTTGACTGACAAGCGTCAGTTTTTTCTTCATCAGGGGCAGGAAACTTACTCTTCTTCGCCCTGGTCCTTTGGTCGAACTGCAAGACCTCCAGATAACGCTTCCCTTCGACACCGTACACCCTTACAAGACCCGCGGCCACACAAGCGGTGAGCCACTTTTCTATGTCCTGGTTACTGACATTGCCTATTTTGCGAGGCATTATCTTTCCGATCAGTAGAGGAGGGTCGGCGTGATACCGTCCATAGTCATCTACAGCAAGTAAAAGACGATGATAGAAGCACTCTTCCACCCAACTCAGCTTATCGACCTTGTCGGATGTCAGAAACCCTTCCCTGATGATTCTATTAGGCATGTTCTATGGTTCAATCAAACGTAGTTCATCACACCTCTTGCGGACGTAATCCAGCACCGTGCCGGCGTCCTGGTGTTTGATGCAGATCAGAAAGCCCGGCTTGCCGAACTCTTCTACCCAAAACTCTATTTCCGGGCCTGTAAGGTCAAAATACACGCCGTAGCGGCCTGTACGCCCCAATTCCCCCTTAATGCGGCAAAGCTCCTGAATGCAGCGGCGTTCTTCCTGTTCTGGTGTTTCCATAGGAAAGCAAACTGCCTCATTTTCAACTCCAGCACGGATGCCGCGGCCTGATTGGTCAATATAAAGGTGCTTCATCGCCCCCCTCCTTTCCATGAAGTTTTGCATTAAGCCACCTTTGCGTAACCAAACCGTAAGTATCAGCACGTAAACGTTTCAGTCTCCGCATGATGGACATTATCCGGTCTCGTTCAATAAGGCCTCCCGAATGATTTTCCAGAAGCTTAACCAGATTGCTTTCTTGTAAGAAAAGACTTTCGTAAACCTTCAGAAGAACGTCTGTTCCCTCTTCAGAAGTCATACAGTCCTCCTTTCTTCCCCGGCAAGTTCCTCGGGATAGACGTTGTTAACCATCTCGTCCAAATAGTCGTCCAGGTGCGGTTGCACGTCTTCAAAAAGATCAGAGAAAATTCCTTTGAGCGCAATGCGGGCCAAGAACTCTTCTTCGCTTCTCGCCACCCCTTCTTCCACCGCAAATTTGGCGGTATCATAAATAGATTGTGAGATGGGAATCTTCAGGGTAACAACCTTCATCACCTGTGCCCTCCTTTCATGGAAGCAAGCGTTGCGGCAAGGGCGGGGTTTGATGTTGAGTCTTCGGCAAGGTAGAAGGACTTCTTGGCGCTTTCCAATGCGCGGTTAAGCAGAAGAGTTGCCATTTCGCAACGTGTCGCCTTCATGCAAATTCTTCCTTCATCCCATCGGATGCCGCCGGTATTGATGGCAGTGAACGCAGCAAGAACATCGCTGTCTTTTTCATCTATTTCCGTCAGGGCAAAAAAAGTCTTCCGCCTCTTGTCCAAAACCTTGAAAGGAATCTTCTCTTCAAACGCATTCGCCGCATTTTGCAGAAGAATGGCGGCCTCATCGAAGGCTCCCTTCACGCCATTGACAACCTCTTCCTGGTCGTCATCAAAAAAGACCAACAGGTGAAACATATCCAGAATGGCTTCGGCCGCGCCCCGGAGCATGATGGCATTCTCTCCGAAGGCTATCAAATCCTCTTCATCGTACCGCTTCTTCCTGGGGGCGGCGGGCTTCTTGGCCGTTCTGGCATCCTTTGCCGGTTGACAGGGCTTCCCGTCTGTCGTACTTACTGGCTTGTGAGCAATGATAGGATTAGCCGTCTTGCCATTATTCACAACATCCGCCCCTTTCCCGCTGCAACGGGAGAGGGGTTCTTCGTTTACCAGTAATGCTGCAGTTGTATTCATAGCGATCATAATCTTATTTATTATCAATTAACTATTATTATTTAATCAGGTTCAATCGACGCGCCCCGGACAGAGGCGTGAAGAAATAGTTAGTCTTCGTCGCACAAGGAGAAGCCTTCGTCATTCAATTCAAAGACACCCAGCCAGGGAGCCTTGATAAAGGCGACGTAGAAATTGCTCTCGTCCTTGCGCCGCACCACGACAAATTCATCTTCCGGAGAAAAACGATAAGTCCTTCCACGGTTAGGCATGGTGATAATTAACTGGGAATTTAACATTACCCTGTCGCCTGTATCAAAAGGCTTTGCCTGAACAGGTTTAGATGCAGTATCAATATTGCTTGTAATCATTGTATTATGTATTTTCTAATGGTTATTGTTTCCTCATGCCGTGAGGGCGGGACGGTTTTGATAAACCGTCAAAAGAAAGGATTTTTGCGGTATTCTCTTTCATGGCCTTGGAAATACGTTCCACGCACCAGAGGGTGGCGCCCCGCTTTTGATGCGGCAGACAGTCCTTTTTCATGATATCCGGTGACGTCTTCGCCAGTTCATAGAGCCATACGCGGCCCTTGCGATGCCGGAACTGGGGCAGTTTGAGAAGCTCTTCCGCACGCAGCCAGGTTTCACCGCTTGTTTCAGGGCAATATTTCCCCTCCATGATCGCAACCAGGCGGTCAATGCGGGCAAACAATCCTTCTATCAAACGTTGATCATTGGCGTCCATTATCCTAAGACGATTTTTGTTATTGTGTAAGAGGCGCAGACGATGAAGGCCGCCACAGCCACACAGGCAGAAGCGATTACCAGCCAAAAGAGCAGATGCGCCACGGTCTGGTGCCGGCGTGCCCTGTCTCTATTCTTGCGGACTTGCAGGAGGCGAAGTTCCTTCCGGGGAATCAGGGCTTCTTCCATTAGGCTGCGGGCTTTTTGGGTTCAACGTTCTTCTTCGAGGTGAGCACTCTTTGAGCTTTCGCTATTGCCAAGGCTCTCATGCGTTCTCCTATCGTTATTCCCAATCCCCGGGCGATTCCCTCCTCTAAGAGGAGGACCGATGCGGGAAGGGAAATCCGTTCTTCGTGTTTTTCTGTCGCGTTCATATTTCCATATTGAGGACTTTTCATCACTAGTCAATCTATTTTTGCGGAAAAGCATCAAATATTTTACTTGCATAATGAGGATTTTTCCTCATACTCTCCTCATGGAGAATGAAAAGGAACTCATCAAATCTTGGCTAAAGAAAAATAAAAAAAGCCGTGAATGGTTGGCTCAGAAATGCTTTGTTAAAAAGGCGTCCGTGGATGATTGGTTTCGATCTAAAGGCATAATTCCTCCGGCCAAGCTTGAGCTAATCCGGAAAGAAATAAATAGGCAAGGAGAAGAAGCGGCCAGGACAGCATCCTCTGTCCCTATATTGAATGGTGTTGCAGCGGTAGCGGTTCCTCTTTCGGAAGATGATTTAAAACTCATTTCCAAGGCCGCACAAATCAGCGGGCAAACTATTGAGGAGTTCATCCGTAGTGCTGCGCTGGAAGACGCGGGGGAATAATCCTCATTGAGGATTCTGAGGTGATGTTGGGTTGTTGTCTTCATAACTTGGATTTAGATTGAGGCAGCAGAACTCAGGATAAGCCCCCGTTTCCAAAAGGAAACGGGGGAATTTTTCTGGTTGCTCCAAATTCCAATACACGCACCAGATGTAAAATCTTAGGCAGCAGGTATATTCTCAAGGGTTAATCCCAAACGTTTCATCAACCATATTTGACCGCGGGGCGTCAAATACGGTGTCGGTTTAGACTGTTGTGAACCGTCGGAACGCTGAATGACTCGGTAAGTGAGACGGAAATACCCAGCTTCAATATACTCTTGGGCCGGAACATTGTGACGATTGCCGTGCCTCCCCATAATACCTTCATTGCGTAGATACTCAAACAAACGGTTCTGTCCTGTCTCCATTCCATTCTGAGCGAGAATCTTAGCAAACTCTCCAATCAGGATGCAGCCCTCGGAAACTTCCACGCATCGTCCGAAATATGCATAGGGAGCATCTTCCGCAGCTTTTGCTTCAAGAGCTTTTCTCTTCTCCCGTTCAGCTTTCAATGCCTGAAGCGTCAGAATCATGGTATCCGGGTCGGCAAGCATTTCTTCCAGCTTCTCTCCGGTGGCGTACACACCATGCTTCCGGATGGAGGGAAGGACCTCAGCGGTCACCCACTTCTTGAACTTCTTCGCCTCCGGCTTGCGGGAGCGGAGAATTAGAGAGTAAAGTCCGGATTCATTGATGATGAGAGGTGCGCGACCTCCGTTTTGAGCAATATCATTAGTAATGATGTTGCTCTTTTCATCTTCATCCAAGTAGCTGACGGCTTGGGATACATTACCAATTTCCAGCGCATCGCAAACATCCTTTGCGACAAACCAGGGTTCCCCGTCCTTCACCACGGCGCGGACCGTGCAGTTCAGGGTTTCGTTCTGGAACGGTACAACACCGTTCTGCGGCATCAAGGCATTTTCGCCTTGCGTTTTGTGGTTGATGATATTATTAATCATTTACTTACGTTAGTTGGGCTCACGCCCGTTATTAAAGGTCACCTGTTGGCGCAGGTGGCCTTCGTTGTTTTCGACATGGGCCGCATGTCGGACGAGAGGCTTACTCAAGCCACGGAAGTTCTTTTCTTGCTCCGTTCTTCCTGCCAGGCTTTCACCTTTTCCAGATCGTAACGAGGGCGAGCTCCGCGGCGAGGTTCCGTGACTCTGCCAATGTAGATGCAGGGCATCCCCATGCGAGCCCACATAGAAACGGTGTTTTTATGTACTCGGAGTGACTGTGCTAGTTCCGTAGCAGTAAGATTGCTGATGTTGCTCATATGTGTGATGTGATATCATATAATCTCACATAAAGTCCACAAAAATATTTTAGCATGTGAAAAAAATTACTCGTACATGGCTTGACATATCACATATAATCACACTATATAAATCTATGGATGAAGAAAAAGATCCTCAAGCCATCTATAAGCAGAATGTCAGAGCTTGGCTTCGAGACCGAGGTCTTTCTATGAAGTGGCTAGCTAGCTGGTTGGGGAAGTCAGAAGGAACAGTTAAAAATTGGTTTTACGGAGGGAATCCTATTATTGAAGAGAATGTTGATAGTATTGATGCACTTCAGGTAAATTATCATAAAGACAATCGCTATCATTTTATAAATCCGGATTTCGATCCATCTCCAAAGGCGTATAATATTCCCAAGAAACAATTTTATATTGCGGTGGTTGATGAAGCTGATGCCTCATTGATGGCATATGCATTAAATGCTGAAATAGAGAATGTTTTTTATAATCCACAATCAGAGATTACTATTAATAGAAGTCACATATCAATAATTACTAATATACTTACAAGCAAAACTCGTGAACTACTGCTTCAAGAGAAGGAAAAATGTAAAAAGAAAAATATCAAATTTAACATTCTTACAATGGAGCAAGCTGAAGCCTCAATGGTTGCCTTATCTGACATTCCAACAGATGAATATTGGGGAGTTGTAGTAAGTGATAATTTCCCACTTCTGTATGCGAGGGTAGCTGCCAAAATAGATGGTTTTTCAAATTTCAGCGAATGGGTTGCAAGCGTGTTGAGAAAATGGGCAGAAGAACGTATTAATAAAGACTTAGATAATTTTTTAAAAAAAGAAGAAGGCTCTCTCTTCCCATGGGACAATATGGATGACGAAATCCCATTCTAAAATTCCCCTGTCAAAAACGTAAAACCAAGCTTAACAACTGCTGGACTTTTTGATCCATTTCCAGAAGACTTCTCTCTTGTTTTCTCTTTTTTGGTATGATATTTTTAACGAATACACTCGAAGAGTGACATCAAGAAGTGGCTTCAAAGCGACGGGAAACGCTGGACAGGTGGGAGAAAGCATGACAAACGTCCTCTTGACAAATCCGGAGGAAGGGGCATAGTAAAGAAGCAACAGGTCAATGTAGTCTCAATCATTGATTCCTTTCTAAAACATCGGCCCCGGCTGTTCCAGCAGCCGGGGCCTTTTGTTAGCTGAACAGAACTATCAGAAGCTCAATCAGCCGTTGCAACAGGTCAATATATTTGATCAAGTCATTGTTAATTCTTTTCTACTGACTTTGTTCTTAACTGGAATGATTTCAGGCCATCTATGTGTTCGTGCAACTGTGGTTTGATGGGCGCCCACATGGGGTCAAGCACAAAATCAACTCCTTCCCTTCGCGCGAGTTTTGCCGCAGGAACAAAATCGCTGTCACCCGCTATGAGTACGATTTTGTCTACCTGTTTTTTGATCGCCATAGAAACAATGTCTATTCCTATACGCATATCTACGCCTTTTTGTTTGATGGAGAGGCAGAGGTCTTTTTCTGTGATGTTTTGAAGATCGATTTTCCCTGCCAACAGTTTTTTCGTTGTTTCAGGCCGAAGGTTGTAAACGGCTTGTTCTTCTGCCAGAACACCTAGACGCAATGCAAACTTGCGCTTACTTTTGAGTTCGTTCAAAAAATCAGTATTCCATTGAAAAAGAGATCCTTTTGATAAATCTATCTGTTTTTTCGTCAGAGGATTGTAAATCTTCTTTGAGGATGGCGGGCAATCGTAATAAAGGACCCGATAAAGGGAACATTTTTCTCTATCTCCATATTTTACATGCTTTTGGCAGTATTTGTATAAAGTACTGGCTGCTTGTGAAGGGGTTTCATGGTCTTTGAAATGGAGAATCCGCTTTTTGTAATAGGCTCCGTCTACGAGAATAGCTGTGGTTGTCATAGAAATACAAAAAAATGCCCTCAGGTTTATTACTTCCCGGATTTTGGGAGAATTACTGCTGAGGGCGAATAAAACGTTTGAGGATTTCCCTCAGACGAAGAGAATTTATCGCAGATCCTGATTTTTGTCAAGAATGCGATAGAGCTCTTGTTATTTGATTACTCAGGCATGAATGACGTTCATTGCTTTTTTGTGCAGAAGATTGAGCCAGAGCGTCTCCTGCCGCTACTCTTCCCTCCGGGCGGCGTTGACCGCGTCAGCTCCGGTTTCCAGCCCACATTCTCCTGACGGCCAGCCAGACGAACACGGCGCAAAGAACTAGGCAGAACAGGTAGGGGAAAAGGTAGGCGTCCATAGCTCCAATTATATTCAACCATTCAATAAATGCAAGTTGCTTGACGTATTAGACTTGGAGCGTTACGGTCGAAAGACTGGTATGACAGTTCCGGCAACACGACATACTGAGGCAAGCGAATGACAGCCTCACAGGAAAGATTTATCGTAAAACAACTTGTCTTGCTTAGGTACAAGGATAAGATACTTCCAACCCTCCATTCATCATCATGCTTCCAAAAACCATTTGCCTTTTTAACCACAAAGGCGGAGTCAGCAAGACGACTACCGCTTTCAATCTTGGTTGGAGTTTAGCCAACTTGGACAAAAAAGTCTTGCTAGTTGATCTGGATTCTCAATGTAACCTTACTGGTCTTGTACTGGGATTCAATGCCATTGACGATGACAACATGGCGAGTTTCTACAACAACAAAAATAACCTGACCATGCAGGATATTGTGAACGTCATTATCAATGGAGCCCAATCTCCAGACTCTTTCGTCGATGGGGCGACTGGCAAGCTTCTGCAAACAAAACACCCAAACCTTTTCCTGCTTCCTGGTCATCTTGACGTATCCGATCTTGATGCCCAAATCAACGTAGCTATGAAAGTCGCTACCGGATTACCGGCGATGAAAAACATCCCTGGGAGTCTGCCGTCCATTCTGCAAAAAATAGCTATGAAAAATAACTTTGATTATGTTATTTATGATTTAAGTCCGAACGTTGGTGGTTTGAACGAGGTTATTTTAATGTCCAGTAATTATTTTATTGTTCCGGCTTCCCCTGATTATTTTTGTTTGCAAGCTATTGGATCATTGGAGAAAAATATTGTCAAATGGCATAGGGAAATATCAAGATTCAAGGCCGACAATGATTTTAACAACCCGTCTTATCCAATAAGAAATGAACCTAAGTTTATTGGAGCTATTCAGCAACGATATAGGCCAAGAAACGAACAACCAGGGAAATCATTTCAGAAATGGATCGACAGCATCCGTAATGAAGTAAATACTAATTTGGTTCCAACATTGGAAAAACTAAATTGTGTTATATCAAAAGAACAAATATCAAGTGTTTTGGAAGGAAGCGGTCTTTGTCCTTATGATTTAGTTTATATATCTGATTTTAATTCTTTAATAGCAATAAGTCAGCAATTATCTAAACCTATTTTTGAATTGACGGATGAAGAGATAGCCAATATTGGTAAAGTCTTCGCAGCTGCAAAGACAACAATGTGTCTGAGTAGAGACAACTTTTCAAAAGTCTTTGCAGAGCTTGCTGACCGAGTTATCAAACTCACGGAGTAAGAACATTCATTATCCTTTTTCACTCCCTCTCCTGCAACTCGGAGAGGGGGTCTTTTTGTTCTCACCTCACCACATCCGCCACCGTCTTCACCGGATTCATCAACGCAGCCCCCAGCGTCATATACTGCCCGGCGGTCTGAATCGTCTTATTCGCCATGCCGCTGGCAATCCCGCCTGCCGCGCCAAATACGCGTCCCAGCCGAATCACCTGCTTCATGTAATTCTCAGCTATTAAAAAGGCTGATTCTTCCATTCGGACAGCGTTCATTGAAACTCTCCCCTCTTCTCGTATCTTCAACATCGCTTATGCGAATACGAAATCTAATAGCACAGTTAGAAGATGCCGGATTTGTCCTCGTAAGGACCAGAGGTGATCATCGTATCTACGAATACCGTGATGCAACTGACCATCATCTTATTGCGGAAGTCACCATTGCTGGCCACGATCCAGACAATGCACCTCCTTACCTGATCAGGGAAGTACGGGATGCTATTGAGGCTGCAGGTGGAACCTGGGAAGATTAATAGCCTGACTCCATTCAGGAGCCGCTTCTATCAGGGCAGCTCCTTTTTGTTGGGCACAGCCCTTCAATAACAATTTCAGTATATATTTTTACATGATGATACTGAAATAATGATTTAGGAGTTGCTTATTCTGAGAAGAGAGGCTATCATTCGGTCTCTTTCGTTAGAATGCTTCGCCCCTTGGCCTCCGGGCCAGGGGGCTTTTTATTGCATTCATCCTTGGTTGCCTCAACAAGGATTATTCCTTTGTCTGCTCTACAATCTTTTTGAGCAAGTCAACGCTCCTTAACTGACATTGCACAATGTTCGCAATGGCTATGAAAACACCACCATAAAGAAGAGCCCCGAAAAATATTCCAACAGCCCATAACATCATCATTGGTAAAGCAACGGCATTTTTACTCATAATACCAACGATGAAAACGGCTACTGCAGCTAGAATAGAAAGAATAATAATAATCCCTCCCATTATGCCGAAAGCCTGCACCGTCATTGATGTAAATGGGATTTTTACCTCCTGAAAGCTTTGACTGTCTGAAAAGGAAGCTTTCGCTCTCCTATTCTGACTGATAGCTTGAGGAATATTTTCTGATGAAAAACTTTCATTAACTGTTACAGAGCGATTTTTCAAAAAATCCGAATATGGCGTCCAATTTTGCTCTCCTTCAAGGCATACGAGAGTTTCGCCGGTAATACGTTTTTGAGCACAAAGCAACTCAAGTCCACGTTCTGAAAAAGGCCCTTGCGCTTCTCCATCTGAAAATATGTAGAATTTTTTTTCGTCCATACGATAGCTTATGAAAACATTTCCATAGACTCAACGCAAGAAATGTTAGAACTAGCCTTTCCAGAGAGACACGACACAATGTGAAAACAATCCTTGCTATTTTCACATTGTGCAACTATATTGTAGGCATGCCTCCTAAGATACGACAACTAGTTGCCGATCTTCGCAAGGCGGGCTTTGACAATACGGGCCGCGGCAAAGGTTCCCACCGTCAGTATGAGCATCGGGCCTCCGGTACGGTAGCGACCATCTGCGGGCATGATGGAGACGATGCCAAGTCCTATCTGGTCAAACACGTCAGAGAGAAGATAGAAGAGGCAAAAAGCAAGGGAGCGTGAGCTCCCTTGCAACCCCAAGAAAAACAACTATGAAAATGACTGAACAGGATATGAAGGCGCTTGCCGGGAAATACAGCCGTTTCATCCGGTGGAGCGATGAAGATAATTGCTACATCGGTTCCCTGCCTGATTTTGAAAAGGACTGCACCCACGGGGAAACCCTGGAAGAAGTCAACCGCAACCTTCAGGAAGTGGCGGAAATGTATATTGAACGTTGTCTGGAAAAAGGAATGGAACTGCCCCAGCCCCGGGCTATAGCTATTTCTCCGTCACCTTTCCGCGAAACAGGCAATGAAAAAAGCATTGCGCGGTTAAGGAAAAGCCAGGGAATGAGCCAGAAAGATTTTGCCGCCGTGCTGGGAGTCAGCCCTTCCACGCTGGTCAAATGGGAACACGGCTTGCGGCGCCCCTGCGGCCCTTCCGCAAAATTGCTTGACCTTATTGAAAAGCATCCTGAATTGATCAATTCCTGACGTTATTTTGCCCAGGCAACAAAAAAACGCCCCCTCAAATAGGGGGCGTGGATAGAAACAAATAACCCTACGCAAGCTCCTGCGCCACGCTGAACGCATCGTCGCAGCGGTTCAGCCAACCCTTCCCGAACACGGAAAACTGCTTACACGAGCGGTAAAACGCCTGACGCTTCTCTTGTAATCCAACCAAAAACACCGCTTCACCCGTGGCGGCCAGCTGGTCCTGTAGTTCCTGCCGGGTCCTGGGGCCAACAATCCCGTCCACCACAAGCCCGGCGCCGTTAATATTCAGCGCGCGCTGCAAAATCTTCCCGGTATTCCTGCTCCCGGAATTGAAATAATGATCCCGCAGGATGAATTCAACGCCAGGAAAAGCGTCGGAACCCAGCCAGGAGCGCACGGCGGCGGTATTATCCAGGACATACTGGAGACAACCTTCCCAGGCCTCTTCACGCCTTCCGGCATCCAGCAGGGCCTTCAATCTGTTAAACACGGCCGGTTCAATGCCGTCGCAAATGCCGCAAACCTCCCACTTGCCGCCCTTGTCGGCGGCGGGAAGGCGGGAAACGCGCAGGGAATCCGGCCCGGTGACGCGGCTGTCTTCAAAGCGGAGGATAGCCGCAGCCATCTTTCTTTCTGTAGGATTCATATTGTAAACTATTGGCTATGAGATAAAGGGAACTTGTAAGAAAAACTTTACAGTTGGAATTAATCTCGCTGTTTAAGCTGTTGCTGGTGGTAATTCTCCAAATGCTGGAGACGGGTATCCATCGTCCGCAGGATCTCCGCCGTATGGGCCGCGTTGGTAGCCTGTTCCTTCACCACCTCGCGGAAATCCAGGTAGATGAACACGGCTATCACAAAACCGCCGAAAGTGACGATCTCACGCGTATAATCGCGGATCACTCCCAGATATTCCTTGAGGGGTTTGCACATGGCCTTATTTCTTGGAAGGGATGACTTGCACGACGGGCGGAACGTCCGTTTCCGGCTGGGCCTGACTGTAGGAGATATGCCCCTGCTCAATGACGAGGCAGGAGCCGTCTTTGCATACCTCGGCGCGGCCCGGCGTTACGTCCACGGAGTGCCCGCAGCCGGAGAGGGACATTCCCAAGCCGCCAAGGATGGCGCCAGCGATAACCGCTCCGGCTGCATATAGGGCCTTTTTCCACCAAGTGGACGCGCCGGAAGCCTTGAGGCCGAGATAGGCCCGAACATCTTCCAGCGCATGCTTACCGATGATCGGGAGGGCAGTATTTGCTACGGCAATCCATCCTTGTTGTTCGTTTTCCGTCAGGTCTGCCCAGTGAGGGATTGGAGTGTTGGACTCATTGTGTGCCTGGGCTGCATAGTACATGTGCATTTCTCTGGCGATAGCCTCGGCATGATTGCATTGATTATTAGTAGTCATATGATTATGGTTGTTATTGATTGGGGGTAGTGAAGTGCTTGAAAAACTCCACGGCGGCGGGGTCCGTGATGATAAAAGCCGGGTAGTCCGAGACTGTAAAAATCCTGCGGCCTTTGGTCTCCGCATGGACGGCCTCAACGGTCAAAGACACCGCATCAATCATTGTATAGGCACCATCCTCCGCAAGGGTCAGGACATCTTTTCCCAGCCTTGCCCATACCTGGACGGCTTGCCAGTCCTCGCCCAGTTCCACCAGAGCGGCAACGACGGCGGCCATGGCCGGGGTCTGGTTCGCCGGAATTTCGTCCTGCGTATAGCGCGCCGGAGGTCTATAACCGCCCTTGTCCTGATAAATGGCCGTCAGGGTGAATTCCTGCCATGTTCCAGGCTTCGGAAACTGAATTTGTATTTCTGCGTCGTTCATCATTAGAGAGGTATGTTAATGTCCACAAAATCAGCCGTTTCTTCGGCTTCAATATCGTTTCTTGCCAATGCTTCCAGCGCGTAATAAACGGGATTGATGTTGCCGGGCTGGTAGAGGGTGCGCACCGCAGACCCCACCTGCATGTACACATCCCCGCTCGCGTTCCCCGGCAAATCAGTAACTATCGAACTAATCCCCAAGCCCGTTTCAAAGGCATTAACGCCGCGCACCGCCGCGATTTTATGCAGCTGCACCGTCTGCCCTCCGCCCGTCAGCAAATAGAGGCTGCCGTACGAAATATATTCGCTCTCGAATTTGTACTGGGTTCGTTGATGATAGATAATTTTATTAACGATTGAAGGTATAGGCTCGTTATGCGTCGCGGGCACAAAACTTGTAGTAGTTTTCACCCTCCACCCTGCCGCCTCGGAAAGAGCGTAAATCTCACGCACCTTGACCACGTAGCCCCCGCGGGTCGCATCCCGTACATTATCAAATGTGATGTCCAGAATTTCGCCGCTGTTGTGGGCCAGATTATTGCCAGGGATAATACTGTACGATCCCTGGGTTAAATCAGATCTTGTCGTTTTTCTGCCTCGTCCGATGCCTATGGTAATTTTGCCTGCGCCGGGTATGCGCCACGGAATGGAGAATCCCGCAAAGTTGGAATAATTATGTTGACCGTTAGGCCCTGTGAAGGGAAAGACAATCGTGCTGTGAGTCCCGGCAGGCACTCTAACCTGCGCATACTGGCCGGGAATGAGAGCGGTAGTTGCCGCCGTCCCTGTCGCCGTAATGCTGCCCGTGTTGAGGTAGGCGTGCTGGGAAAAAATGTCCGTCACTCCGGCCAAGCCTGCGGCATGCAGGCGGTTGACCGCGCCCGTATCGGTCGGCGCACCCACAGCCAGCGGGATGTTGACGCCGCCGTTGGCGTTAATAGCCCCGGCCGCCGTCAGACCTCCGGCCAGCGTCATGTTGCCGGATGCATCCACCTGCGGAATGGCCGCCAGGGCGTTAGCCGCCGCCGTCGCGGATGTCGTGGCACTTTCTGCTGATTTTTCCGCTTCTTTTTTGGCATTCTGAGCATCGTTCCTGGCATTTGAGGCTTCTTGAGCAGCGGATTCCGCCCGTTCAGCAGCATCCACGGAAGGATCAATAATTTTCACCTCTCCTTCCGCGGCGTCAGGAATCATGATTTTCACGTCTCCAATTGTAACCACATCTTCACTGCCCGGCGGCGTAACACGGGAAGCGGCATGGATTTCCCCTTTAATCAAGGGGCGCTCCGCCCCATCAGGAGAGGTCATGAAAAGGTCATAAGCATGCGTTCCGGCCTTGAGAGGGCTCCACGACAAAAGAGCCGTATTGGCGTCTACAGGCTCGCATTTGATGGCGGCGGCGCCAGGGCCGCGGACAGCACAACGGAACTCATGGCCGGAAATATCTTTTGCGGCGCCGGCACCGTCCACAAAACGAAGCGTCACCGATTGGGCAATGCCGCTGGTAGTGGCCATGTCAAACGGGGCTGCCTGACTCAGAATCATCATATACTAGTGCGCGCCCGTTGCGCTTAAATCATCCGGTGAATCATGGCAAAAATCACCGCCATGCAGGAACAGTCCCACATGTGGGAGTTATTGCCGGACGCAAGCCATTTGAGAGAAACCCTCCCCGTGCGCTTGTCTATGGACTCCTGTTTGCTTTCAGCCTGCATCTGCTTGATGTACTCGGCAGAAACATCATGGGGAACCTTGAAATGCCCCGATTTAATCCGCGCGGCAAGAACGTCCTTCGCCCGCTGGGAAGAAAAATTGAAATGAAGGCATTGTATCCCCTCCACCATGTGCCTCTCAAGAGGCGCATAAATCAATTTAACCCCCCGGCCCCTGATTTTATGCACGTATTCTTCCTTGACCGTCCCATTCATGGAAAACCAGTGATGAAGCCCGCATATCTTCCGCACAGCATCCGTATCAAAAGCGCAGTCCAAAGCAACGCAATGATCAGGCACGTTAAACTCCGCCTGTTTACGTTCAATATCCTCCAACGTTTCAAGACGCCCCTCTGAAAGTAAATGGAAAGCCCCTCCGGCATCCACGCCGTAAACAGTATGCCAAAAGTGCCCTTTCTGGACATCTACCGTTAAGAAGCGCGCCCGTTCGTTTTCCACGGCGTACCCCGCCATGCTTTCCTCCGTGAGCGGGATTTTCAACACGTCGTCTTTCTCTCCCAAATCCACAATATTTTGAGCAAGCCGCTTCTGGATAAACTTTTTCAGCGGTTCTATATCCCCGTTCCTCTTCTTTTTATTGGTCAGGATCCATTCCACGGCCAAATCCGCCCATGATACCCAGTAACAGGCCAAAGCATTAAAATTGTAGCTCACGATCTCCGGCAAGGCGCTCGTATTGCCGGAAAACACGTACTTGCCGCCGCCGGCCAGATGGCGCCGGTTGTGAACAGTATCCTCTATTTCGTGCAAACACCGGGGACAAACCATTTTGACGGATTCCTTAAAACGCTCCCAATCAATATTTTCTTCTTTGCTGTAAATGACATCCCGCCAGTCATAGGCATTCCATCCCTGGCAGCCGGGGCATTGCCAATGGTAATGGTGGATGCGGCCCTTTCCGTACTCGTCAACCCAGTCCGTCCCCTTGTCCCCTCCCTGGGAAACCATCAGGATTTTACGGTTGAACCGATCATGGTGGCGGGCCAGGAACTCCCGGACCATTCCCTTTTCCCACGCCCACATTTCATCACCAATCAAATACCGGCAGGACTTCGACTGCAACTGCCCCTTGGTAGCGGAGACCATCCACAAGTTCATGTGCGGAAAAAGAATCTCCGTTTTCCTGGCCGCATGCCTTTTCTTCGGCAGCAAGTTTTTTAAAGCCTTATTATCCCGGAATGTGGGAAAAAGCCTCGTTTCCGCGAAATCAGAGGTTTCCTGTTCATTCTGGAAAGCGACCAAGGTATTCCCCGCATCATTGGCAATGAGGTAATTAAGCAAGCCGACGAACAATGTCGACTTTCCGGAACCGGTGGGAGCCATCAGGTTAATGTGCCTGACCGTGCCGTCATTCAGGAATTTGTCAATGGGTTCCAGCAGAAACGGGCTCAACGTAAAATCAATATGGGTAGACCGCGCCGATTGCTGGTCTACCACGTTTTCACGTATCCATGCTATCGGCTCCACGTCCATTCCCGCGGATACGTTATCCGCGAAAAGATTCAGAAATCCGGCAGCCTTTTCAACGTCTCTCATTGTTCCGCCCGGCTGATTATCTTGATCTGGGCCCTGGATTCTTCCGCAATGGAATACAGAGCGGCCTTGATTTCCTCCCGCAGCACGGGAACCATTTCCGCAGCCGTCAATCCTTCCAGCTTCCCCGGCAGTTTATTTTCAAATGCCTGGAGAACGCCTTTAGTAATACTGGCCAGATGTACGACAAGCTCATTCACATCTTCCATGTCCACCAGCCGGGCCTTATCCTTTTCAAGCTTCACGCGGGCCTGTTCAGCCTGCAAATTCTTGTAGGTAATTTCCGCAGCAAGTTTCCTTTTTCTCAGTTCCGCTACCCCTTCCTCCGGAGCGTTTTTCCCAATTTCTGGAGCAGCAGGTTCAGCAATTGGATTTTCCTTCCTCCTGGCTTCAATCAGCTCCCGGATTTGCGCATGCGTCAGACCACGCTTCACGTGGTACGTGATCGTGCTTTTATTGACGCCCAATTGCCGGGCAAGTTCCGCCTGTGAAATCCCTGCCATTATTCCCTTCTTTACATATTATTATATCATGATATATTGATATGTAAATACACCAAGCATGGAACCGCAACAGTCATACTACACAGCACATACGGATTTTGAGTATCCGGAAGAAGGGCAGGAGCAGGAAAACGAATTTCGGGAACGCGCCCTTGAAATGATCCGGATCATGTCCCTGGCCCTGTATCACGTCATTAACAGCCGCACTCCCAATGTCACCGCATTCGGCGTGGCATACGCTCTGGGGTTGACGTCTGTGCTCGGAAATGAACGCATGGCCCAGAGGGCGCGGAAACTGGGCGTGCATAAAGCGGCCATTTCCCGCGCTGCTTCCAAATTCCTTGCTGAGAGCGGACTCCCGCCCTCCCTGATGATGCAGCAGACGGAACATGCGGCCATGAAGCGCCGCCCTGTCAAAAAGCTGGAGACACCGCGGAAAAAGACGCCGGAACAAATCATGAAAGCATACGGCACGGGAAAGAAACGTTTTGAGGAAAACCAGATGATTCTGGATCTGTTCAAAGCCTGAATCCTTCCGGTTCACCCGGGTGAAGGATTTCCCACATGATACGGGCGCAAGCTTCCCGGATGGTACAGCCTGATTGCTGGATGATCGGCTCATAAAAATCCTGCTGTCCGCAGTGAACGGCAGACACGCGGCGGGCCAGTTTCGCCAGCTTTGATAACTGGCCAGAATCACATGTTCTGATGCCGATCAGGTACTTGCCTCCCTGGAACTCAATGACATCAACCCCCTTGCGGCCGTACAGGTACAGAGCCAGCCTGGAAACGGTCACGTCCTCCGGATAATCCTGATTGCGTGTCGGGAATTCACGCGTTACCAGGACATCAAGAGCATCACTGATGAATTTCCGCGTTACCCAATAACATACTCCGGACCAGGCGAATGGAACGGCGCACTGATATCCCCCTGCCAGTTTCCTGCGCTCAAACAGTGATTTCCGTATTTCTTCAAGGGACATCAGCAGTGTATCAGCGTCTATTTTGATGATGGGCTCCCGGCCCGGGATATCACGCATGCAGGACAACATGCCGCGGATACATTCGAGGCCATTCAAGTTCCTGTTGCGTTCAAAATAGGTCTTTTTGTAAATGATGTCCCTTCCCCTTGGGATGTCTTTTCTTGCGAGAGGGGCTTTTCCGTCGTCAAACAGGTAAATCGTACAATCAGGATCAACCCGGCGGATTTGACCAACGCACAATTCAAGGCATTTATAATCTTCTCTATAACAGAATATTGCGTAATTCATTTTTATTAATTTATTGGTGAATAAATTTTGGAAGTCACAATCCATTCCCCCTGCTGGATATAGATTTTCCCGTTTTCGTCCCGGTGCAGGCGTAAGGCGTGGTCAGTGTCGCAGGCCAACGCTGTCCAGGAATCGCTGATCAGGGCTCCGTCCCCGCCGCCGGTCGTGTTGGACGTATCGACCTCAAGATCAAGCTGTCCATTCCGGTCATACAAGGCAATAGTCGTGCCGTCCGGCAGGGTGTGAGGATCCTTGACATAATCAAGCACAACATACTTCCCATTTTTCCGCAGTGGGGCGCGAAAGCTCAATTCTTCCGCGTCGCCTCCAGGAGTGACCGCAAGAGACAATACTCCCCTGGTGGCCCTGGACAGCTTGATTTTCCACCCTCCCCATAAATCATGCTCCGTATCATCAATTGTCAAATCCACCTCGCCTTTCAATCCCTCCTGCGACACACTCAGGTCAACAGGGATTCTTCCCTCTTGCCCCGTTGAAGAAGAAACCGTGGAATCAATCCTGACCTGCAGGATTTCCGTCTGGATGTCATGGCCATCCGCCCCTTTTTCCGTTTTCCATTCAAGGCCGTCTCCCGGCTGCACCTGCTGAAAACTCCGTGAATCTTTGATTCTCACGCCAAGCCTGACCGGCCCATCTTCTGCCCCGCCCTCCCCTTTCCCCTTTTTCTGCACCAGCCATACCTTCAAATTGCTGTCGGCACCCAAATCTTCTTCTTCTTCACTGGAAGATTCAATATTCAGAGTCAGTTCCTTTTCGGTCTCTTCTTCCTTTTCGGTCTCTTCTTCCTTGAGTTCCAGCGCGCACAAAGGATCCGTCTTGAGCTTGAATTTCTCAAATTCCCATTTGATTGCATCCCAGTTGATACAGGTAATTCCTTTGTGCCTGTAGATAATGGATTGGTCGCGTTCCTCAAACTCGCCAACAATAATGTAGGCCTCACCCTCTTCTGCCCCCGGTGGTTCTTTCCCTTTTTCCAGGATTGCAACATATGCCTCCCATGTGTCCGGATCATAGGTCACATGAACCCACACCTTATCGCCTGATTGGAAGGTTGCTTCATATTCGCTGATTTCCATGCATTCCGTTTTCAGCGATATTTTTTCTTCCTGTTCCTCTTTGTATGCGGACAACAGCACACCCCCGGAGATCTTGCCGGAAAGGCTACCTTCCTCATCATCCGTGATTTCCACCAAATCAAAGGCCAGGGGGCGGGAACCGCGCTGATAAGGGGAAATGAAAACGTTCTGCCCGCCGCCACCGCGCAAGGCTGTTTTGCCATGCGCGGCCGCATTGACGGCATTTGTAAGAGCATTGGCCCAATCCGCCTTAATTGGGTCGCCCTTGGTGATATTATCCATTTTTGTACAGGTCCGCAGACCAGCCTCCGGGGTTGGATTGGGTGTATTCTTCCGTAATTTCGTATTCCCGATTGCCTACTTTGTGGACGGAATACCGGGTAAAGAGGTAATCAAGCTTATACCCTTGCACGTTCGTTGCGCCTCCAAACTCGCCGCCCTGGACAATTTTACCCACGCATTCCACCTTGGACGGTTCCACACGGCGCGCCGTGTAGGTTTTCGTGATGACCGTATTGTTCTGTGATATTTTTTTATACCCGAGAGTGATATACGGCGTGATGGGCGTAACGGGCAATTGAATATGTCCCGGCGTTTCGTCTTTTTCGCATTTCAGCCGGTACTGTCCATTGCTGCACATGACAAGGCCGCCGGACAAATAAACGGCCAGAATCAGCATATCCCCCTCCGGATATTTGCTGCTTCCGTCCGGATTCCGCAGCTTGTAATAGCTCAGCAAGGGTTCAAGAGTCATATTTGAACGGTCGCTGATCTTGACTTTGTATTTCTCGCTCGCCTCACCTCCGCCTTCCGGATCATCCGGGGATGGGTTGCCCTCTTCATCCTCTTTGACACCTTCGGATGGATAGGAGTACGTTACGGTGACCTTGTAAGCCGTCGGAGAATGTAGGGAGATTTTATACCCCGTCGCCACCATGCCGGGAGCATTAGGATTGGTTGACGCGGCCGCCCATTTGGGACGCCGGAACCCGGCAATGGGAACAATTTCCGATTGCGAGACGGTACGGTTCACTCTGTATGTCCCGTAGGCCTGGTGGCTACCGGCATCCGGCGTAATGTCCGTGTTAATCCGTAAATCGTTTGTCCAGATCATGAGCCAATAATCAAAATTCCTTCTTCCAAAATCTGGGAGAAGGATTGCGTGGTTTCCATGTTCCGCCCATAGGTATTCTTGTCTTCCCCCATCTTTACAAAATTGCCGCCTCCCGCAGAAATCAATGATTGAAGGGCGGCATCAGGCCCCTTTCCTTCCGTGGTCGTGATGGAATAGGAGCAGGATCTTGTGTAATAGTCAGTGATTCCCTTATTAATGATCTTGTTGAACAAGTCAGAAAGTTCCTGGGAGTATTTAACACCCCCCAGGCCGAAATCATACGGATCTTTCCTTTTCAGCCTGGAATCAATCTTCAATGATTCAATATCCACGCGGCCCGACATAATTGCTTCATAAGCTTTCTTCAGATCCGGATTATCCTGAAACATGGATTTGAAATCCGGATGGTCAAAGATGCTCTTGCTCGCCACGCCGGCCGTAAATTCCCAGGTGGTTTTCGTGTCTTTGGGGTCAAAGTCCCATGTGTCCGGATCTCCGGGTTCCGGATCGTCAGGATCTTCATCCTCCTGCGGAGCGTCTTTTTTAAAGGTACAGGATGTTTTCCACAAATCCGCCATCCGTGAATGCTGGTAACCGGACAGGGTCAAATCCGTGAAGCCCGGAACATGACAATGCAGAGAGAAAGAAGGCGTGAATTTCTCCCCGGGGGGCGCCACGTAAGAAACGCTTGCCGACCAGGAGCCATCATCAGACATGGATGCTTCAAAGTCTCCCTGCCATCCGTACCCGCCTGTGTGTTTAATATCCTTGTTCATGTCAGCTAAAGAGGGCAACGCCGCCTTTCTCGGCCTTTTCCGCAATCGTCCTGAGGTATCCGTTGGAAGTCTGCACTTCCTTTGTGAGGGAGTCCACGGCAGCGGAAAGGCCGGCATCCCCCTTTCCCACCAGGCTAAAGAGGGAACCGAAACCAGACCCCACACGGGATACGCTTGAAAGCGTCTGCTGTACTGCGTCAAACCGTGTTTTAAACGCATCGGATATTTCCTGCGCCCGCGCCCTGGAATCCTCTTTTTCCTTTTTCTCCCTTTCCCTTTTGTCCTCAATCTTGTATGTCAGAGAAACCTTCTGTTCCGCCAGCCCCAGGGCGTCATGCTCATTCATGCCGCTTTTCACGAGGGATTGCATTTCCTTCCGCACATCCCGCTGCTTTTCAAGCTCACGCAGCTTCTCCTTTTCCCCAGCGAGCTCGGCCTGCATGATGGCAATTTCTTCCTGCGCATCCTGTCTCAAATCATTAACGGCTCTGTTCTTTTTATTTAATTGAGCGTTAATTTCCCGGATGGAGTCAGCCACGGATAACAGCTTTTCATATCTCGTGGCTGCATTAAAATCTAAAGCTCCTGCTTGGAATTCTTTTTCAAGTAATTTCAATTCCTCTTCCAAATCATCCAAGGAAATATGTTGAACAGCGGCTAATTCGTCTTCAAGCTGTTTCTTTAGACCATCGACTGATAAATCATCCTGTTTCTTTTTAGGCTTTTGCTTATTTGCTTTATCTCTTGTTTCATTAAGCTTCTCCATTGCATCGTTCAAATCAGCGGCAGCCCTCGCTTCCTTCTGATTGTTTTCTACGATCTCTTTAATTGATTGCTTCTCATTCTCCCTCCACAAAACTCCTTCTTCTATTTCCTCAAGAAGTTCTTGACGGGCGGCAATCATCCTGTCAATAGCCTCAATTTCCGCCTTTGCTTCTGCACTGTTTACGCCATCGTTTGCAATATAATTCTGACGGATGCCGCGTTGTTTAATAAGATCATCCCATTCTTTACCTAGCCGCTCTTGAACAAGCTCAATTTCATCATTGCTTTTGGCCTTGGATATTTCTTCCCTGATTTTATCAGATGAACCGTAATCAATCAGATTTTTCCTTTGGTCATACGTCCCCTCTTGATATGGATTTTCCCACTTTCCATTCACAAAAATCCCTGTAAGACCAGCAAAACCAGCCTGAACTCTAGATAACATGATCTCAAAAAGAGATAAATTCTCTTGATTCATGGCGTAAAAATGAAAACCAACCTCGGAGGCCTCTTCTATTCGAGATGTCAGGTACTGAAAAAGCCCGGCCGTTTTTGAGACATTATCACTCACCAGATCCCCCATAGCATTTTCAAAAGTCGCCTTGAGCGTTTCCCATGAACCGATGGTCGTATTAGACAATGCGGAATTCTTCCCGGAAAATTCCGCGTCACGCATTCTCTTCATGGCGTTCACGTACTGATCAGCGGAAATTTCCCGCTTCTTGGCGAGCTCAACAACCTGTCTTTCCGCCACGCCCATTTCTTCCGCCAAAGCCTTGATAATGGGAATGCCCTGATTCTGCAGCTGGTTAATGGCCCGTGAGTCGGCAAATCCGTTTGCCATCACCTTCGCCCATGAATTGGAAAGCTGCTCTGCAGAAATCTTTCCGGACGCGGCAATATCTGCAAAAACTTCCGACCAGCTCATGATAGCCGTATTATTTGTCCGAAAATGCATGGCCAGGTTTTGAGCGGCTTTCCCTAAATCGTCCAGGCTAACAACGCCATTTGCCGCCAGATGATCAAGCTGGGACTGCAAATCCCTGGCCGACTCAATATTTTTTGTATAGGAAGATAACTGTACCGCCATGTATTCATCATCCATCGCGTCATTGATTCCTGTTTTGACAGCGCTCCATGCCGCCCCAAATCCTGCCGCGGCAGCGCCGGCAGCCGTAATTGCAGGCAATAACTTCTTGAAAGACGCCCCCAATCCCTCTACGTCAGCCTTACCGCCCTTAGCAACACGCATATTTGCCGCCTGCCCCGAGGTCTCGCGGATCTTTTCCTTAATGTTCTCCAGTTCTTTGAGCAATTCCGAAGAATCTCCGGAGAATTTAAACTTTACGGCACTCATTCTTCAACATCAACAGGCTTGTTAAACAGAGCGTCCAAACGCTCCAAATCAGCATGATCCACCTTCCGGGCATGGGTGTAATAACAGCTTACGCCATTTGCAACACATTCGCTCATCAGGAACTGCAGGATCATGCTGTAGGGAATATCATATTTAATGTAATTTAAGGGATAGCCCGTTTTCGACGCAATCGCCCAAACCACCTGGATAAAATAGTCCGGCCTGTCCCCTCCCGTTTTTTTTTGGAGTCCTCAACAGTAAAAGCGGCTTCATCAACCTGCTGCGCCTGCATACCTACCAGGGATGAAATACGCTGCATTTCATCAGGGCTTAATTCATATTTGAATCTTCGGACGGCTTCCTTAAACGCTTCAAGGCTCATGGACTCAAGCGTTTCAATATCCTCCGTATGAATATAAATATATTCCACAATGCAGCCCAGATTCATGCTCCCGTCCATGAATCCACAGTTAAACCGCTGCATCAGCTCCATGCTCCCAATAGACAGGGGACGGAGCTTCAAGGCTTTTTCCTCATCTTTCATCATATTCCAACACTCAAGAGTTCAAACGCCCCATGATTTCCATTTTATCCTCTTCCGGACAATTCTCCGGAATTAAGGCGACCTTCTCCCCATCCCTGGAACGGATGCAGGCTATTTTCCGGAATCGGGAAAGGCCAGACAGAATGCCGCGGCGGCAATCAAAGGCCGCCTTGACCAGGGCAAACGGATCTTCCGGATTGTTCTTCACAAAATCAGGATCCTTCCACTTCCTGATCATTTCCCGCGTCTCCAGGGTATCCGTAAAATAAAAAACCTTCCGTTCTCCCCGGTCTGTAATGATTATCTCCGCCCGCTTGGCAATAGGGGCTGTAGCAGCGAGCAAAGCGCTGGCGAGATTAATATCTTCAATATTGATTATATTATTCATGTTCTGTCTATTATATTATTTTTTGTTTGAGGGGAGGGGAGGCGTGAAGCTCACCCCCCTTAAATTTGTCATTCGGAAGCAATATCCGGATTCAGAGCAACGATATTAGGACCATAAGTAGCTTTAACCGTGAAACTCCTATAATTCTGCGTCTCCATCTTCACATCCACGCTCTTGCAAATGGCCTTAGTCACCTTTGCCGGAATTTCTTCACCGGAATTCTTGATGCAGAGATTCAAGACATCAGCATGCACATCAACAATATCGCCAATGTGGGGCACTTCCGTGCCAGTCTTTCTCATATAGGCTTCCCAGGTAATTTCACAGCGGGAATCATAAAGCGTGTTCCCCTCCATCAATCCCTTGTCCCCAGTAAGTTCTACATCACCTTTGGCCGACCATGAATAACTAACGGAAGAAATGATTGCTCCGAATTCCTGTTCACCGGAATAATTGAGCCCGAAAATACCTTCTCCGTGCTGGATAAAATCAGATGCTTTTGCCATACAAATGGCCGTGCGTTGCGCTTCCGGCTGCTCCACCACCATTTCCCGCTTGACAAAATCGCAGAATGAGGCATATTGAAGGCGTATTAGTTCCGAACAATTCACATGTTCACCTCTAAATCAAACCCCCCGGAGTGGCTGCTCCGAGGGGTTTTTCCTTTAGTTGAACAGAACTATCAGAAGTTCAATCAACCGTTGTATTAGTTCCTGTTGTCTCACATATTACACCTCCTTTTTTAATCCGGGACCAACCCGGCACGTGCATAATACAGAAATCCGTATCTTTTTGCAATATATTTCTACGGATAAATTTTATATATTAGATTGATTATCAAAATAGTATAAAACTATCTTTCAATATAACGCAATGTCCAAGTAGTTACCCAGTCATCATCATCCAGCGTAGCCGAATAATCCGTAATATTGAAAAAATCACACTGTTCACCACAATCCAGCCGGAATAACGTCTCCACAAGGGTTCTTTCCATTTCCGAATCAGACCGGTTATTGATCAGAATCATGGAAAGCGTATATTCCCTGGCGGGCAAAGGCGCCCAAGGCTGAGTATACCCGGCCATGCCTATGACGACGCAGGGCTTCCGTTCTATGTCGCTGTTACTCCCGGCTTTGTAGACAGTAAACCCGGAATTCCTCAAATGACTGATGACACGATCCATAATCATACCCTGTTTCTCCTTTGCCACTCATGGTGCAATTTCAAGTTCGTGGCCTGCAATGCCTTGGTTTGGACAAACGGTACAAGCGCCTTAAGCATAGCCTCCGAGGCATAAGACAGATTATTTTCAATTTCGATACCTCCATCAGGCAACTTCTTGATTGTCCCGTTTTTCCCATGCCGCGCAATCCATTGAGGCGCACGAGCAGCCCATCCATAAGAAGTATTAATCAGCCACCCTGATTTTGCCTTCCCGATATGCTTGAATACCTTATTCTTATAGTTCTCCGTACTCTTTCTATTGAGCACGACATTCCCAGTAAAGGAGGACACACGACCATTCTTCCGGGCAGAAGTATGAAATTCCGGGCTGTAACTCTGATAAAAGCGCACAACCTGCCCAAAAACATCCGTCGCCACTTCGGCAGCCTTTTGAGGATCTGCCTTTAAAGAAAGCATGCCGGCAACCTGTCTTGCCCTTTTTATGTCTCTTTCCTTTAGTTGGTTGATAAACGATCCAACACCGCGCCCGGCGCGGGAAACGTCCCGGCTGACAGCCCCTTCCCCGGATTTTCTTCCGGAAACCTTTGATTTGCGATTTTTTCCCAGCGGAAGAGTGGCGTTAAAGCACATCCCGCTAGCGGTATTGTAGGCAAGCAACGTAGTATATAAATTTCCGAAACGCTCAATATTCGTTTTCGCCTTTTTCAAGGCGCTATCCATTCCTTTCACATCTATCCGGACTTCCATGCTACTCATATAAATCGGCTGATAAAGTTAATACCTTGTAAACACAATTACTTGTGACGGCGGTAATCTTGAATTTCATCCCTTCGCACCCCACACGCCCCCCAATCTGAAAAGCGTCCCCTGTCTGGATGTGAATGATGCGGTCCCGCTGGTTGCAATACCCTCCTTCCTGGCGTTCAATGGTTATGTCCCGGGAATTCATGTACCCCCGGTACGTCTGGCCATTGTAGACAATTTCTGTCTGTGGCAATACCCGGTTAATACTCCGGTGAGCAACGTTGGCAGCCTCTGTGAATCTCATACAAATGGCGGTGCGTTGCACAAAAAACCGCCCCGGACAAATCCGGGACGGTAAACACCAGCATGAATACAAAGAAAATCAACCTTCATCTGACGCAACAGCAGCGGCAACGTATCCTTTCACCTTGTCAGCCTCGAGAATCTTTGCCCCGAACATCAGGCCCAGAGAAGCCCATTCCGCGCGAGTTTTCAAATCAAGCCAAGTGCAAAACAGGATAGAAAGACCAGCAAGACCTTCCACCTGAATGACCTCGGAATGGATATCATCCTTGAAAGCCTCGTCGATCTCCGGAAGGGCGGAACCAACAGCAACCGCACCTCCATCATAGGAAATACCGACTACGTTATCAGCAAAGACGGAGGTCTTGACCTTATGGATGGAATCAAATCCGTAAGCGCCTCCATCAAGCCGGAATTCCGTCGTATTTTCCGGAAGAATAGCTCGGTAATAATCAGGCGCCAGCAAAAGGCGAGGTTCGTCGGATTCTACGTCTCCGCTGAGGTTGATGCACTTACGCTTTGTGAAAGCGTCAGCCGTACCAATAACCTTGGCTCCATCCGCTGTAACAAGGGAAAGTATGCGCTTGTTCAAGTTATTGGCAAACGCCGTAGCGTTCGTTTTTGCCAAATCCGCCAATTTCCACCCATTCCGCTTTTCGGCGGGCGTAATGCGCCAGGGTTGATGGAGTTCAGTAAGTGACAGGGGGATTAAATCCCCTTCATTTTCTTTATCCGTCTGGTAATCAGAAGGGTTTTCAGTAATATTTCCGGCGGCTTTTACATTCTTGAATTTAATCTCAGAAGCATACTCCATTCGGAAATCCTTCTTAAAGTATTCCAGCGGAGCCAGCGCTTTACGCAAAGAAGAAATGACTTCACTGTGAATAACTATCTTGTGAGCATCTGAAAGAGCCATAATTCTAAAAAATGGTTTTAATCGTTAATATTGTTATTGATTACTTGCAAAGTTTTGCCAACTCATCCTTATGAGCAGCATAAAACTTCCTCTGTTCCTCTCCGGAAAGAGCTGAGTACTGCTCCAGGATAGAGGAGTTTTCTTCACCGTCTTCCGGCTTATCCACTACGGCTTTATGTCCCATACCAGCCACCATTTCAGCGGCCTTCTGGCTCGCCTTCGTATCGGCTTCTTCCTCAAGCTGGTTTTTCTTGAGGGCAACGGATGCGTGGAGCTTGACATTCTCCTTTTCCAGGGCTTCAACACGCTCACAAAGAGCTTTAATAGAGGATTGGATTTCTTTAATCCCATCCTTTATTTCTGCCCCAAAAGAGGCAAGCTCTTGTTTGAGCGCATCAACGATATTTTGATCAGACTTGAATAGTGCCATACTTATGGCAAAACCGTTGCGTTTTCATACCACTCCAGGAAAATCGACCCAGGGTATTACATCATCAATCAGGCCTAGGGAAACAGCATCTTCCGCCACAAAAACCTTGCCGGAAAACGCATCCGCAGATAAACCGGGACGTCCTGAAGCCACAAATTCCTGAAACCGCCCGGCGATCTTGTTGCACAAATCCCTGTAATAGGCGATTGCCTCCGTATTCATCGGGGTTTCCGGATGCTTGAAAACAGCATCATCATTCGTGATGGTCAATATTTCCTCACTCTTGGCATTCCACAGGCTGATGACCGTCCCGATACTGCCAACCAGCGCCGTTTCCGTCACGACCACTTGATCACAAGCGGAAGCCAAATAATAGGCGGCAGAGCAGCACATGCCTTTGACATAAGCCACTGTTTCCACTGGCAGAGATTTAATCAATTCTGCTGTTTCATGACAGCCTTGCACGTCACCTCCCGGAGAGTCAAAAATGAAAACAACTTCATCAATGTTCCCGGCAGCACCCTTTATTTCCTTCACGATGGACTGATAATTCGTGCCGCCCAGGACTTCATTCAACGGCACGCCGTCACCGTATAGAGGCCCAATCACGTCAATCACCAAGGATGACCCAATTACCCGCGCTTTTTGGCGTGTCTGGATGAAAAATGAGAAGTCAAAATTCGGATTCCCTGCGGCTTTCGGCTCCAGGCTCTTCCGCTGGCGAATCTTCGCCAGCCATGCAGTTTCTTCACAATATAACGGTTTCATCACATTAAAACTTCCTGATATAATCCGGAGAGATTTCTACTCCAAATTCTGCTTCAGCTTCACGGCGCAACTTCTCCGCAATGGCGGCTTCCCTGGCACGTATTCTCAAATGGTCCTCAACCTGCGTTCCGTTTTCCTCACAGATTTCTGTGAGGTTTTTAATACCGGCATTGTACTCTTTCAATTGGCTGTTGGAGTCGCGGCCCATGTCTACGCTTGGACGCTTGGCGCGGCTGAACATCATGTTCCACCAGCCTTCCGCGTGCGGGATGTCCTCCCGCTGGATACCTACGGCCAAGATATACTGTACAAGCAGTCTGGCAGCATCTTCAAGCAGCGTGGCCCGATCTCGCGTGGTATTGTCAAATTTGGACAGAGACATTCTGTTCCCAACGCCGCTTGAATCCGGATTGACCACGATATCATAGGGCACACCCACCCCGGATAAAACGCCCTTCAGAAGCCGTTCTGAAAAACTCATGTAGTTCGGAGAGGGGCGCTCAATCTTCAGGGAGTCAAGGGAATCTTCAGACTTCAAAAATACAATTTGCTTATCACCAGTATTCCGGATGAGCACCTCCCCATTATTGGACGGTTTGGCATAAGCCTGCGTTATGTCAACTTCTCCCGTTTCGTTCTTTTTTACCAGGGCAATTTGTGACGCAATCTTCATGGCCCCAAGTTCGGCTGTATTGATATCATCAATGTATCGGAATTCCTTGAGGCCATGAGAGAAGAGAGGCTCGCCCCGGCAGGAGGAAAGAAAGTCGTCATCCACGATATGAAGTATTGAGGATGCCGGGATGATTTCACCTCCCCCTGGTTCGTCGCCGTCCAGCCAATAAGCGATTTCACGTCCCATGCGATTGGTTATGACGCCGTGCAGCACGTTCAATCCCTTATATTTTCCAGAGTCAATAAGGCCATTTTTAGGAGAGCAAACACGGTTTGCCCGGATAAATTGCAGTTGAGGAAACCCCGTCTTGCTTTCCGTCAACATTACAAAGCAATCCCCATCAATGTCGATGGCGGTGGAGATCAGATACAGGAGCGAGTGAAAATTCTTTCCGTTCACGCATGCAACTTTGTAAAACGCCTTGATGTACTCGTCATACTTCGCCGCAACTTCCGGATTCTTGCACAGAGATTTGAACAGAAACGCTTTCCCGATAGAGTATTCAGCCTTCATGTTCACGGCGCCTTTCACAACGCCGTTGTTCTTGTACAACAGACGGGACGCGGAAATAAGGTTCTTCCGGGTAAGACTCCCGGAAAGCTGTTCCGGTTCTTTGAGATAATTCGGAAGCCGCTGCAGCCCGTCATCATAACTGCCGCTCTTGTAAATGGGGCGGCTTGAAAACGGCCGGCCGAACTGATCCAAAATCTGGACATTTCCTGCTTTCATCGAAACACTATCCTTGCAACGTTATTCCCTCCTTCAAACCGGCCATGCTCAAGAGAACGAATAGCCATCCCCAAAGCTTCCACCCATAAATCAATAGTCATGGAACCTGGCGCGAACTGGAATGAACTGTCCCCCACGTTCCCTTGAGTGATTTCCTTTCCCTGGTTTTCAATGATATCTTCAACAGCCTTATCCAAAGCTTCTTTCAAACGGGGTATGCGTTCATCAATGTCCACCGCTCCCCAGGCATAAAGAGCTTTTGCAATCCGTAACATACAAATGCGGCCCCGTTGCGTTTCCTCTACGGAAGACACACAGACTTTCACCTGAACCTATACTTTTCCCGTTGCATTGTTGGAATAGTTGCATGAAATTTTTCAACTCCATGCATGCAAAAACACAGATGACCCATGACCCAGTTCGAGCCTCTACGCTCAAGGAGACTCCCTTTTTCGGCCTATTTCAGACTATTTTTCATCCTTCCGTGTGCTCAACATTATCACAATAATGAACACATTTTATAATATATTATTGTAAATAAACATATTAATTCCTACCGGGCCTACCACTTCTTTTGAAAAGAAGCGGTTATTCTTGGCAACATCAGGCGTCCTGCCCTTTTGTGCAGGTTTGCAGAACCACAGCAGGAACTAATCCGGGTTCGGCATCCTCCGGGGAAAAACAGGCCCATGCGTGTGCACTCTACCGGCTTTTCTCTCCCGTTCCGCCCGGACGTCTTCCGGAAATACGCCGCCTTTCCGGGAAATAATAAAAAACTCCCTTCCGTTAACCGCGGAAGGGAGCTGAATGGAAACAGGAATCCAAGTTTGCCGTTACTTGCGGCGGCGCATCGCCAGACCAGCCAGGCCCAGCAGGCTCAGGGAAGCCGCTGCGGGTTCGGGAACCACATAGGAAACGCTGTACCCGTTCTCATTCTTGGTAACCATATAAGAACCTACTTCGGCATTAGTCAAATCGTCCACAGCAGTAAGGGTATCAATGCCTGCAATGCCGCTGAGCATTTCCAGGGAAGTGTTCGTGCTGTCAAAAGACATATTGCTTCCCAGGGTAACCAGGTTTCTGGTCAGGATTTGATGCCCGCTCTCAGTCCATCCACTGGCGGTGCCTCCGTCAAGAGTCAGCGTAGCGGTCAGACTTGCTATCTTGGCGGTATATGAACTACCGTTGGAGGAAGTAAGGTTCATGATGCCCGTGGCTCCCAGATTGGCGTAAAATCCTTCCCCGCCCTGGTTCTTGGTATAAGCCAGGTTAAAGGTGCCGTAGTTGTTCAACGTCGTGCGCCCACCATCGTTGCCGCCGTTATAACTGTTGAAGGTCAGCGTAGATGATTGATCAATATCAATAGAACAGCCGCCTTGGAATTTTTTTACGTTCCCTACAGTCAAATCCGCACCGTTTTGCAGGGCAAGCTTCAATGTCCAGCCTTCCAGCTGGGTAATGCTTCCGCTCGCGCCGGAAACGGAAATAAGAGACCATGCGTTGGAATTGGGCGTGCCGGGACCGGTTCCTGCCGACGGCCAGGAATCTGAACCGGTGACGGTCCAGCTGGATTCTGTCTGCCAAAGCTCCTGAGTAATGCTCTCACCGCCGTTCCATATAAAATCGGCATGAGCTATTCCCGCCAGAGCAATGAGCGTAATGAGTGTCTTTTTCATTATCAGAGGAATATAACAAATAATTATAGGAGTAATGATTGATTAGTCTAAAGAAACGATGACTAGCCTGCTTCACCCAAAGAGGCTGTGAAGCCAATAACGAATTCTCAATCCGAAATCAATACTAAATATTGTGGGAAAACAATTTAAGTATCATCGAGGAGCTGTTTTCAGGATGATTTCTCCTCCAAAAGGAAATCCTTCCGTGCCAGAGATCCTCTATTGTTTTTTAGACAGACTGATTTTCTCGACACCTTGTTGATAGAAACACAATCTTTTCAATATAAATAAATTATAATAAACATCGAAATGATGGTTTTATGCTACAGAATATATTTCACATGGAATCTTCCCTTTAAGCTAATTCATGGAGCGGATTGAGAATCCGAATGTCGGCGTCACGGCGGAAACCGCCGTCAAATAAAAATATTCCAGAAATAATCTGTCACCGGAAGAAAAAAACATCTGTTTTACCCCCTGCCGCTTCCGCCACATTAAGGGCATCACGCCATCCTTGACCTGAAAAAATATCGTGCAACAGCAGGCCGTATCCGGACAAGACGGAGAATTCCCCGTCACGGGGATTATTCCTTTCCCCGAACTCCGGCCATTTTCCGGAACCTGTTCGCAAGCAGGAATCCGGTGGCCGCCCAAAGAAAGGAAATGGCGGCTCCGGCCAGCATGGCCCACGGAGAATGGGCCCCCAACACGTTAAAGGAGCTTTTCAGCCATGCGCTGACGGCGTCGCCGCCACGGTAAAGGACCGTATCAATAAAGCTCTTGGCTTTATATTTTTCTTCCGGGGACAATACGGAATTCAGCATTTCACGGCCGGGACGCACCATTCCGTATTCCCCGATGCGGCGTACCGCCATCACCACGGCCACGACGGCAAATACCGGAGCGAAAGCCATCCATACAAAACCCAGGGAAATAAGAACAGGAACAGTCGCCAGCAACGCCGCCAATCCGAATTTCCGAACAATGCGTCCCGCGAGAAATACCTGAAGCAGCATGGTACACCCCTGAACAACAACGTCCAGCACTCCGAATACCTGCGTCTGGCGCACCGGATCAGGAAAGGAAGACGCTACAACGCTCATCAGCTCAAAATACAGGAACGTATTGGTCCCGGCCAGCAGGATGATGAACAGCCCGATGCCCATCAGGAAGGGAGACCGGAATACGGCAGACGCCCCGGCAAACGGATTCCCTCCCAGAGGGCGTTCCCGGCAATCGGCCGGAAGACGAACTCCCGTTTCCGCATCTTCCGGGGAATTCCCGTCACACCAGCGGTGCAGGTACATTCCCGCCAGCATCGCCAGCGCCAGAAGAACAGCGGCGGCAAGGAACAACCACAGAAGGCCGGCCACTCCGGCAAGGGCGGGCGGCACCGCCCCGCCCTCAAAGGTGC
>OBZK01000418.1_pt1 | contig 34907 bp, 32 predicted proteins | sample 1495511 | NCBI WGS metagenome assembly OBZK01 (sample SAMEA2580233, study PRJEB22360) | human gut metagenome | biome: human gut; feature: human-associated habitat; material: faeces | place: Denmark | collected 2008/2010
CACTTCACCATGCCACGGGAAAATGTAACCGCTTCGGAGCCGCAATCTGTGATGGAGTCATTTCCAACTGTGTTTCTATGGTATCCACCAGTGATCATGGCATTGCCTTTGCCGAAAAACAGATGAAAGCCTGTGCTTTTAAGAAAACCGGGGAACTGTGGAAACGTTCTCCTCTCAGCCGCATCGCTTCCATGAAAACGCCCACTTTGCTGCTTCACGGTGAGAACGACCGCAGCAGCCATCTTTCCCAGGGACAGATGCTCTTCACCGCGCTAAAGATTCATGGCGTGCCGGCCAGATTATGTGTATTCCCCGGAGAAAACCACAGCCTTGCAAGCAAGGGAACACCTCTGGCCCGTGACCGTTATCACAGCGAAATCCTTCGGTGGCTGAAAATGTATCTATAAAAAAATATCCGGACCACACCGGATAAATTGAATATTAATTAATAAGAAAGGGCAGGTAAGAATGGCTATGCTGCTGATTAAAAACGGACTTATTCATAATGCGGTCGACCGGAATCCTTTTATCGCTGATATTCTGGTGGATAACAAAAAAATCGTGAAAATTGAGCCGGACATGTTCCGGGATGGTGCAGAAGTATACGATGCGGCCGGATCTGAGATTTATCCAGGCTTTGTAGAAGCCCATGCCCATACTGGTTTGTCCGGCTATGGCATTGGCTACGAAGGACATGACTATAATGAACTGGGAGATATTATTTCTCCACAGCTTCGTGCCATTGATGCGATTGAACCCAGGGATGAAACCTTACTGGAGGCGCGAAATGCAGGTGTAACAACCCTCTGTGTAGGCCCAGGCAGTGCAAATGTTCTGGGTGGCACCTTTGCTGCCATCAAACCTGTGGGGTGCAGAGTGGAGCAGATGTGTCTAAAAAAAGAAGCTGCCATGAAGTGTGCCTTTGGTGAGAATCCAAAGCGCAATTACAAGGAAAAAGGAAACTCCAGCCGCATGACCACTGCTGCCCGCCTGCGTGAGGTTCTTTTCAGGGCCAGGGAATATGAGGCAAAACTGGCTTGTGCCGGAGATCATATTGCAGACCGTCCTCCCTTCGATATAAAACTCCAGGCCATGCTGCCGGTGCTCCGCAAAGAAATCCCGCTGAAGGCCCACGCCCACCAGGCAAATGACTTTTTTACCGCTCTGCGTATTGCCAGGGAGTTTGATATCAATATAACACTGGAACATGTCACGGAAGGGCACCTGGTTGCAGAAGAGCTGGCAAAGGAAAACGTGATGCTGGCTGTGGGACCCACGCTGGGCCATGCAAACAAGTTTGAGCTGAGAAACAAAACCTGGGACACGCCTGGCGTATTGGCTGCCATGTTTCCATTATTACAGATGCTCCCTTTATCCCCCAGAAGTATCTTGCTCTCTGTGCAGGTCTGGCGGTCAAGGCTGGGATGGATGGGTTTGAAGCGCTGAAGGCCATCACCATTCATCCCGCTGAGCATATTGGTGTGGCTCACCGGGTAGGCTCCCTGGAAGCGGGTAAGGATGCGGATATTGTAGTTACAGACGGAAATCCCTTTGATATCCAAACAAATATCCTTTCTGTATTTATTGATGGAACGCAGGTGTTTTCCTGTAGGGAATAGCATTGCAGTAATACTATATTTTCTTCAGGCACAAACATTTCTGCTGCATAGAAAAATCCAGAGACAGTCCTCAAAAGGGTTAACGTCTCTGGATTTCATTTTTTAAATGTTTTGATTATTTCTCATCCTGCCCGGCATCACGATACAACTTAATGGCCTCCGTAATATTAGACGCTGAACCGTCCTGTATGAATCTGGAAAGCTGTGCCAGTTTCTCCGGCTGCAGGAACTCCCTGCCCAGGTACGGGCCGTAGGTATCTGTAATACGTATATTCTGCTCCTTGATGCTGCTCTCCAGGCTGCGCAGATCCGCGGAAACCTGGTCAAGTTCCTGCTTGAGCCTGTCCAGATTTTCCTTGTGGCTGGCTATGATTTCATCTGAAATGATGGTTTTGGTCACATTCTCAAAGGTGCTCAGAGCATCCTTTTTTCTGGAAGCGATTTCCGACAGCTCCTGCTCCACACAAGCAATCTCATCGTCATATTTTTCAAGGTCATATATATCCTCGTTGCCGTCTCTTTGAATCGTTTTGGTAATAACCTTTATCTTCTTCTGATTGGACCTCAGGACGTTGCGGATATCCCGTCCCCTCTTGAGAGTGTCCTGGTGACGGAGCCTGGTCTTGTTTCCAATCATCACATAAACCCCGCCGAACAGAAGGATATCCGCAAAATACACAGCCGCCAGATACCAGATAACCCTCTGTGGAATCAGGAAATAGATGCCGCAGGGAATCCCCAAAAAGAAGATTATCAGGGTAAGCAGGAATATCATGGTCTCCTTAAATCCTCTGGGGTAATACAGGGCATAATAAAATGTAGTCCCACACCAGGCAGGTACCCGGTTCTTCTGGAACAGCGTCCTCAGCTGCACCTTCAAATCCCGGTTATGTTCCCGCAGTTCGCTGGTCTCCTCTGCAATCCGTTCCTTCATTCCCTGACTCTTGGCCTTCTCCCGCTTTGCCCTGGCCTTCTTGAGACGTTCCTGTCCTTTTCCAATCTCCTTGTCATAGCTGGAGTTAATCTCATCCAGACGCTTCCTGATAGTCTGGTTCACTGAGTCAGCCACAGCCTTCCTGGCAGCCTCAAGCTCCCGCTCTTTCCTCTCTTCTTCATCCGCCAGCTGGCCGGCCGTATTCTGGTCACAGTTAAGACGGTACACTGCATCCCTGGCATCTGCCAGGAACCTTACATAATCCGTAATTGCCTGTCCCACCTGCATTTCCTCCTTATGGGAACATTTGTCATTACGTATAGCTTACTACAAATAGTTCCCATGGGCAAGGGATGTTACAAAAAATTCAAATATGGCCGAAATATGACAAATCCAGGCATAAACGGTTTACCTGTTTTTCATTTTTTCTCCATACCTCCCGGAAAAATACCAGTAAGTATCATGCTGGCACCCTCATCTGCAAAAGCCCTTGCAACGCCTCTTGCAATACCTCCGCCACCAGTCAGCAGCACAACCCGATCTTCCATTCTTCTCAAATGCTGCTTAACAATATTTTTGGACAAATATCTTACTTCCATCCCTTCGGAAGATACTTTTTGGTTCCATCCAGCATATCCCTTACAAGCTGTCTGATGTCCTGTTCTTTACACTTCCTGCCTTTAACCTGGGGATCATTCATAAAAGCCCGGACCACCAGTTCCTCATTACAGGTAAGGGCTGCTTCCAGTATGGTCTCATGATTATCCACCGCCGGCATAATGAGTTCTCTCACACTCTCAGGCAGAGGTCCGGCCAGAATGGGACGGATGGCATTCCGCTCAAATACGGCATTTGTCTCCACCACTGCTTTTGCGGGAAGATTTTCAATCTGCATGCCTGTATTGGGTATGTTCACGTTGCTGACCACCCGCTCCAAACCGCAGAGCGCTTTGATGAGAAGAATTCCTTCCTCACCTGAGGGATCCAAGTTAATCTCCTCCTCCCCCTTTAAAAGCCTGCGGCTCTTTTCAAGCCTGTTTTCCAAATCCTTCTTACGCCATTCCACAGAAGTCAAGGCAAATTTCCACTTTTCCACTGTCTCAGGGTCCTTCAAATATTCATTCCCCGGCATGAACTCAGCCAGATGCCGGTCTCCGGCTGCGGCAATGAGACCGTAACGCCTGAACAGGTCAAATTTCACCCTGTGCGCACAGGCAAAGCATGCATTAGCCCAGTTGGTATCACGCTCCGCATAACCCTCCTCAAAATGTTCATCCACATATTTCCTGTACATGGGGAACAGGTCGATTCCCTTGTAAGATGCATAGTCAAACCATGTAAAATGGTTGATTCCCAAAACATTTACCTGTATATCCTTCCTGTCAATGTCTTTAAGCCCCAAAACATCCTCTGCAATCCCCTTTAATACCTTCTGGGTGCCGAATACTTCATGACAGCATCCAAATGCCTTAATCTGCGGAAAGACGTGGTACAGCGTCTTTACACACAAGGACATGGGATTGGTGTAATTGATAACCCAGGCATCCGGGGCATATTGTCTGATGGCTTCTGCAAATTCTACATATATAGGAATGGTGCGGAGGGCTCTTATCATACCTCCCGGCCCAGCCGTATCACCCACGGACTGGCAGATTCCAAGACGCTCCGGCATATGAACATCCACCGCCATCTCGTCAAAGGTTCCGGGAAGAATGGAGATAACAATAAAATCTGCTCCTGTCAGGGCCTCTTCCATGCTCATGCAGGTCCTGTATGCCCATTTACCCACTGCCTCTTTTCTCCGGGACAGGTGGTTTCCAATAGTCTCATTGGCCTTCGCGGCCTCTGTATCAATATCGTACAGCCGTATGGTTCCCCCCATCCTCGGCTCCATGGCCAGGTCTGTCATAAAAGTTCTGGCCCATCCCCGGGACCCGCCTCCTATGTATGCAATCTGCACGTCCCTTACCACATCATTTTCATAAATCATTTCAAATACCGCCCTTTCTTTCATGTCTTTTCGTTGTACGCTTTTTTCTTTTCCATCCTTTTCTATACTGGACATTATAAATAAATTTAGTATAATTATCTTATGCTATATTGATTAGTTTCAGCTGTATTCAACTTATATTTACTATAATTACAACACTTACGGCGGACGGATGATTACAGCTGACGTAATTGCATCTTAACGAATATGCAAATAAACATGTGAGGCCAGGAGAATCATGGAACAGATCTTATATGCTGAAAAAACAGACGGCATTGCCATAGACCGCATCCGCAGGGAGGCAGCCTTTACCATGCCCTGCAAACATCTCCACAATGAATATGAGATATACTATCTGCTGGAGGGAGAACGGTATTATTTCATTGACAGAAGGACCTACCTTGTCACAGGCGGAAGCCTTGTGTTCATTGACAGAAACCAGATTCATCAAACCAGCCAGGCAGGCTCCGGCTGCCATGAGAGAATCCTTATATCTCTGGACCGGAATCCCTTTTCGGATTTCCTGGCATTTACAGGAGAAATGTCTCTGGAAGGCTTCTTCCGCCGTAATTCCGGCATTCTTACCCTGGACAGAGAGGGACAAAATCTGGCTGAATGCCTGCTGGACGGCGCGGCAAAAGAACTGCATGAAAAAAAGCCGGGATTCCGGCATATAACCATGTCTAATCTGTCCCAGCTGTTTATTCTCGCCCAAAGGCACATGTCAGGTCCTTCCTCCCTGCCTGCAGACCTTCCTCTTTCCACCCAGCCTAAACATAGGAAGGTGGACGAAGTTGCCTCCTATATCATTGACCATTATGATAAAGCCCTGTCCCTGGAGATAATTGCGGCCCATTTTTATGTCAACAAATGCTATCTGAGCCGTATATTCAAGGAAGCATCCGGATTCACTGTCAATGAATATATTAATATGATACGAATTCGCCGGGCCAGAGAACTTTTATCCAACACTTCCATGAGCATCACAGAGGTATCGGAATCTGTTGGATATGAGACCATTACCTATTTTGAACGGGTGTTTCACCAGTACACCCAGACCTCGCCTTCTAGATACAGAAAACAGTACACGTTTTAAAAATGACTTTTAAAACATCAGAATAGATGTTATACTAAAACATCAGAAACCGATGCAACAGACTCGCCAAAGGAGATTCACTATGTTCAGAATGTGGGGAAAGATTATGAAAGACAACCATCTGGTCAGGGACACGGTAGCATGCATATCTGACTACTCTTTGTCCAGGACACAGATGGTCTTTGATTCTTTGGATTCCATCTGCTATGAGTTTGATCTGGGGAAACCAATCTGGCTGGATTCTTCTGTTAAAGAATTCCAGCTTCACGACAAGGTCCGTTTTACCCAGGATAATTTCATAGAATCCATTGATTTTGATTTTTTGGAAATTCAGGTAATTGAGGAGTAACGTATCTCCTAACATTTCTCTGGTTCTAGTGTTCCGCCATGTGACAGCACACCTGATGGCCAGGCGACACCGTATATACCGGAGGCTCCTCACGCCTGCATATGTCCTGAGCCATCAGACAACGGTTTGCAAATTTACAGCCGGGCTTGGGATTGATTGGGCTGGGGACATCTCCCTCCAATAGAATCCGCTCCCTTTTATATCCATACTTGGCAATAGGAACAGCAGACAGCAGTGCCTTTGTATACGGATGCACGGGATTCCTAAAAAGTTCCCTGGAATCACATATTTCCACCATCTGGCCCAGATACATTACAAGTATCCGGTTGCTGATATGACGCACCACGCTCAGGTCATGGGATATAAACAGATAGGTTAACCCCATTGTGCTCTGAAGCTCCTGGAGCAGGTTAAGTATCTGGGCCTGTATGGATACATCCAGGGATGACACCGGTTCATCACATATGATAAACTCCGGATTCAGGGCCAGTGCCCTTATGATTCCCACCCGCTGGCGTCTTCCCCCATCTAATTCATGGGGATAGCTGTTAAACAGTTTTCTGCTCACACCGCCCTTTGCCATTAAATCCAATACCCTGTCATTAATCTCCCCTGCCGGATATGTCTTATGTATGCGCAGCGGCTCCGCTATGATCTGACCGATGGTCTTTCTGGGATCCAGGCAGGAATACGGATCCTGAAATATGATCTGCATTTTCTTTCTCAAACTCTGCATCTTCCTGTTATCATAGGAAAGTATATCCTCTCCCTGATAAATGACCTGACCATCTGTATGAGGAATCAGACGCAGGATTACCCTTCCTACCGTTGACTTCCCGCATCCGCTCTCCCCAACAAGCCCTAACGTCTCCCCTTTATCTATATGGAAACTCACATTATCCACTGCATGGAGCGTACCTGCCGGCACCTTAAAATACTTCTTCAAGTTGTGAACCTCTAAAATCGTATCACTCATACCAGCTCTTCCTTTCCGTATAAATGACATTTTACAGTGTGCTCCCCGCCAATGGACATGTCCATTGGATCTGTTGTCCTGCATATGTCCATGGCCTTGTCACATCTCGGACAAAATTTGCATCCTGCGGGTAAATCCATGGGGTCCGGCATAGAACCCCTGATTACGTGAAGCATCGCGGACTCCTCTGACTCAATATCCGGAAGACATCCAAACAGGCCCTGTGTATATGGATGGGACGGCTGTTCAAAAACCTCCTGTATCGTCCCCTTCTCAATAACACACCCTGCATAGACCACTACCACATAATCTGCAATCTCCGCCACAACCCCCAGTGCGTGGGTTATGAATATTGTGGAAGTCTTATATTTCTCCTTCAAGCCCTTCATTAATTCCAGAATCTGGGCCTGAATGGTCACATCCAAAGCAGTTGTGGGCTCATCCGCAATCAGCAGCTGAGGATTACAGGACAACCCCATAGCGATACATACCCTTTGCTTCATACCTCCTGAAAACTCGTGAGGATAGTTTGTGAGGCGCTCTCTTGGAATACCCACGATTTCCAGCATATCACCGGCCCTCTTCCATGCCTCCTTCTGGTCAACATTCTGATGCTGTTTGATGACATCGCTGATTTGATGCCCCACCGTATAAACGGGATTTAAGGATGTCATGGGATTCTGGAATATCATTCCTATTTTCTTTCCGCGGTACTGGCACATGGCCGACTCATTCAGCTTCAACAGATCCGTGCCCTCAAACAGGATGGAACCAGATGTGATGACACCAGGCGGGTTTGGTACAAGACCCATGACAGACAGGGCCGTGGTCGTCTTACCTGCCCCAGTTTCCCCCACAAGCCCCACGGTCTTTCCCTTGGGCACATCAAACGACATATGGTTGATTGCCTTCACCACTCCGTCATATGTGCGGAATTCAATGCTTAAATCTTTTATCTCAAGCAGGTTTTCGCTCATATCCTTCTCCCCTTTCAGCGGCCCCCTGACAATCACAGGTCAACCGCACAAATCTTTCAGGCTCAAGCCTGTGTCTTTTTTGCCAGATAATATGGCAATGCTGCCGATGTGCGGATTCCTTTAAAAAATCCGTCCAGCACCATACTTTCATTAGGCGCATGGTTCTTCTGATCTGCAGCAGCATAAGGAATCACAATACTGGGTACGCCAAGATGTCCGGTAAACACAAAGTCAGGTGCAACGCCTCCGATTCCCGGGAAAATGACAGGTTCTTCATGGAACCCCTCGCGCAGTGCCTGGGCTGCCACTTCCACATATGGGTGGTCCACCGGTGTCCTGGACGGGGTAACCATTCCATAATGTTTAAGCTGGGCATCCTCAAACCCATGGTTGTCCAGATGACGGCGCAATGTCTCGTATATCTTGTCCGGAGTCTGTCCCGGAACAAGACGCATATCAATCTTCACAACCGCCTCCCTCGGCAGCACGGTCTTGGATCCATTGCCGGTAAACCCTGAAGATATACCCGCAATATTACAGGTAGGTTCAAATATAAGGTTATAATAGAAATTATCTGACTTTCTTCCCTTTATAAAATGGTCTACACCATATTGCTTCTTTAAAACTTCGTTGTCTGAAGGGATTTTTGATACTGCATCTATCTCCAGCTGGTTCAGCGGCCGTACATCATCGTAAAACCCATCAATGGTGATATTGCCCTCTGCATCCCGCATGGTATTCAGAAGCTTAACCATCCTCCAGGCAGGATTCTGTATACAAGTGGCCATCATGGAATGCAGGTCTGTCTCGGCTTCCCTTAATGTAATCTCCACATAACACAGTCCTTTGACACCCAGATTAATCTGAGGCCTCCCGCTCTCATGATAATGGCTGTCCGAATAAAAACACACATCACATTTTAACAGCTCTTTATGGCTTTCTACGAACGGAAGCAAATCCGGGCTTCCGATTTCTTCCTCTCCTTCAAAAAGGTATTTTATATTGACAGGAAGCCTTCCCTTTACTTCCGCCCATGCCTGTGCAGCTTTGATATGAGTGAATAGCTGCGACTTATCATCCGATACTCCTCTGCAGAATATTTTCCCGTCCCGTATGGTTGGTTCAAATGGTTCGCTCTCCCATTCCCCTAAGGGTTCCGGCGGCTGCACATCATAATGGCCATATACCAGCATGGTGGGAAGGGTTTCGTCTTCTATACGTTCCCCGTATACAATTGGATGCCTGTCCGTGGGATAAATGGATGCCTTGATTTTGCTTTTCTCCATGATTCCGGCAAGAAGCTCTGCACATTCCTTCACCCCTTCATCCCGGGTACTGATGCTTTTACACCTTAAAAATGTAAATAACTCCTCTAAATATGCATCATGATGCTGCTCTATGTACTCGAATATCTCTTTCATTCCATCGCCTCTCATTAAACGTTTGTTTTATCAGTCACTCTTAAGCTTGGGATCTAAAATATCCCTTAAACCGTCACCAAACAGGTTGAGGCCCAATACCAGGAAAAGAATTGCCAAACCAATGATACTGGTCACATGAGGGGCCACCAACAGATATTGACGTCCGCTGGACAGCATTGCACCCCATTCCGGTGTGGGAGGCTGGGCACCGATTCCCAAAAACCCCATTCCTGACGTAGTCAAAACTGCATTTCCGAAATTCAAAGTAGCCAGAACAATTAAAGGCGACATGATGTTTGGCAGGATATGTGACACTATGATACGGAAATTATTGGCTCCCAAGGCTTTCGCCGCCTCAATATACTCACCATTCTTAATGGCCAGTGTTTCACTTCGTGCCATACGGGCAAAATTCGGTACTGTATAGATTGACACGGCCATAACCGCATTGGTCAGATTTGCTCCCAGTACCGCCACAAACAGAATACACAAAAGCAGCTGCGGAAATGCCATCAGGACATCCATAATCCGCATCAACATGAAATCCATTTTTCCCCCATAGTAGCCCGACACAATTCCCAGAGGCACCCCTATGAAAAATGCTGCTATAACTACCGTAACGCCAATTCCAATTGAAATCCTGGCCCCATATACCAGTCTGCTCAGAATGTCGCGTCCCAGTTCATCCGTTCCAAGCAGATGCCCTTCTATGGTACCCGGAGCTTTCAGCATGATACTAAAGTTAGCCTCCTCCGGATCATATGGGGCAATCCACGGTGCCGCAATTGCTATAGCCACATACAACAGAACAATCACCAGTCCCAGAACAGCGATTTTTCTCTTTTTAAAATTATGCCAGAAGCGCTTGATCTGATATGATTTGGAAATCTTGATATCTGCCTGTAAAGCGCCTTCCGCTTCTAAATTCTCTGTCTTATCCGGCATTCGTCTCCCTCCCATCAGGATAATTTGATTCTTGGATTGATGACTGCATACAAAAGGTCTACAATCAAATTAACAACCACAAACGATGCGGCAATTACCAGTATGGCTGATTGTACCACCTGAAAATCCCTTGCCTTTATTGATGTCACGATTAAATCCCCCAGACCCGGCCATCCAAATACCTTCTCTGTAATAACTGCACCACCAATTAAAAGGCCAAACTGTAGTCCGGCGACCGTCACAATGGCATTCATGGCATTCTTTAACGCACATCCGAATATGACCTTTCGTTTGCTGAATCCCTGCGCCCTGGCGGTCTGGATGTAATCCTGCCCTAATATTTCCAGGGTGCTGGACCGTGTCATACGGGCAATGGTCGCCAGGCTTCTGGATGAAAGCGTAACAGTGGGAAGAATCAGACTCAAAGCAGTGGACTGGGGTGTAATGGGAAGCCACTGAAGCTTGACACAGACAACCAGCATAAGCATCAGACCCAGATAAAATGCCGGCGTGGAAAGGCCTATGAGGGCCAGAAACATGCATAGATTATCCCATATGGAAAACCGTTTCACAGCTGACAGCAGGCCAATCCCCACGCCGCCTATGATTGCCACAATGGTAGATGTGGCTGCCAATAAAAGAGTATTGGGATAACGTACTGCCAGTTCTTCCGCCACAGGCCGGCCAGTTCTTGTAGATGTGCCGAAATTCCCCTGAAGGATACCCCCAACATATTTAAAATATTGTACGTACAGAGGCTTATCATATCCGTACGCTACCCTAATTCGCTCCACGTCCTCTGTTGTAGCCTGCTCACCTGCTATCAGCCGGGCCGGATCGCCGGGCATCATATGTACCATGAGAAATACTAATAGGGAGACTACAATAAGCACTGGAATCAAAGACAACATTCTTTTAAAAATATATTTTGCCATTGACCGCCCTGTTCCTTTCTTAACCTTCCTCCCCCGGATGCATCCGGGGGAGGAAACCATTTATCTATTACGTTTTCAGATTACATTTTTATATCACGTTTTTATCCCTTTACTTTCTGGCAAGATATGCCAGTTCAATTGTCTCATTTGGATAAATTACCAGACCTGATACGTCTGCTCTTGTTCCGAATGTCTGATTCTCGTAATACAGTATGATGGATGCCCTGTCCTCATGGATGATATCCTGCATCTTATACAGCAGTTCCTTACGTGCATTTTCGTCTGCTGTGCGCTGCTGCTCTTCACATACCTTGTCGTATTCAGGATTGGAGTAGAAGGTATAGTTCTGAAGCTCACCTGTCCTGTAATTGTACATAAGATCCTGGGCCAGATCTCCGGTTGCGCATCCCTTTCCTAAAAGGAAGATTTCCGTATCTCCGGCAGCGGCTGCCTCTGTATATGCGCCCCAGTCCAGAACGTTGACCTCTGCTGTGATTCCCACCTGTGACAGCATGGCCTGGATAGCTTCCGCAACCTGGCGGTCCATTGCATATCTGCCTTCAGGTGTATTTATTTTTGTGGTAAATCCGTCCGGATAACCGGCCTCTGCCAATAACTGCTTTGCTTTCTCAGGATCGTATTTATAATCATCGCCAATTCCCTGTTTTGCATTCTGAATCGAAGAGGAAATAACTCCTGTAGACGGGTATGTCACATATCCCCCTAAAATACCATTGATGATGGCGTCACGGTCAATGGCATAGTCGATTGCCTCGCGGACCTTCAGATTTGCAAGCTTCTCATCTTGAAAATTCAGCCCCAAATAAATGGTGCGGTACCCGGGAACCATCTCAATCTCAACATTCGGATCACTTTGAAGCTCGTCTACTAAAACACTTGGAATATTTGCTGCAACATCTGCATCACCAGTCTTCAGCATCATTGCCCTGGCTGAATCCTCTGCAATAATTTTAATGTCAATGGTTTCTGCTGTTGCCGCCTTCCCCCAATAGCTTTCGTTTTTCTCTAAGGACATGGATGTTCCTGGAATCCATTCCTTTAATTTGAGAGGGCCGGTACCTGCTGCATGAGTGCTGTAATCCTTTCCATACTCCTCCAAGGCTTTGGGACTCATCATGCCTGTGCTGTACGTACTGACCATGGCCGGAATCACAGCGCAGGGCTGGTCCAGAATAAATTTAATTTCATAGTCATTTACAATATCAAAATCCGAAATCATGGTCACCAGGGATGACTTGGGGGAGCCTGTCGCAGGGTCCTTAAGGCGCTCAATATTGTATTTCACTGCTTCTGCATTAAAAGGTTCGCCATCGTGAAATGTAACACCCTCCCTTAACTTAAAGGTCCATTCTGTGGCATCCTCGTTGGGAGACCATTCCGTTGCCAGTACTGGCTGGAAATTACCTTCCAAATCTCTTTTCACCAGATTCTCATGAATCTGAACAGAAACACGACCGGTATTTGCATCACTCATCAAATGGGTATCCATGGTAAGGGGCTCCGTACCTATAACATACGTAAAATGATTGCCGCCCGACGATTGGCCGGTTGATGAGGCGACTGTTGTGTCGGTTGCTCCGGCTGCACCGGCTGTCTCCCCTGTACTTGTCTGGTTACTGGCTGTCCCGGAGCATGCGCTCAAAACAAACAGGGACGCGATTGCCATTGCGAAAACCTTTGCTGTTCTTTTTTTCATTGTCATTCCTCCTATGTATTTTATTTCAGAGCCGGTTAGGGCCTTTCTTGGATACTTATATAACTAGCAAATCACATGCCAACATATCTATAATTACACAATTTGATATAAATTGCTATAAGCTGCCATTAAATTATGACTAATTAAGGAAAATTATTTTTCAAATCCTTCTTGTGTTTTTCGCAACAGTGTTGTAGTATTGAAGCAACGTTGCGTGCATTGCATCATCCAGGAGGTACATTATGCTGATAAATATTATTTTTATTATCCCTTACCCTGAATTAGAGGAGAAAGTCAACAAAATATTCCAAAATCACCCCCTCCGCGCGCGGCTGAGAAAGAGAATTGAGATGCGTACAGCCGACGAACTTGAAACATTTTCATTTAATGCCCACAGCGATGTCATAATAGCCCGTGGTTACACGGCCTGCGGCCTGCGAAAGATGACCCCTGAACTTCCCATCATAGAACTCCCTATTACGGCATATGATCTGATTCGGGCTCTCAATGAGTGTATCACGCTTTACTCACCAAAGAAGGTGGCATTTATTGGAAATTATACGGCCTTGTCGGAGGCAGATGAACTAGGAAATTTTGTAAATTGTGATATTAAAAGTTACCATTCAGAATCCACCGATGACATTACTAAGGCAATAGACCAGGCTGTGGCTGATGGTTATACTGCCTTCATTGGAGGATATTCCGTCAATTTAATCTGTTCTCAGCGGAGGCTTCCCTCCGTCACCATACGCACGGGCAATGAGGCCATTACCAGAGCGTTGGACGAGGCTGTGCGTACCGTGGATGTGGTCCGCATGGAGCGTGAACGTTCTGCAATGTTCACAACCATTACCCAGACAGCCATGGACGGGGTCTTGTATGTGGATATACAGCAGACCATAAAAATTTGTAATCCCGCTGCCCTGAAGATGTACACAGGGCCAAAAAAGAAGCTTCAGGGACTTTCCCTGCAGTCCGCCTTCCCATTCCTCTCAGAACCGGTTTCCACTGTCATAAACACCGGCACAGAGCTTCCCAATCAGCTGATACGCTGGAAAAACTACACCATCAATGCAACCATTCATCCGGTTATCATTAACAGCCGCATCACCGGTATCGTGGTGACCTTCCAGGATGTAACACAAATTCAGCAGGTGGAAATTCAGATACGTAAGAAGATGACCGATAAAGGGCTCAATGCCCATTATCACTTTAATGATATTATTCATGACAGTCCCGAGATAGATTATGTAATCGAAAAGGCAAAAAAATTTGCATCTGTCTCCTCAAATATCCTCATAGAAGGGGAAACCGGTACCGGAAAAGAGCTGTTTGCACAAAGCATACACAATGCCAGCACCCGCTGCAACGGTCCCTTTGTGGCAGTCAATTGCGCTGCATTACCGGAAAACCTTCTGGAAAGTGAATTGTTCGGATATGTGGAGGGGGCGTTTACCGGCACTGCCAAGGGAGGAAAAACCGGTCTCTTTGAGCTGGCCCACAAGGGAACTCTGTTTCTGGATGAAATTTCCGAAATTCCTCTCAGCATCCAGGGAAAACTGCTTCGCGTACTCCAAGAACATGAGGTCCGAAGGGTAGGCGGGGACCGGGTAATCTCTGTAGATGTACGCATCATCGCCGCGACTAATCACAGCCTAAGCCGTATAACGGAACAGGGACGATTCCGCCAGGATCTCCTTTACCGCCTGAACGTATTGAAATTATTCCTGCCTCCGCTTCGCAGGCGCTGCGGAGATACCAAAATTCTTTTCCTCCATTATTTAAATCTATATTACCGGCAATTGGGCAGAATCATCCCCCATGTGGCCACGGCTGCCATCCAGATGCTGTCTGACTACCACTTTCCAGGGAATATACGTGAACTGAGAAATGTCACGGAACGGCTGGTTGTTATATGCATGGATAAGGAGGAAATTACCGCCGATGATATGCGTGAGGCACTGCACCCCGAAGAACTGCCCGTGAAATTCCAGTCAACGGATATGCCTATTCCGCCATTCTACCAGGACGGGGAACGGGAATTTCTGATTCGGATGTTAGAAGAATCAAATTATAATCAGACCCTGACGGCTGAGAAACTTGGAATCAACCGAACAACACTGTGGAGACGCATGAAAAAACATGGTATACGGCGCCCCTGAGACAGCCGCCAATGCAGCGTAAATTATTTTTGATGACAAGCGGAGGTATGTCATGAAAAACCTTTTCACAATCGGAGAAATGGCCGACCTGTTCGGCATCAACATACGCACCCTGCGGTATTACGATGAAATCGGTATCCTGCATCCCGAGACAGCGGACCCGGATACCGGATACCGCTATTACTCCACCCGCCAGTTTGAACGCCTAAACACCATCAAGTATCTCCGGGCCCTGGGCGTATCCCTAAAGAAAATCGCATTGTTTTTTGAAAACAGGGATGTGGATATCATGCTTGACCTTCTAAAAGAGCAGAAGGCCGAAACCCAGGCAAAAATCAGCGAACTGGCACAGATTGAACAGAAGCTGGAATACCGTCTCAAAGCCCTGGAGGACGCGGTTCATACACAATGCGGCGAGATCAGGACCCTTCATTTTGACCAAAGACAGATTGCATATCTGAGAAAGGATATCAGGCTGGGAGAGGACCTGGAATTCTCACTTCGCGAGCTGGAACGAGCCAATACCCTGGAACCAGTGATGTTTCTGGGCAAGGTAGGCGTTTCCCTGTCCTCCTCCAATCTGAAGGCCCGAAAATTTGAATCATTTTCAGGTATCTTCGTACTTCTCGAGAAGGAGGACCACTTTATGGGGGAGGAACAATATCTGCAGGCCGGGGATTATGTGAGCGTGCGCTTTTCCGGTACTCACCGGGAAGCGTCACAGTACTATATACAGCTTTTGGAGTATATGGACCGGATGGGATATGCCTGCTGCGGGGATTCCGTGGAAATCACACTGATTGATGCGGGTTTTACCGATGATACATCCCGGTATGTGACGGAAATACAGATTCCATACTTAACATGCATGAAAGAATAAATATTTCTTAATGGAATAAATATTTTTAAATTAAATAAGCGTTTCTTATTGACCCTCCAGTAACTGGAGGGTTTATTTTTATTCTTAACAAACGTTATATTGAGGAGAGATTCATCATGAAAAACCACAATCTGCTGACCGAAGGCAACGTATTTCACGTACTGCTGGCCTTCTCCGTTCCATTCCTGATTGCCAATATCATACAAGCCCTTTATGGAGCCGTGGATCTTATGGTCATCGGGTGGTACTGTACGCCTGAGAGTGTGGCCGCAGTGTCCACCGGAACCCAGGTAACCCAAATCATCACCAGCATGGTATCCGGCCTGACCCTGGGCGGCACCATTCTGGTGGGGAAATACACCGGCATGAAGGATGATGAAAGGACCTGCCGCACCATCGGCACCACCCTGTCCGTATTTGCAGTCGTGGCATTGGCGCTGACCGTAGGGATGCTTATTTTCAGGGACGCCATACTGTCCGCCTTAAGGACGCCGGCTGCCTCCATGGATGAGGCCAGACAGTATGTGACCATATGCTTTTGCGGCATATTCTTCATCTGCGGCTACAATGCCATAAGTGCTATTCTGCGAGGATACGGCGACTCCCGCAGGCCTATGTATTTTGTGGCCCTGTCCTGTGTGCTCAACATTGCGGGCGATATTATCTTTGTAAAGTATCTGAAATTAGGAGTAGCCGGCACGGCCCTGGCAACCGTCCTCTCCCAGTCCATCAGCATGATATGCTCCATTGTCTACCTTAACAGGAAGAAGTTCATATTTACCTTTACCTTTAAGAATCTGCGCATTGACAGGGACAGGCTGAAGGAGCTGGCAATGGTGGGAATTCCCATCTCCTCCCAGGAATGCATGGTTCGGCTGTCCTTTCTCTATCTGACCTCAGTCACCAACCGCCTGGGTGTAAACGCGGCAGCCGCAGTCGGAATTGCCAGCAAATACGACGTGTTTGCCATGCTCCCTGCCACCTCCATAGCCAGCGCCCTGGCAGCTATCACGGCCCAGAACTATGGCGCGGGAAGGCCTGAACGGGCACGGCAGTCCCTGGCAGCCGGCATTGGTTTCGCGGTATTGGCATCCTCTGTCTTTTTCCTCTGGGCCCAGCTGTCTCCCCAGACCATGATTGGTCTCTTTAACACCAATCCTGAAATCATCGAGGCGGGAATTCCCTTCTTCCAGTCCTGCAGCTTTGATTACCTGGCTGTATCCTTTGTATTCTGTCTCAACGGCTTCATGAACGGCCGTTCCAAGACAGTATTTACCATGGTCAGCTGCTGCTTCGGCGCCATGGTCCTCAGAATGCCTCTCATATGGCTGGCCTACACCTACTGCCCGGACAATCTGTTTGTCATCGGACTAATCGCGCCTGCTGTGTCAGGCTTCATGGCCTTTTATACCCTTCTCTTTGTCATACGGCAGTTAAAACAGGACGGGACAGAACGCCAAAAGGAGCTTACACCCCGCAGAGTCTAAGAAGCTTACACATCACAGAGTCTAAGAAGCTTACACATCGCAGGCACTGATGTAAACCGGCCCAAACCAGGTGTTCACGATATTTTAGGCAATCGAAAAGCCGCCCTGCTGACTCACCCCATCAGCAGGACGGCCTTTTCTCTGTGCCGTATCTCTGTTAAGCTCTTATCCGTCTAAGATTATATGGTATGACTGGCCGGCTTCCGCAGGCCCGTCCTGTCATTACAGCCTCTTAAGCAGTTCCTCTCTCTGAGCCTCATATCCTGGCTTACCTAACAGTGCGAACATGTTCTTCTTATAGCTCTCCACACCTGGCTGGTTAAATGGATTCACGCCCAGGATATATCCGCTGACACCGCAGGCGAACTCGAAGAAGTAGAACAGTTCTCCCAGATAGAACTCGTTCTGCTCCGGAATCTTAACCATCAGGTTAGGTACATTGCCATCGGTATGGGCCAGTATGGTTCCATTCATGGCGCTCTTATTTACAAAGTCAACACTTTTTCCCGCCAGATAATTCATGCCGTCGGTATCCACGTCTTCTTTATTCAGAAGAATCTCAGCAGGAGATTCCTCAACATTGAGAACTGTCTCAAACATGATACGTGATCCGTCCTGGATGAACTGGCCCATGGAGTGAAGATCTGTGGTCAGATCCACTGCCGCCGGGAAAATACCTCTCTGGTCCTTACCCTCGCTCTCGCCATAGAGCTGCTTCCACCACTCGGACACATAGTGAAGGCTTGGCTCATAATTGGCTACAATTTCAACCGCCTTGCCCTTGCGGTGCAGGATGTTGCGCACAGCCGCGTACTGAAGGGCTGCGTTGGATTCATATGGTGCATCTAAGGCTTTCTGCCTTCCTGAAGCAGCACCCTCCATTAACTTATCAATATCCGCTCCACTTACTGCAATCGGAAGAAGGCCTACAGCCGTCAATACGGAGAAACGACCGCCCACGTCATCCGGCACAACGAATTCCTCATATCCTTCTTCGTCTGCCAGGTTCTTAAGGGCGCCTTTAGCCTTGTCTGTGGTTGCGTAGATGCGCTTGTTGGCCTCTTCCTTGCCATATTTTTCAATGAGCATTTCCTTAAATACACGGAATGCGATTGCAGGTTCTGTGGTAGTGCCTGACTTGGAAATGATGTTGACGGAGAAATCCTTGCCGTCCAGTACCTGCTTTAAGTCATGGATATATTTACTGCTGATGCTGTTTCCTACAAAATAAATCTCAGGTGTCTTACGAACGCTCTTGGGCAGCACATTATAAAAACTGTGCGACAGAAATTCAATGGCTGCTCTTGCTCCCAGATAGGAGCCGCCAATACCTACCACCAGCAGGACGTCAGAATCATTCTGAATCTTTTCCGCTGCCTTCTTAATCCTTGCAAATTCAGCCTTATCATAATCTACCGGCAAATCGATCCATCCCAGAAAATCATTACCGGCGCCAGTCTTCTCCAGCAAGGTCTCCTTTGCACTCATGACTGTGGTCTTAAAATTGGCCATCTCTTCCGCAGAAACGAATCCTGCTGCCTTGGAATAATCAAACATAACTTCCTTTCCCATAACTCGCGCTCTCCTTTTCTTATGTCCATGGACCATGTGTCCATGATTCTGTCAGTGCTGCGGTAAAGCCGCTTATCTTTTAAATTATATCATAATTTCCCTTATAATACCATTTCTTTCTGACCCTGGTAACAAATTCCTGGAAGTCAGCATATTTAGGAAATAAATTCTTTCAGCAATTCCCCCAACATTCTTTTTTGTTCCGGATTTAAATCCTGAAGCCAGTTATCCTTTGACTTCTCTTCCTGCTTTTCCCTGCTGGCAGCAGTCTGCTCCAGCCCCCTTCTGTTATTACTATTTGAACGGCGGTCTCTTCCTATGGAACGCAGATTAGCCGGCTCCCTGCGGTCCTCCTCGGCTGTAACGGCAGGCACATGCTCCGCTGTGCCTTCCCGGTTCATTCGCGGCCACATCACATTTTCCAGATAGTCCTGGAGGCAGGTAAGGAGCTGCTGTCTCCTGGATTCCAGGTTGACTCCGTAATCCACCAGCATGGTAAACATGCCGGCCAGGATGCCTGTAGTGCCGTACAATACTATATAGTAGTTATCACTTCTAAACCAATAAGAGAGAAATGCTGCTCCGCCGCCTGCCAGGAAGCAGAGAAGTGTCAGCTGCCCCGACAGGTTGTCCAGTCCCTTTACGGACATTCCAAAGGTCCGCAGGCTGTACATCTGGCGCTCCAGATATACACGTGTGTTATTCATTCCCTGATTCATACGATATGTATCTTCTGCATTCTGTTTCAATCCGCGCAGATATTTGTTCTTGGTCAATGCCATATTGGTGCTTTCTTTTATTAATCGTTTGTAGAAGCTTCCTGCCATCAGCCTGGTAAATACTCCAGCCAGGCAGATTGCTGCCAGCACGTACAGTGCCTTTCCTGTTTGTAAAAAGCTCATCATAGTAAAAGCTCCCCTTTCTTCCCGGATTCCATCCCGTTTCTATATAATATTATTTTTTGGCCCGGGCTGCTGGCTGCAGCCGCTGCCTGGTTTGGGAAGCGCCCCTGCAGTCAGGCGTTTCCCGGTAAAGTCTATTATAGCAACGGATTTTGATTTGGGAAGTTGAGAGTCCCTAGAATCGTTCGCCAAATTCTCCTAAAAAACGATTCTGAGAGGTAAGATTTTGCTTTAGACAGTTAAGGTATACGCCAGGATTCTCTGTCTGTATCCGGGCGCTGTTCCCGGCGGGTTTCCTGGTCTGCACGCTTCTTCGGGCCGGTTTCCCGGTCTGTGCGCTTCTCCGGGCCGGCTTCCCGGTCTGCACGATTCACCGGGCCAGCTCCCCGGTCTGCACGATTCTCCGGGCCGGTTTCCCAGCCTACGCGATTCTCAGGGCCGGTTTCCCGGTCTGCACGATTCTCAGGGCCGGTTTCCCGGCCTGCGCGATTCTCCGGGCCGGCTTCCTGGTTTTCATGCTTCCTATGAACAGATTCCCGGCTACCACGCTTCTCCTGGCCAGATTCCCAGTTTCCATGCTTCTTTGGGGCGGCTTCCCGGTCTCCATACTTCTTATGAACAGATTCCCGGTCCAGCCGTTTTTTCATGATCCAGTACACTGCCATACCTGCCGGAAGAAACAGCCGGAACTCCCTGCTGCCATTCTCATATGTAACATACCGGCTGAGCCGGACTGTGGCTGCCGACCAGTTGACCTTAAATTCCCACGTGTTTGGTGTACGAATAACGGAAAAACCCATAGACAGATAGGCTATTAATATCAATATAATCCATCCCCATTTATATCTCGGATTCTGTCTGTAGCATATGATGGCAGTCGCAATAGTAGAGAAAATCATGATAAGTGACAACAGGAACAATCCCCATTGAAATACATTCCAATGACTGATGGAGCGCAGCGTTCCCTGTGGATTTAAGGATACATTGTCCCTAATGCTAAAACTGATGATTCCCTGGTTTCCATCTGACGATTCCATTCTATTAAGGATTGCCGTAAACCGCTTCCCATCCTCTGTTTTTATTCCGTAGCTGCACTCCACAGATTTAGTTTTTACACCGTTTTTAGTACTGGTCCGGATATTTAACCCCTTCTTTTTAAAAGAATCTAACTGACTTTTGCCCCATATATCCACATTTTCCTGTATTTGCCTTTCCATATGTTCTTTCGGTACCGCTCCTGGCATATACAGAGAACGCATGGCATCTCTGTCCCCCTGGGATGCTGCCGACGTCATCTGTTCCAGATACTGGTCTGCAACTATTTCCCTATCAAAAAAGAGAGTCACTCCTTTATATAGGAAAAAAGCTGCAATGCAAAGAAATACTCCCACAACAACAACCGCTGTTCCCCCAAATATCATCCACTTCTTTTTCTTTTCCATACCATCCCCCTCTCTTATAAAACAGACCTCTGAATCTTGTCATATCCAGAGGTCCGATTATTAATGAGTCATGCGTGTATTGTTTATGAGTCTGCTGTTTGTAAGTGTACCATTTATAAGAGTTCTATTTATAAACATTCTATTTATAAACATGTCATCTATGCCATCTATAAGGCTGTTATTCATGAATACAAATAATATAAATCTGGCTATCAATCAACAGTTATCTGAATCAAATGGAACGTACAATCTCAGTAAGCAGATTAACACTGTGAATAATGGCCTTAGCCTCAAAAGCAGGGTAATCTACTGTGGCACTGTCATCTGCCTTATCAGAAATAGCCCTAACAATGAGGAATGGGATGGAGTTAAGATAACAGGCCTGGGCTATGGCTGCCCCTTCCATCTCTGTACAATATCCTCCAAAGTTATCTGTCAGCCACTTCTTTTTTCCCTTATCAGAAATGAACTGGTCTCCAGTCACCACTCGTCCTACGAAGGTGTGGATGTCTGGATTGACTTTGGAACAACATTCCTCAGCAAGATGTATAAGACCTTCATCTGCCTTAAAAGCCAGTGTCTCCACCCTGGGTATCTGTCCCGGTTCATAGCCAAATCCGGTTGCATCCATATCATGCTGAACTGCATCGCTGGATAGCACAATGTCCCCAATGTCAATCTCTGCCTTCAGGGAACCTGCTATTCCTGTGTTTACCACACCTGTTACACCATATATATCTGCCAGAATCTGGGTACACATAGCTGCATTGACCTTACCGATTCCGGAGCGGACCACCACTACCTCTTTCCCCTCCAGCTTTCCTTTATAAAAGTCCATGGCAGCTCTTGTCTCCACCTGTACATCCGTTAACTGCGCCTTAATCATAGCCACTTCCTCGTCCATGGCGCCAATAATTCCTAGCATAATTACCTCCTTCTGTCTTGTACTATTCTTCTATTATATAGGAAGCTCGCAGATTTTCAAGTTCAAAGCTTGTTCTCACTTGACATTATCTTTTGCATAAGGCATAATCGGATATACACGAATTTATCACAGGAGGCACTACACATGAGATTTAAAACACAGGGGGTCTGTTCCAGGGAGATATCCTTTGAAGTAAAAGATAATAAACTGACCAACGTCCAGTTCGTAGGCGGCTGCTCCGGCAACACTCAGGGCCTGTCCCGGCTCATCGAGGGCATGGACGTGGATGAGGCTATCCGAAGACTGGACGGAATCCAGTGCGGTCCCAGGCCTACGTCTTGTCCGGATCAGTTAGCTCGGGCGTTGAAGCAGTTTAAGGGGCGGTAAAAACTAGGGAGGCTTATTTTTTGCCTCCCTAGTTTTCCCTTTTAATGATTATTTAATCAAAATACCATCTGTTGTAGGACTAAAACCCTCAAAATTGTCATTATAAATTGCTGCAAAAACTCCCCTTGCTCGATAATAATAACCTTTTTCTAAATTTTTAAATTCAATATCAATAGCAGGCTCTATTATACCCTCCGGATAGTCTTTCTCATAAAACTCAGCATCATAATACCTTACCTGTCTCCAGCGGTCTGCTTCTTCATCCCAACGATCAAGATAAATCGTAATATATGCCTCCTGTACTGGTACATCCATATATCCCTTTGCAAATACTCCTACATTACCATTATCATTATTCTTAATTATTAAATCAGCTCCAGCAAAAAAATTTCCCCGCCTTTTACTTGTTTCATGAACGCTGCTGCTCTTTACAATCTCAGATAATAACTCTGAATTTATGTCTACTGAAGTATAGTCGTTTGGATTATAATGATTTAGCGCAAATACATTAAACGAACAAAATATAGAAATGATTAATGTAATAGCTATTGTTTTAAATAATCTTTTCATTTGTATCCCTCCAATTATTAATATGTTAACCTCTCCACTATTTTTATAAACTCATCCAGACTCATTATACCCATTAATCTACAATAAACCCCTTTATATACAAACATTGTCTGATAACGCACATCCTCTGAGTCTAACTGTTCCGACCGTATTGTTATATCCAAATTCAACCATTTATTGTGCACAATTTGATCAGCTTGTGTATTGGATTTATAATTTAAAGAAACTTCCTTTTTATACTTTGACTGAATTAAAAAGATACCATTCCCATTATAGTCAAATCTCATATCTGCATATCCTTCACCAATCTCTAAATTAGAAAAAATCATATCCTCTGGAATATAGCTTAATTTAAGAGAATGTATATCTAATTCACTTTCTATCAACTTATAAGCATCTTCTTCTCCATTTATGGCCTCTTTATTAGAGTCATTATTAAATACTGCCCCATCCTTACTATCAATCCTCCCCCGATAAAAATACGACTTCGTCCCCATAGCCACCATACATCCACTTCCTGCCACCAGGCAGGCAATTAAACCAATCGCAGCCAACCGTTTCCATCCAAACCTTGGTCTGATAACCTTGGGGTGCTTCGGTTGGTCGGATTCCGGTACATTCTCTGAATCAGCCCTTTCTTCCTGTATCCTTGTCCAGATTTTTTCAAATTCATCTGGTGATGGGGATGGAATAGGGAGGGGGACGGCCATATTCTTAACTGCTTCTAATTCTTTTAACAGTTCTTCATCTGATATATCATCCGTTCCCCAAATCGGGCAGTCCATAGAATTGTCCTGTTCTGAATCTCTTTTATAATCTCCCACGTGACACCTCTGTTTACCAAATCTCCTAAAGTTCCCTTTGCCTTTAGGGTTGACTTTTTGCGTTTAATGCTTACTATAATAGTAGACGTTTATGAATGCCGGTTTCCCCAGCATATCATATACTTTAGGAGGTTTTTATGAAAAAAATCATTTTAACCGGCGGCGGTACTGCCGGACACGTTACCCCCAATCTGGCCCTGCTCCCTTCGTTAAAGGAAGCTGGTTACGAAATCCGCTATATCGGTTCATACCAGGGTATGGAACGCAAGCTGATTGAAAATGCAGGCATTCCTTATGATGGCATATCCTCTGGCAAGCTGCGCAGATACTTTGATATCAAGAATTTTTCCGACCCATTCCGCGTCGTCAAGGGTTACGCGGAGGCCAGACGGCTCTTAAAACGCCATAAACCGGATGTAATTTTTTCCAAGGGCGGTTTTGTTGCAGTTCCCGTGGTTCTTGCTGCCAAGCACTATAAAATCCCTGTCATCATACACGAATCTGATATGACGCCGGGCTTGGCCAATAAAATATGCATTCCTTCCGCCCTTAAGGTCTGCTGTAACTTTCCGGAGACTCTTAAGTACCTTCCATCTGACAAAGCTGTACTGACAGGCTCCCCTATCCGTGAGGAACTGCTCCAGGGTGACCGGCTGTCCGGGCTCACTTATGCCCACCTGTCTGCCGGCAAACCTGTACTTCTTGTCATAGGCGGAAGTCTGGGCTCTGTAGCCGTAAATACAGCGGTCCGCAATATCCTTCCCCGGCTTCTGGCCAGCTATCAGGTAATACATATCTGCGGCAAAGGCAATCTGGATGAAAGCCGGATAGGAACAGCAGGATATGTACAGTATGAATACGTTGACGCTCCCTTAAAGCATCTTTTTGCTGCAGCCGACCTTGTCATATCAAGGGCAGGAGCTAATTCCATCTGCGAGCTTCTGGCACTGCGCAAACCGAACCTGCTCATCCCTCTGTCAGCCGCGGCCAGCCGCGGAGACCAGATTCTCAATGCCAACTCCTTTGCAAAACAAGGATTCAGCAAGGTTCTGGAAGAAGAAGCATTGTCTGATGACTCCCTGTTTGATGCCATTAACGATTTATACCTGAACCGCAATTCCTATATACAGGCGATGGAGCAGAGCAATCTGAACAATGCGGTTAAAACAGTTGTATCTCTCATTGAATCATGTGCGAAATAACATTAGGGCCAATTATCACTTTTTAGCAGTTCCTCAAGGTACTTCCTGATACGGCTGACTCTGGAATAGCATGCCTTTTCTGTAATATTCAGCATAGCGCATACTTCCCTTGTCGGCCGTCCCTCTATCAATCTGAGCGTCGCGACCTGACGCCAGTTTTCAGGCATCCTCTCGATTTCCTTAAGAAGCGCCTGACATCTCTCTTTGCTGACTACATAATCCGGCAGATTGGCAGCCTTATCGTGTGCCGGATAATCTTCACTGTTATATGCCTCTTCGTCCAATTCCCCATAGCTCCTGTACTTCATTCTGCGGTGAAAATCCATACACCGGCTCTTCAGAATACGTATCAGCAGCGCCCTCTTGCTTTCCTCAGACATATCCAGGGAATATTTATAGCGGGCATATGAGACGAATGTATCCTGTACCACATCCTCAATATAATCCACAGGAATATCGTTGACATAAGCTATCCTTCTCAGGTATACCTCATATTCCAGATACATTTCCTCAAACAGTTTCTTATCTTCTGTATCCATCTTCTCAATCTTCATTGCAACTACAGACAGCCTTTGATTTTATCCGCAACCTCTGCCAATTCCTCCGGCGAAGCCTTTCCCGGAGTCCAACTGACCATGGCCGGACCTCCCTCATATCTTGGAATCACATGCATGTGGAAATGGAACACAGTCTGCCCGGCTGCTTCTCCATTATTCTGAACCAGATTGAATCCCGCGCATCCAAGGGATTTCTTCATCGCAGAGCCAATCTTGGCACCCAGAGGAAGTACCTTGGCGGCTATATCCCCATCCAGTGCGCATACATCTGCAAAATGCTGTTTTGGAAGGATAAGGGCATGTCCTCTGGATGCCGGTCCCAAATCCAGAATCACGCGAAAATCCTCATCCTCATACAGAGTGGTTGATGGAATCACCCCTCCTGCTATTTTACAAAAAATACAATTGTCATCTGTCATTCTGAAAATCCTCCTTCCGCTGCGGTTAACACAGCCTGCATTCTATCCAGCCATACCGGAAATTCTGGCAGCATGTTTTCTCCTGTAAAGCAGGATACCTAATATGAAGCCGGAAATCAGGCCCCCTATGTGAGCCATATTGTCCACTCCTGCTGAAGTAAACCCATGATAAAGCGTCAGCAGAACCATAAAGCCCAGCTGCCTGTTGGTTAGTCCGTCCAACTGACCATGATGAATGGCAATCACATAGACCAGACCGCCTACCACACCGAAGATTGCGCCTGAAGCCCCCGCCGACACACTGGCCTGGCCTATCCGTACCTGGACAGCCAGGGATATACCGTTGGCGGCAACACCGCTGGCAAGGTAAAATATCAGATATTTGATATGACCCAGCGCCTTTTCCATCTTCTCACCAAGCACCAAAAGAACCAGCATATTATTTGCCAGATGGATAACTCCAAAGTGCAGGAACATGGCAGTAAACAGCCTGTAATACTCTCCACCAAGGATAACAAAAGGCGCAAAAACAGCCCCGTGTTTTACCATGAATACGCCATCCTCCGTGGAGCCGATGGCCTCCAGATACAGAAATACCAACACATTGACTGCTGCCAGAGCAAAATTGACATATGGTTTGTTCCTGTTTATGCCTGTAACCATCCGTATTCCTCACATCCTCAATGATATATAATCTTAGCATACTTTAAAGGACTTGTTAAGTGGCTTTGACGCAATAAAGTTATTTTTTATGCCCCCACCCCCTGCTGTTTGCTATTTCTGCGGCCACACTCACATAATTATTTTTTAAGACATACGTAACATACAGGGCCGCTCTGTGCTGCTAACCAAAAATATATCCGCAGTCCGCTATAAATATCTGGTCTCCCGGATCCAGCTGTGTTGTCTCGTTTGCCTCCAGCAAACGGCCTCTGACCCTGGTACCATTGGTAGAGTTAAGGTCTGTTATAGTATAATTGCCGTTGTCCTCGTCTAATCTTATGTGAAAACGGCTTACTGTGTCTTTCAAAAGCACATAGTCTGCCAAATCCTTGTGTTTGCCAATCACAAATGGATAATAGGAAATTACAATGTCTTCATCTGAACCATTGAGGGCAGATAAACGCCGGACTTCCTCTCCTTGTGCGGGCTTTTCTGATAAAAGCACGGTCTGAAAGCTTTCTCCAGCGCTGGTTTCCGGCAATTTCTGCAAATATTCATTTTCATCCACATTCATATACACAGAGGACTGCTGATTGCCCAAATCTCCGTCTTCGCCATCTTCATCCTCATACAAAATTCTCCATGGGTCCTGCTCATCACCCAAGCCTGCCTCATCTGCCTTTGCAGCCCTCTGCCCAATGAACGACCTATACAGATTCATGGCTGACAGCATAAACAATAAGCCTCCGTCAATTGCCGCCAACAGCTTCCAGTTGTCAATGACCATTGTCATACCTTTGAACATCCAAAGTGCGGATGGACAAAGTACTGCCGCTGACAGCCATAGGATAAACTGCCGTCTTAAAGTGGCTCCTTTCCATTCAGCTCCAGTCCGGCCGGGGCTTTCCTGCTTTCTTTCATTCCCGACCCATTTATCCTTTTCTTTTTTTCTCCGCGTCTCCCTTCTGTCACTATTATGCTCTTTCTCTGTCTCCCCGCTTTTTCCTTTATCCAGCCCTGTAATACAAGCTCTATATTGCTCTTTCCCCTCTTCTTTCCCATTTTCTTTCTCATTTTTCACCCCATTTTCCTTACGTCCCCTCTCCCTATGCTCTGTTTCCTGTCCCCCTCCTTTCTTTACGTAATCTCCTTTCATCTCACTCAATAACTCCCGTTTCTTCCCCTTCCGCCGTTCTGACGCAATCAGCCCCAGCAAATCATCCATTCCGCAGTTTTCTTTAAGACTCTCCTGATAAAGTCCATAGGCCAGGACTACGCTCTCCCTGTCTTTATGGTTTATCCTTTTCAGAATATATTGCAGGAGACGGCTCAGCTTCTCCTGAAAATTACCATGAACACCGGGAACCAGGCACAAACCGGTCTGGAATAATTCCGGCTCCACATAAATATATTCGGGTTCCAGCAGGACACCTCCTGCATCTAAAAGATACTCCTCCATACCACTTAGTGCTGTATGTATCTGGATTAATAACTGGCATATCTCATCTCTGGTTATAAAACGGGTCTCCAGAAGCCGGCTTAACGGTTGTCTGGAAGTAATGTCATAACAATATGAGGGCTGTCCGTCCTGGTATGTTATGTACATCCTCAACAAACCGCGAATCTCGTTGTGGGCCAGCATTCTGGCTTCATATCCGGCTGTGTTCTCTGCCATCCCCGCTACCAGGTAATTGCGTTTTGCTTCTCTCCTGTAGCTAATCTCCATCTTCTTTAACCAGCCCTTCAATTAAAGTAATCTTGCGCAGAAATGTCTCCGGCCGGAACCTTCCCGCCTCAATCTCTCTTTTCCATTTTCCCCCTCTGCCTTCTGCGTATATCCTCTGTCCTTTTTCCTTTATAGCCAGATCGCAGTCAGGAAAGAACATGAGACGGCCCAAATGTTCCTGCGCAGCGGACCCAGTGGCCTGCAACTCCTTCGCACTTCCATGACGTGCCTTTTCCACCGCCTCATGCAAGCCCATGGCGGCCTTGGTCTCGTCATGAATACGGCCGGCCTGCTGGAGCATCACCGCGATAGACAGCAATACCATGGCCATAATCCATGCGGCCTCAACCGTAAGACTTCCCTTAAGCGTTTTTTCCCTCACAGGAACATCACCCCGATTCCCGCCGGGAGCAAAAATGGAAGAAGAGGAATTCGCAGCCTCCCCCTGTCTGTTCCCTGTATAATCCCTTTAAACACCAAAACCATGGATAGTAAAAAGCATATCCCCAAACCGCCTGCCAGCAAAACCAGATTTTTCACTGCCCCCAGATAAATGCCCGATATCAGAAAAAACCACCCATCCCCCTTCCCCACAGCCTCCTTTGTTATCCGGGATAAAAACAGCAATCCCGCTCCTACAGCCATGGCCATGGCTGTATCTATAATCTGGCCCGACACCAAGTCCAAAGGTATCTGGCGTCCCCAATCCCGGTATAAGATTGCCGCATCCAGCACAATATACATACATCGCAGTACCGATCCCCCGGCTCCGGACATCACAATCAGGCTGAGTTTTATTCTGTGATTCCTCATATCCTGCCAGGCCCCAATTAACAGCGTCATAAGGAATCCGCAGCGCAGCAATACTCCGGCTATGTCATGTCCTGCTGTTAACTGTTCCGTCAAATCCCCATTTAATATGCCCAACAAATAACACCCCCGTCTCCCACATCACTTTCCTCTGCAATAAGAACACTCCCCCAGATATTCCACCTGCGGTAACGGAACCGCCTGAACATACGCAATGATGGACCGGCAGCTTTTAGACACATGGTAGCTTGAACCATATGGCATGACATAAACCGTACCGCTACTCCCCATACTGCCGCTTCCCGTGCCTCCGCTTCCTGCACCTCCGCTTCCTGTGCCTCCGCTTCCCCCACCGCATGTCCCGCAGGGAGAATACCTTCCTCCTGACTCATTCCGCAGTTCCCCCACAGCCCCTGAATCCACTGCCTTTAAATCATTGTAAAGATAGTGGCAGGTCCTTAAGCGGTGATAGCGGGTGGAGTTTTTTCCGATGTATACTATCTCATCTTCTTCTCCATCCCCATCCCTGTCACCATCCCCAAAACGTCCCCCATCCGCTCCATTCCACATTCTGCGGCTGCATACCTGTTCCACGGGAATGCTGCTGACTCCTAATACGGAAAAGGGAAGACGCATCCTATATCTCATAACGATATGGACCATCTCGTCCTCCCCTATGTCTGTCCCCTCAAACGACACGGCTTCCACCCACTCCCTGTTAATCTCTCCCAATATTCTGGCAGAAGCATAAGCTGCCGCCAGTATAGAGGAGGTATCCTCTGCCCTTCCCACATCCACCTCTGCACCGCCCTCCTCCGCGGTACGGAAACAGTATTCCACATAGGCATACTGACTCAGCTCCTCCCCCACAGATTCCATTACGGCCTGTATCTGTCTCTGACGGTCCAGCATCTTCATAGGCATAATCAGACAGAAACAGAAGAACAGGAACAGGGACAGACTGAGGGCAGCCTCTATAGAGAGACTCCCCTGCATCTGACAGGAGCTCCATGATAATGCCCCTTTTTCATAGAGCAGGCGACAGCATTTACGTACTTGGAGAGGTGCGGTTGTATTTATTTTTGCTGTTTTTTTATCTGGACAATACGAATTTATTTTTTTATTCTGCACCAGAAAAAAGGGCATCATCATGAACCTCCTTTCCCTATTCCTGAAAATTTACAGTTCTCATTTCTATGGGCTTTTGTAGTCTTCCAGGTAGCTCCCGGCTACAGCCATGCGCGTGTCATATGCGTAACCGCCTTCCCGTCCCCGGCTTTTCCACAATCCATTTGAAAAAAACACATGTTTTCCACTGACAAGAGCTTCTGCATCCACCGTACATACACAGTTTGCCAGAGTAAATCCAGGCTGTTTCTCTGCTGTAACAATCTGCATGACATCCATCATCCGGTAAACCAGGTCCGTGTCATAACCGCCGAATATAAGTATCCGCAGATAACCTTTATAATCAGTTCCGCTTCCATTTCCTCCTTCTCCATCAGTCAGACTTCCGCTTCTTCCCATCTCCAAAAGTCCGGCCAAATCCAGTTTCCAGTCGGTACCGTTCTTAAAGACCGGTACTCTTTTCCCCTCCAGAAGGCACCGCACATCCAGCAGAGCCTCTCCCAAAGCCCATACTGCCATGATAAAAAATGCCACCACTGATACAAGTGGCAGAATCCCGGTTCCTCCCACTATGGTCAGGGCCAGACTCCGCGCTTCCTGGCGTTTTCCCGCATCTGACAGGATATGTACCAGATTGAGTCCCTCTCTAAATGCAACCAGGCGCGCCGCCGCACCGCTTAAATTATCCCTGTCCTTTTCCTTTCCATGAATGATGTATTCCAACTCATAAAATTCCCCCTTCTGCATCTCCTTTTTAAACCCGTTAAAAAAACGTATATCATATTCTCCAATCAACAGGCGCTGTAACAGTGTCCTGACTCCGGTCAAAAAGCCGTTGTTCCCGGAATCTACGTCCCCGTCTGTTTCCTTCAATCCACCGCCGTCTGTTTTCCTCTGGACGGACGGTGTACCGGAAAGCCTTAGGGCTGTTCCGGAAACAACGGTTCCTTCCGGCAATACCAATTCCAGCATCCCCTTCCCTGCCATATTGCCTGCCTGTTCCAGAAAACCTTCCTTTTCTTTATCCCGGACTCCGAATTCCACTCCCAGTGTTAGCATTCCGTACTGGGACCAGCGCGCCCTTACCGGCTGCCATAAGGCATCCTCGTCCAACTCATCGTCCTCATCCTCCGGCTCCCAGCTGCTGATATACTCCATTACCGCCTCCGCCATATCAATCACATCCCTAATCCACAGTATCCTGTCCCGGCTCAGATTTGTCAGCGCCGCAACCTCCCTGCGGCGCTGTCCATCCTGGGCCGCATATGCCTCATACTGGCTGATTTCCTCCTCCAGGCCAGCCCTCACATCCCCACTCAGGTCACCGGCTTCTTCCAAAAACTTTTCTCTGCTGTCAACCAATTTCTCATACAAATCATCGGCCCGCTTCTCATAAGATCTTACCTGGCCCGGAAGCCGTTCCAGCTCCCGTATCATTTTATTGGCCCTGGATACAAACCCGCCTCCATCCAGCTGGTCCAGACAGTCCTTCCCCTGTTCCCACCGTTCCTTCTGGGCCAGAAGTGTACTGTTGATTGTCTCCAGCGCCTTTTCCACCTTTACAGCTTCCCTGGAATGGGCGGCATATAGTTCTGAAACGCGGTTAACACTATTTCCTTCTTTCCAGGCCTCCAACAGCTCTGATGCGCCGGCTTCATCCAGCTCGTCCCAATCTGCGTCCAACAGACCGTACTTCATATAATCCAGTATTTCCTGTTCAAAATATCTTCCGTCCCCCTGGGTAAGATCTGTCATATCTGTTATCCGAATCTGCTCCGCCTTCATGGGATACCAGTTTTCAGCCTCCATATAGGGCCTCATAAATTCCCTGAACTCCTTTTCCAGTGTCTCTGCTTTGTCATACTCAAGCCCCAATATCCGGTACTTATTCCACAGTTCCCGGTGATACTGGGCCATAAGGGAATCTGCGGATGAGTTCACTGCCATCCGCAGATAGCATCTGGCGCCTGCTGTACGGGCCGATTCCACGATCACACACAGCAGTGCGCAGACACTGAACAGTATCATTGCCAGGAATACCGTAATCTCACCTTTCCTGCACATTAATACACCTCTTTTGACTGGCTGTTTATCTCCTTAAAGATATTTTGCAGCAAGGTGGTTATCTGTTTTTTAAAGATAATGACCAAGCCTATAAGAACCACCAGTACCAACACCAGCTCAATCACCCCCACTCCCTGTTCATCCTTCCAGAACTCCCTGATTTCCTTTCCTAACTCCATTACGCTCCTCCTTATGTTTTATTTGAATTCCATCAGTGCCGGAACAGCAATCATAACCATGACCACGGACAAGAGTATGAACAGCGGAAGCAGCAGTTTTGTCCCTGCTTCCTCCCCCAGGCGCCTGGCCTGGTGTTTTCTCTGTTCAAATGCATCTGTCATCTCTGTGCGCAGCAGATTCCTGAGATTCTTTGAACCATTTTTACGGTTCTGCTCCAGCAGACCTCCCAGTTTCATATAAGACTGAAGCCCGCACCGCCGTCCAAACTCCTCAAATGCCTTGCCCTCCGGCACTCCCCCCTTCATCTGACAGCTGGTCTCATACATTTCTTCATATACATACCGTTTCCTCCGCCTTCCCTGCTCCAACATCATTTTGTATTCCAGGGCAATCTTATCCCAGGCTGTGCGGATACTCATGCCTGCGCCGAGAAAAATGGTCAGCCTGGACAATACCTCCGGGTAATCCAGCGCCAGCTGGCGTTTTCTCTCCTCTGTCCTGTTTTGCTGCCTGGCCTGGTCCCCGAAAAAACATAAGACAGCCCCTGCCACCCCCAAGCCCATTACCGGAACAAACACAGACTCTTCCGGCAGGCTGTATTTCAGACTTTGTCCCTGATATTCCTCCGGAAGCTTCATATAAGCGGTGTAGGACTGCAATTCATCCTGGCTCTTAAGATATTCAGCAAATGCTTCCTCCGTCTGTTCCTGTTGCGTAAGCACCGGCGGCTTTACGCACACAGACAGTTCATACTCCTCCGGCCAGTTTCCCTCTGTCATGCGCACATGCAGGCTGATTTTGATTCCCTGTTCGCCTATCCCCCTCTGTTTCAGCTCCTGCACATGCAGTTCACCGAAAGAATCCAAAAGCTCCGGCTCATCCGATTCCCACCTGAGCCTTATTCCATAGCTGTCCAGATATGTAAGCAGGTTCAGATCCTGCCTTACATCCTCAAGAGACGGATTATTCCCAAGTATGAGCTGCGGAAGCTGGACCATCACAGCCTCATAAGTCTTATGTGCCTCCTGTTTTGTATACATCCTTTCCGACAGGACCATTTCCACAGGAACCTCCTTCTCCCCAAGACCCTCCACTATCAGGCTGTATGTCTGGTCCCCCTGCCCATAACTGCCCCTGGCCAGGGTATTTCCTTCCAAAAGCGCACTGTCTGTGTGCTGCCACAACTGAGCTGCCAATCCTAAGAAAAGGCCGGCCATGAGGCAAAGGATCTGCTTTTGTCCCATCCAGGCACTAAGCCTCTCTGCAGGCCTGTTTCTCATCTTTATCGTCCGCCTCACCTGCCTTTCACACCTCAATATCCAGTATCTTCCCGGCCAGAACCAGTGCTCCTCCGTAGGCTGCCAGACACATGGTCATCACGCCCCGGCCCATCCAGGTTCTGTACATCACGCTGAAAAATCCCGGGGATGTAAGGTCAATGTACAGCACAATCAAAAATGGTATCAGATTCATGATTTTCTGTTCAAATATCCTGGAAGCAAGCATGGTGTGTATCTCCTCCTTGACCTGCACCTTATCCCTGATAATTCCTGCTGTCTGCCGGATGATATCCACCAGCTCACCTCCGCTCCGTTTAGCCGCTGACAGGACCTGGGCAAAATTGTCCACATCCTCCAATCCGCTGCGCCGGCCAAAATCCATAAACAGCTCTTCCGCCGGACGGTTCATCCTGATTCCATCGGACAGGATCCGGAACTCTTCTGTAATCATCTGGCTCCTTCCAAACAGCACTTCCAGCTCCTTTATGCTAAGGGTAAGTCCGTTTTCCAATGAATACCCTGCGCTCAGAAAGGAGGACAGCACCTGGATTCCCTCCTTGAACTGCAATTCCAGCTGTCTGGCCCTCTCCTTCTTCAAATGCTCCTTCCTTAATAAAGGATAACAGACGCCAGCGGGTATCAGGATCAGGAACACCGCCACACTGCGGTAAAACACATAGGATGCCAGCCCGCACCCACCCACTCCCAGAGCTCCGTATAACAGCCACTCTCTGGCCGTAAGCCGGTAGGTACTGTAATCCACCCTGT
>OBZK01000445.1_pt1 | contig 32304 bp, 28 predicted proteins | sample 1495511 | NCBI WGS metagenome assembly OBZK01 (sample SAMEA2580233, study PRJEB22360) | human gut metagenome | biome: human gut; feature: human-associated habitat; material: faeces | place: Denmark | collected 2008/2010
GTATGGAGCTGACTAATACTAATCGGTCGAGGGCTTATCCAAAAGGTTAAGGGAAAAAGGTTTGTAAACAATCGGAATTCAATATGTGGTTTTGAAGGTATGTATTACCTGCATAATTAATGCAGGTTTTTCATATAATATCTTCAAAAGGTACTTGATGAATTTTTTATTATAATGTATAATAAGGAATCGGAGAGCATCAACCTATTCCTCGATAGCTCAGTCGGTAGAGCACGCGGCTGTTAACCGCGCTGTCGTAGGTTCAAGTCCTACTCGGGGAGTTTTTTAATTTATATATGCAAGGCCCCATGGTCAAGCGGTTAAGACATCGCCCTTTCACGGCGGTAACAGGGGTCCGAATCCCCTTGGGGTCATTTATAAGTTAATATGGCGACGTAGCCAAGCGGTAAGGCACGGGTCTGCAACACCCTTATCACCGGTCCGATTCCGGTCGTCGCCTCTCAGAAAGAATCACGAGTATGTGGTTCTTTTTATTTTATCTAAAAGCGGAAAAGACAGGGAGAGACATATATCATGAAAACAAGAAACATAAAAAGATGGCTGGCAGTTATAGGGGCAGGACTGGCGGCCGTGATTCTCATTGCAGCGGCAGGAGGAGCATTCCTGTTCCGGCATGAACTAAAGACGCTGTATTCACTTAAAAAAGTGGACGACAATGTGTTATATACCATGAAGTATGATGGGGATTATGGGTTTGATGAATTTTTGGAAACAGGTGCCAGCAGTGACAGGGAGCTGGTGGAGTTTGTGACAAAACGTCTGCTTAAGGGCATTCCCCTGGAGTTTTCCATTCCCGACCTGGGCTGTTCCACCTTCAGCGCACAGACAGAGGATGGGGACCGCGTATTCGGCCGGAATTTTGACCTGACCTATTCTCCGGCCCTGTTTGTGGTAACAGAGCCTGAGAACGGCTACCGTTCCATGTCAACGGTTAACCTGGCGTTTTTGGGGTTTGGGGAGGACAAACTGCCGGATACCTTGAAACGCAAAATTATAACACTGGCAGCACCCTATGCCCCTCTGGACGGTGTAAATGAAAAGGGGCTGGCAGTAGCAGTGCTTCGGATTGGCGACGAACCTACAAACCAGGATACGGGCAGGACGGATATTACCACCACCACGGCCATACGTCTTATGCTGGATAAGGCCGCCAATGTGGATGAGGCCCTGGAGCTCCTGGCACAGTACGACATGCACTCGTCAGCAGGGAGCTGCTATCACTTCCAGCTGGCAGATGCCAAGGGCAGCAGCGCGGTGGTGGAGTATGTTGATAATGAGTTTGAAGTAATAGGGAAGAAGGGAGACTACCAGGCAGCTACGAATTTCCTGCTGTCGGAGAAGAAATTTAATTTTGGAAATGGCCAGGACCGTTATGAGATATTGGAACAGGCATTGGGAGAATGTGCCGGCATTGTTAAGGATGAGCAGGAAGCCATGGGCTTTCTGGAGGCAGCATCCAAGGACTGGCATGTGTCTGAGACAACAGGACGCCTGAATGCCACGCAGTGGTCCATTGTATATAATTGCACGGACCTGACAGCCAGTGTGATTACCGGGAGGCAGTATGACAAGCCTGCCCATGAATTCAGTCTTAAATAGTCTATTATTCCTTAGCGGAGAGCAGTCCCTTGACTGTCTTTCCGCTGTTGTTTTTTGGAAGGTTTTTATGGAATATAATATCCCTGGGAATTTCCCAGGATTCCAGATAATCATTCAGCTGCCTTTTTATGGTGCGTCGCAGGGCAGCTGCATCCTGGCCTGGTGCATTGGGCGCAGGGAGGACAACATGGGCCCGCAGAGCATTATTTTGAAAGATGACAGCAGCCTCCTGTACCTGAGGCAGGGAGTTCAGGGCATTTTCTATTTTTACGGCTGAGACTTTTCGCCCGTGAATATTGTATACATTATCTTTGCGGCCATTAAAGTACAAATAGCCGTTACGGTCCATATAGCCTGTATCGCCAACACTGTAAGGCCCTGTAATTCCTATGGCGGAATAGGGAGTATCCACATAGATTTCACCGTTACAGAGGGTTACGTCTACGCCTGGGAAGGGTTTGCCGATACAGGACGGATTATCATTCATTTCCCGGTCAGTCAGCCAGGTGACATAGCTCAGTTCGCTGGCCCCGTAATAGAGGTAACAGCAGCTGCCGGGATAGGCAGCTTTCAAAAGAACCATGTCCCTGCGGCCAAGGCTTTGGGAACCTGCCAGGATGGTCCTGATGTCCGGGCAGGGATGGGAGGTGTATTTTGCCAGGAGCCGGAGTTTGGAGGGGATGAGATAGAGGGCGTTTCCATGGTGAAGCTCTATTTCCCTGCACCAGACAGAAGGATTAACAGGGGAAGCAGTGATGATGGATGCGCCCAGTGACAGAAGGGACAGATACAGATTCAGATTGCCGGTAAATGCCAGGCTGCCCTGGCAGAAGAGCCGTGTTTCGGCAGTTATTCCAAAGATAGTATTCTGGGTGGGAAAGAAGGAGGCCCAGCTATCCAGGGTACGGAACCATAGTTTGGGCCGTCCAGTTGAACCGGAGGTAAGCACTGCCATACAGGCCCGGTCAGGAATTTCCTCTGTTATAAAGGATTCAGAAACAGCTTTCATATCAGAAGGCACAATGACAGGTACACGGGATGTACCGCTTAGTGCCAGAAACTGCACCAGCTGGTCATGCACAGAAGCCGCCCTGATCCAGGCCACGGAAAGTCCGGATGATTCCGGGGCCAGGGAACGGATGCGGCAGGCTTCCCCGGTAAGGGAGCCGTATGTATAAAACTGCCCGTCCTCTATCAGGGCTGTCCTGTGGGCCGGAATTGACTGAATCATAGAGAGATAATCTATAGAATGCTTCATGGAAAACTCCTTTTGACGTATGACAGTTGGGGAAATGATGCTGTTTATTGTTCCAGAAGAATGGCACTTCCGATTCCGCCCGCAGCTGCTGCGCAACATATGCCGCGGCTGCTTTCTGACAGTTCCATGGACCTCATCAGATGAAGGAGGATAATGGCGCCGGATGCCCCATAGGGATGTCCATAGGCCAGGGCGCCGCCCAGCTGGTTGTAACGGGAAGCCTTATCCGGATAAGCCCGGCTGATGAGAACATCAATGGCGGCAAACGCCTCGTTGCATTCAATGGCTCCTATGTCATCCATGGAAAGTCCGCTGCGTTCCAAAAGGCCGCTCACAGCAGGAAGCACGGAGGCAGGACTCATGAGAGGGTCAGCCCCAACCGTACAGGCATTTGCAAGGCGGAAGCGGGGGGAAAGTTTGTGCTTTTTCAGATATTGTTCCGAACAGAGAAGAAGGAAGGCAGCCCCGTCGTTCATGGTGCAGGCATTGGCCGCATTGAGATACCGGCCGGTTTTCAGGGCCAAGACATACAACACCAGCAGGCGCTGGTTCAGGCGGGGGCGGATTCCCTCATCATGGCCAAGGCCGAATACAGGGACGGTAATGCCGTCAAGAAGGCCTTCCCGGGCGGCTCTGTACGCCCGTCTGTGGCTTTCCAACACCCAGGCATCCATTTCTCCGGGGCTTATATGGTAATGGCATATAGTCTTTTCAGCACCCTGCAGCATCACGTCCTCGCGATGGGGTCCGGGAATAAATTTGGCAGTGTTGTATGTCAGAGAAAGCTCCGCCCTGCGTGCATTGCAAGTGTCAGCAGGATTGCCGGAAGGATTATCGGCTTGGATCGCGGCAGCGTATGGGTGGTTAGGGTTATAGCTGCGCACAGGCTGGGTGGAACTGCTCTCAAAACCTCCGGCAATAACCAGATCAGCCAGACCGCTCTCAATCCTGGCGGCGGCTGTTATGACGGCTTCCAGGGAGGAAGCGCACTGAAGGTCCACTGTAAAGGAAGGAATGGATTCTGAAAGTCCTGCTTCCAGTGCCATAAGACGGGTAATGTTGCCGCCGCCGCCCACACAGTTTCCGCAGATCATCATATCAATCTTTGGCGGCTGATACCGGGCGGTCAGTTCCTTTAATACGGCGGCGCCCAGATGTTCTGCGGGCACATGGCGGTATGCACTGTTTTTAACGCCGATATAGCTGCGCAGCCCGCCCAGTATGAATACATTGTCCATAAAAAGCCTCCTAACGCGCCCGTTGGGCGTTTGACAGACTTATCTGCACCGGCTTCGCAATCAGGGCGGCAGCAAAGCATTTAAAAATGTCAAGGGGAATAAATGGAATAACGGCGGCTGTGAAGGTAGCTGCCCAGTCCATTCCGGTTATAAATTTCATATAGGCGCTTCCCACCAGGTAAATCACAGGCATGCCCACCAGAATGGTCACCAGACAATACCGCTTAAAGCTGTAATGCTTTCCTTTTAACCATGACATGAGGATGACAGCCGGAATCCATGACATGATATATCCCCCTGTTGGTCCGAACAGCTTTCCGGGACCGCCCATGGCGCCGGAGAATACAGGCAGACCGGTCAGACCCAGAAGAATATACACGACCATGGTAAATGCCGCCTGCCTGGGAGTCAGGAGCAGTGCAATAAGGTTGACAACCAGGGTCTGGGCTGTAAGACTGGCCGGTGTAAACGGGAGCGGGATGACAATGTAAGCGGAAACGCATATTAATGCGGTCAGCAATGCCATTTTGGTGAGTTCCATGGTGTTGAGTTTCTGATTCATGATTACCTCCGTTTTTGAGTTTGGTCTGGTGTGTGAATGGACATGGTAAAACAGGTTATACTGCCCATGGTTCCTGTTACTATATTGTTTTTTTGTACCAGGCGGACAGAACCGCCTGCATGGACAGGATGCAGGAACCGTATGGATAGGGTTTCGGCAGGGCTCCGGGAGCCGTATAATCCCTCCAGCCGGTTTAGTATCCACAGACCGGGAATCACTGCATCCGGTCCATAGTGAATCGGGTTGGTATCCCCGGAAGCAGCCAGGAAGCTTTCAAGGTGTTTTTGGGGAAAGGCCATTGTCAGCTGGTCCGGCATATGCCTGGGAACTGCGGAATACCTGGGATCTGCGGAATGCTTGAAATCTGCGGAATGCCTGGCCGCCCCGGAATCCTCTATATCTCCTAAATCCCCGGCCCTCATGGCTCTTCCGGTATTCCTGAGAACCTTAGTGTCCACCAGACAAATTTCAAGAGATTGGCAGGGCTGGCGGTCTGTATCATATGCAGTGATTTCCAACAGGACATATCCGGGAGCAGTCTTTTTTGGTATGGATTCGTATGATGCGGGTTCTGACTGGCTGTGGAAACAGTACCGGGCCTTTCCGATAACCCATCCGTCAAAATCCTTCTGCCCCCATTGGCAGGCAGCTTGTATGAGTTTTATCATATTGAATACCTCTCTGAAATTTGCCGTTTTATTTTACTTATTATAGATAGTCGCCGCCTAATTGTCAACACAAAAGTTGAATGAGGTTGACAATTAAAAAGTCCCAAAGGATGGTATCCAAAGGAAAGTACCCAAAGGAAGGCATTCAAAGGATGGCATTCATTGTCATATACTCCGCTCACGGCATAAGGGTACATGAGAGCAAAGGATACAGTGACAGAATTGGCAATACTGGGAATCAATGACATAGAAAGCCCCTTTCCATATCCTTTCCGATATGGTAAGATAGGTAAGTAAATTGAGATTGTATAGTGACAGGATGAAAAGATGAATTACATTGTTTTTGATTTGGAATGGAACCAGAGTCCCAATGGAAAGGAAGATTCGGTGGAGCATCTTCCTTTTGAAATTATAGAAATCGGAGCAGTGAAGCTGAACGGGAATTTTGAAGAGACAGGAACGTTCCACAAGCTGATCCGGCCCAAGGTTTATAAAAAGATGCATTTTAAGATTTCGGAAGTAACACATATGGATATGGCGGAGCTGCGCCAGGCGGGAGAGCCTTTTGATGTGGTTATGAACCGTTTTCTTGCATGGTGCGGGGAGGAGGAGTACCGCTTCTGCACCTGGGGTTCCATGGATTTGACCGAGCTTCAGAGGAATATGGCATATCACAAGCTTCCCAACCCGTTTCCCAGGCCCCTTCTTTATCTGGATATCCAGAAGCTTTACTGCCTCCAGTACGGGGACGGAAAAAACAAGGTTTCCCTCGATATGGCGGTACAGCTTCAGGGAATGGAGGAGGAGAGGCCCTTTCACAGAGCGCTGGATGATGCCTATTATACCGGCCGCATCCTTTCGGTGATGGACATGGAGACCTTTGGAACCTATGTGTCGGTGGATTATTACGGACTTCCCAGAAATAAAGCTGAAGAATACCGGCTGCATTTTCCTGAATATTCAAAATATGTGTCCAGAGAATTTGACTCCAGGGAAGATATCCTTAAAGACAAGGATATAACGGATATGAAATGCGTGAAATGCAGCAGGATGCTGCGCAAGAAGCTCAGATGGTTTCCCTATGGACAGAGATTTTATTTCTGCCTGGCCGTATGCCCTGAGCATGGGTATGTGAAGGGGAAAATAAGGGTGAAAAAGTCAGAGGATGACCGCTTTTATGCTGTGAAGACGGCAAAAATGGCGGATGAGCAGGATGTGGAGCTTCTGGCCCAGAAAAAGGAGGACGGCCGGAAAAAGCGCAGTGCCAAGGCCCATCACAAGGCTGCCTCCAAATCCCTGAAGGGGAAAAGCAAGCAGAATCAGTCGGATAAGGTGTCATAAAATAAAACGGAGCAAGTACCTGACTACGGTCTCCCGGTCCCTCAAGTTTGAGAGGCCGGGGGATTTTTGTTTGATTACGCAAGGTGCTTCACGCTGGAGCGTTCCACCAGCTTTCCCGTAATCTGGGTCTTCATGGGCATGAAACGGGGGTCCTCTATGAGCTGCATCAGCTGGATGACAGACTGCTTACCCATTATCTTTCTCTGTACGTGGATGGTGGTCAGGGTGGGAGAGCTTATGGAGGAATAGGGAATATCGTCAAAGCCTATCAGGGATACATCATTGGGAATCTTGTACCCTTTTTCCTTCAGGGCCTTCATGGCACCCAGGGCAATGGTGTCGTTTTCCGCAAAAAAGCAGGAGGGAAGCACCGGATTCTGATCCAGTATTTTGGAGAAATCGTCATGGGCTCCCAGCATGGTGGGTTTTACACGGAACTCATTTTGGGGGTCAAACTTAAAATTCAATTCTTTTACATATCTTAGAAAGGCTATGTGCCGTTCATTAAAGTTTTCTGCACCTGTGGTACTGCCCAGGTATCCAAGTTCGGTATGTCCGCATTCCCTGCAGTACTGGAGGGCAATATGGACATTTTCGGCATTGTTCATGCATACACTGCTACAGTAATGGTTGGGAACCGTGTTGTCCACCACTACAAAAGGGATGGGAATGGAATCAAGGGCTGAGAATTCATCCCGCATTACCTCGGTGGCAATCAGGAACATCCCGCAGTATTTGCTGTAATCAATGGAATCCAGGGCCGGCTTTAGGCCGGTTTTGACCACGGTCATGGTCATACCCAGCTGCTCTGTGCGGAGCTGTTCCTCGATGGAATCAATAATCATGGAAATGAATCCCTGATTTTCCTCTACCAGCATACCGCTTTTATAGTATTTAACCAGGAGCACGTTCTTGCCGCTTTTGGGCTTGCGGGCAGGAGGCGTGTACTGGCAGGATTTTACTGCGTCCAACACCTTCTTCCGTGTATCCTCACTGACACCCTTCTTTCCATTCAGCACAATGGAAATGGTTGCGGGCGAAACGCCAATCTGCTTGGCCAGCTCTCTGACGGTCATATGAAATCTCTCTTTCCGGATTGCAGACGTTAAATTAAACATCATTGAACAATCCACGTAATTTACTAATCATATTATAGTTTGAATTATAACACAGGGTTGAAACCGGGTCAATTCAATATATAAATTTGAATGTTTACTAAACAAAGACAAATACCAAAAGGGTGAAAATGCAGCTGTTTATTGATTTGAACAATTAAAATGCACAATAAACACAATAATTAATGGAAAATAATAACAAAAATACCAAAGACATATTGACATTAAAGAAAATTCGTTGTAGTATTTAGTTAACACAAAGAACGAGGCACACATATTGTTTAGTAAACAATATCAATAACAAAAAAGGAGGAAAGAGTACAATGAAAAAAATGAAAAAAGTGGTCAGTGTAATTGCAGCAGCTGCTATGGCAGCATCCTTGCTGGCAGGCTGCGGCGGATCGGGAGGTTCATCCACCACGGCAGCAGAGACTAAGGCCGCAGAGACCACCGCGGCAGCGGCGGCGGAGACCACGGCAGCAGAGGCAGCGGCAGATACCACAGCAGCGCCGGCTGCAGCAGAGAACCCGGTGGCAGGTAAGAAAGTAGCCTATATCATGCTTCTGCCTTCCGCAACCATTTTCCAGATGTGGAAAGATTCCTGCGCATCTCTTTGCGAAGCCCTGGATGTAAAGTTTGATTTCTTCTTCTGTGACGGTGACTTCAACAAGTGGCAGGATACCATCCGTACCTGCGCATCCGCAGGATATGACGGACTGCTGGTCAGCCACGGCAACCAGGACGGTTCCTATGTATTCCTTAAGGAAATCACAGAGCAGTATCCGGATATGAAGATTGTTACCTTTGACACCCAGTTCTACTCCGACGGAGAGTATCAGAAGCTTCCGGGCGTTACCCAGATGTTCCAGCAGGATAAGTCCCTGGTAACCGTTCTTCTGGACCAGATGATTGAAAAGTACGGCGAGGGCGTCCGCCTGATTAAGGTTTGGAGAGGTCCTAACTACAACAGCCCGTTTGACCGCCGCGAGGTTGGCTGGCAGGAGTATGAAGCTGCCGGTAAGATTGTGACCGTAGGCGAGGTACAGCCTCTTCAGGATTCCGTTGACTCGGCTAACACAGTGACAGCTGCATATCTGCAGGGCGTGAACAGGGCAGATGTGGACGGCGTTATTGCATACTATGACCTGTACGGCCAGGGCGTTTACAATGCAATTGCTGAGAATGACAACTTTAACGGCAAGAACGGCGACGCGCTTCCAATGGCATCGGTTGATATTGACCCGGTTGACGTGACCAACATGCAGACCCGTCCTGACATTTGGACCGCGGCCGGCACAACCGACTGGACCATGAACGGCGAGATTGGTATGCGTATCCTTATGCTGGAGCTGGCAGACCAGTACGATAAGATTTTTGACCCGGCAACCGGCGAGAGCGGAGTGGATGTAGTTGAAGTTCCCGGTACAGCAATCAAGGCAGATGCGCTTAAGTCAGACTCCACCGTAGAGAACCTGGGCAATATTGCCGGCGAGACTTACGGAAATCTGGATTATCTGTCTGCTGCAGACTGGATGCCAAAGGATTTGATTCACAAATAAGCGGCCAGTAAAAAACGAGGTTTTTTTAGAACACAAAACCACAGGCAATCGTTTTTTTGGGAAGCGCGGGTTTTGGCCTGCGTTTCCCTTTTTTAAAAAGATTGTATCGCTGAAAAGAGGGACTCCATGGATAGGATTAAATTAGAGACGAAACATGTTTCCATTGAATTTCCGGGCGTCAAAGCACTTGATGACATTAACTTTGAGGTGACCACCGGTGAAATCCGGGCAGTCGTGGGCGCCAACGGAGCGGGGAAATCAACTTTGATGAAGGTGCTGGCAGGGGCAAACTCCACTTATACCGGAGATGTGCTGCTGAATGGAAAAAAGGTGGAGGTAAGGACACCGGTGGATGCCAAGAAGCTTGGAATCCAGATTGTGTATCAGGAAGTGGATATGGCGCTGTATCCCACCTTATCAGTTGCGGAGAACATTGTACAGAACGATATGGTCATGGGTAAGAGCGGCTATATCGTAAACTGGAAAAAAGCATATAAGCAGGGGCGCGAGGCCCTGGACCGGCTGCATATCGGCCGCGATCAGGTGGATGAGCACGAACTGGTGCAGAACCTGTCCCTGGCTCAGAAACAGATGGTGCTCATAGCAAAGGCCATCCGGTCGGAATGTAATTTCCTGATTCTTGACGAGCCCACCGCGCCATTAAGTAATACCGAGACAGAGGAACTGTTCCGGATTGTGAAACATTTGCATGAAACGGAAAATATTGCGATTCTTTTTATTTCCCACCGGTTAAATGAAATCCTGGAGGTCTGCGAAAATTATACGGTGATGCGAAACGGCAAAATGATTGACACCACGCCGGTTACAGGGGAGACTACCACAAAAGAAATCGTGGAGAAGATGCTGGGGCGCAAGTTCGAAGAGAACTTCCCAAAGGAAGCCTGCCAGATTGGAGAGGTGCTGTTTCAGACAGAACACTTATCCGGTGCAGGCGGCAAGGTAAAGGACGTGTCCATACAGGTGAAAAAGGGCGAGGTGGTAGGAATCGCCGGCCTGGTGGGAGCCGGGAAATCCGAGCTTTGCAAGACCATCTTCGGCGCATATAAAAAGACAGGCGGAAAGGTCATACTGAAGAACAGGGAGTTAAAGATAGCAAATCCCTCCGGGGCAGTAAAAAACCGGATGGCCCTGGTTCCGGAGGAACGGCGCAAGGAGGGCGTTCTGGTAAATGAGAATGTAAGCTTTAATTTATCGGCGGCCTGTCTCTCCAGGTTCTGCACAGGACCCTTTATCCGCAGGAGGAAAGTGGACGACAATGCCAGGCAGTTTGTAAAGGACCTTGGGATTTCCACACCAAGTGTAAGGCAGCAGGTCAAAAATCTTTCCGGCGGCAACCAGCAAAAGGTAGCGGTGGGAAAATGGCTTGCGGCGGACTGCGATGTATACATATTTGACGAACCCACAAAGGGAGTGGATGTGGGGGCAAAACAGGACATTTTCCATTTGATCAATGAAATTGCGAAACAGGGAAACTGTGTTATCTATGCTTCCTGTGAAAACTCGGAGCTGCTGTCTTTGACGGACCGAATGTATGTCATGTACAACGGTACGGTTATGGCAGAGCTGGAAACCGCTAAGACCACGGAGGACGAAATCATGTACTACTCAGTTGGCGGCAAAGATAATAAGAACGGGAAATAATAGACAGGAGGGATACGGTAGCGATGAAAAGTCGTACGAATATTAAGAGGTTTTTAGTGGATTGGGCTGCGGTCCTGGCATTGATGGTTTGCTTTGTTGCGTTTACAGCCTATAAGGGAAACTCCTTTATGTCAACAAGCAACATGGTGAATATTCTCAGGGCAATGGCCATAAATACGGTGTTTGGTATTGCGGCCACCATTACCATGGCGCCGGATGGTTTTGATATGTCAGCCGGAACACTGGCCAGCTGTTCTGCGTATGTGTTTGTGTCTGCATATCTCTGGCTGGGACAGTCATTAGGAATGTCAATTCTTATCTGTATTCTGGCAACTCTGGTTATGTACCAGCTGACCATGTTCCTGATTCTTGTGTGCAAGATTCCGGATATGCTTGCCACCTGCGCTCTGATGTTTGTCCATCAGGGAATCGGACAGTGGTATATAGGCGGAGGCGCCGTCTCCACCGGCATGAAGACTTCCTGGGGAGCGGCTCCTGCACGTACCGCGCTTTCAGAATCGTTTTCAGCCATCGGACGCGCTCCGTGGATCATTATTATCATGCTGGGCTGTGTGCTTGTGGCCTACCTTTTCCTGAACTTTACCAAGCATGGCCGGTATCTCTACGCCATGGGCGGCAATAAGGAAGCTGCAAAGCTGTCCGGTATTGATGTAAAGAAATACCGCTATCTGGCCGGTATGATTACAGCAGTGTTCATCGCCATCGGCGGTATCCTGGTGGCATCCAGGGGAAGCTCGGCCCAGGTTATGTGCTGCGATAACTATTTGATGCCGTCGCTGGCAGCTGTTTTCGTGGGACGTACCGTGGGCGGCGCTGAGAAGCCCAATGCACTGGGAACCATGATAGGCGCCATGCTGGTTTCCACACTGGAGAACGGACTTACCATCTGCGCGGTTCCGTTCTATGTTCTGCCGGCAGTGAAGGGTGCTGTGCTGGCACTTGCGCTTATTGCAGCTTATGCATCTAAAAAAGAAGATTAATCAGGAGGTTACTACATATGTCAAGATTTGATCATTATTTTCAGATGAACGTGGGGGATGTCATTGAGTATACACTGGAGAAGGCAACGGAAATCCCCTGGGACCGCGATTCCATGGAGGCAGTGGTTCCTCCCTCCCATGGCAACCTGAACTATGTATACCGTGTATGGGACGGCAAGGGACATTCCATCTACATCAAACAGGCCGGATCCGAGGCCAGGATATCCAAGGATATAAAACCATCCAGGGACAGAAACCGCCTGGAGTCTGAAATCCTTATGCTGGAGGACCAGTATGCGCCGGGAATGGTGCCTCATGTGTATTTCTTTGACACCGTTATGTGCGCCTGCGGCATGGAGGACTGCTCTGATTATGCTGTCATGCGTGACGCCATGTTAAAGCATGAGACCTTCCCCGGGTTCGCTGAGGATGTCTCCACCTTTATGGTCAACACCCTTCTTTTGAGCAGTGATGTGGTCATGGACCACAAGGAGAAGAAGGAGCTGGTGAAGAAATTTATATCGCCGGACCTGTGTGATATCACGGAAAAACTTGTGCTCATGGAGCCATATATGGATTTGTATGACAGGAACAATGTATATGGGCCCAACCGGGATTTTGTGAAGAAGGAGCTCTATGAGGACGAGGCGCTCCACCTGGAGGTGAGCAAGCTTAAATTCCGTTTTATGACAGATGCCCAGGCCCTTCTGCACGGCGATCTCCACACGGGATCCATCTTTATACGCCAGGATTCAACAAAGATATTTGACTGCGAATTCGGAACCTATGCGCCTATGGGCTATGATGTGGGCAATGTGGTGGCAAACCTGATATTTGCATATGACAACGGTCTTTCCACAGACGACGGGCCGTTCTGCGACTGGTGCCTTAAGACCATTGAGGAGACAGTGGACCTGTTTATAGAGAAGTTTGGCAGGAAGTATGACGAGGCAGTGACAGAGCCCATGGCTAAGGTAAAGGGCTTTAAGGAGTGGTATTTTGACGGAATCCTTAAGGATACCGCCGGTTATGCAGGTACAGAGCTGCACCGCAGGACCGTAGGTATGGCCAATGTGGTGGATGTGACCACCATCCAGGATGAAAAGAAACGCCTCCTTGCGGAGCGCATCAATATACTGGCAGGCAAGGAATATATCATGAACCAGGGAGCCTTCCGGACCGGCGCCGATTACGTTGCGGCGGTGTTAAGGGCAAAGGAAGCAGCCCAAAAGACCCTTTAGGCACGGTTGGGATATAAGGGATGATACAGGTTTAGTAGAGAAGGAGGCATAAAAACCATGACGGTTGAAGAATTTTTTGACCATGTAATCACGGTCAGAATGAGAGAGGACAGAAGCTCGCTGGACATCATAGACCAGACGCTTCTTCCGGGTACCATTAAGCGCATTAATCTGAATACGAAAGAGGAAATATGGGAGGCAATCAAGAAGCTGAGAGTGCGCGGCGCTCCTGCAATCGGCGCTGCGGCTGCCCATTGGATTGCCCCTTCGGCATCCCAGTCCAAAGCCTGCCTATGGAATTGCCCTGCTGGCATCGGGCATAGCCGAGGACCAGTATGACGCGTTCTACAGCCGGTTTAAGGAATTAAAGGATTATCTGGCCTCGTCCAGGCCAACGGCTGTCAATCTGTTCTGGGCGTTAAACCGTATGGAGGCGGCTGTGGTTGCCAACAGCGAAAAAGACGTGGCTGCGATCAAGGAGCTGCTTTTTGAAGAGGCGGATAAGATTCGGGAAGAGGATGTGGGGATTAGCCGCGGTATCGGAGAGATTGGCTTTGGACTGCTGAAAGAGCTTAAGAAGGAGGGAAAGGAAATCGGCATCCTGACCCACTGCAATGCAGGCACGCTGGCCACGGCCAAGTATGGGACGGCTACGGCGCCCATGTATATTGCCCTGGAAAAGGGCTGGCCGGGAACAGACATGCATGTTTACTGTGATGAGACAAGGCCGCTTCTCCAGGGCGCCCGCCTCACCTCCTTTGAACTGTACAATGCGGGTATCACCACCACCCTTCAGTGCGACAATATGGCGTCCATACTGATGAAGTCAGGAAAAATTGACATTATATTTGTGGGCTGCGACCGGGTGGCCAGAAACGGCGATGCCGCCAATAAAATAGGAACCAGCGGTGTGGCCATTCTGGCAAAGCACTATGGAATCCCCTTCTATGTGTGCGCGCCGACCTCCACCATTGATATGGATACATTGACAGGGGATCAGATTCCCATTGAGATGCGCAGCCCGGATGAGGTGACCGAGATGTGGTATAAGGAGCGCATGGCTCCGGAAGGAATCAATGTATACAATCCTGCCTTTGACGTGACCGACCACTCCCTGATTACAGGCATTATTACGGAGAAGGGGATGTGCCACGCGCCATATGACAAGGCGTTTGAAGCCTTGGGAATAGGGAGGTAAGCATATGCTGAGTGGAGTACCTGCAAGCATTTCGCCTGAGCTGCTTAAGGTTCTGCATGAGATGGGGCACGGGGATACCCTGGTTATCGGGGATGCCAATTTTCCGGCTGCATCCATTGCGGCAGAGAAGAATCATATTAATATCCGGTGCGACGGGCACCGGGCCACAGACATGCTGGACGCCATTCTGCAGCTGATGCCCTTAGACGGCTTTGTGGAGAAACCCGTTACCATCATGGATAAAATGGAAATGCACCGTGACCTTAAGTGTCCTGTTTGGGACGAGTTTACGGATATTGTGGCAAAACATGACGAACGCGGCGCAGATGCAGTGGGCTTTTTGGACCGGTTCGCGTTCTATGACGCGGCAAAGGATGCCTATGCGGTGGTATCCACCTCAGAGACGGCATTTTACGCCTGCATTATGATACAGAAAGGATGCCTGTAACGGCAGAGCGGAGGGATTTTACATGCTTGATACATTAAAGGAGCAGGTGGTTGCAGTTGCAAAGGAGGCGGAGCGCCTGGGCATGTGCAGGCACAAATCGGGTAATTTCAGCATCTATGACCCGGAGACGGGATATGTGGTGATAACGCCCAGCGGCGTGGCCAGGGATGTGCTGGGACCGGAACACGTCTGCGTCATGGACCTTAGCGGTAAGGTGATAGAGAGGGCTGCAGAGGTCAAGCCCTCCAGCGAGGCCATGATGCACCTGTATATTTATAAGGAAAGAAAGGATATCCGGGCAATCGTGCATACACACGCCCGCTATTCCACTGCGTTTTCCATCATGAATAAGCCTATTATGCCCATTGTTTATGAGTGCGCCTACCTGGGCAAGACGGGAACAGTTCCCGTGGCGCCTTATGGACGGGCCGGAACCGTGGACCTGGCTGAGAAGGTGGCGGAAGTGATGAAGGAGTATGACTGCTGTCTCATGGAGAGCCACGGTGCCATTGCAGCGGATAAGGACATGGACGCGGCATTCTTAAAGGCCCAGTACGTGGAGGAAATCGCGGAGATGTATTATATCACTCTGGCCGCCGGTAACGGGGCAGAACCACATGCTCTGCCGGTGGAGGAACTGCAGAAGTGGGCTTATCCAAAAGAAATCATTCTTTAGGAGGATTTAGGAGGATCTATGAAGAAAATAATAAATGCCCCGGAAGCTTATACGGATGATATGCTGCGCGGGATCTACGCTGCCCATCCGGATATGGTGAAATATGTGGAGGATGACCTCCGCTGCTACTGTACGGCAAAAAAGAAACAGGGAAAGGTGGCCATCATTACCGGCGGAGGCACCGGGCATCTGCCCCTGTTCCTTGGATATGTGGGTGAGAACCTGCTGGACGGCTGCGGGGTCGGCGGTGTGTTCCAGTCGCCTTCCTCGGAACAGATTTACAATGTGGCTAAGGAAGTGGAGGCCGGGGCAGGAGTCCTGTTCCTCTATGGGAATTATACAGGGGACATTATGAACTTTGATATGGCGGCTGAGATGCTGGATATGGATGATATCAGGACTGCCAGCATCGTGGGGGCGGATGATGTGCTCTCCAATAAAGACGCCCAGGTTCGCCGGGGAGTGGCCGGAATCTTCTTCATGTATAAATGCGCAGGGGCCATGGCTGCCCGGATGGGAACGCTGGAGGAAGTACTGGCCGCGGCAAAAAAGGCAAAGGATAATACCAGAACCGTTGGATTTGCCCTGACGCCCTGCGTCATCCCGGAAATCGGCCATTCCAACTTTACTCTGGCAGAGGACGAGATGGCCTTTGGCATGGGAATCCACGGTGAGCCCGGAGTGTGGAACGGCCCGGTAAAGACGGCAGATGACCTGGCAGAGGAATCCGTGGGGGAGATCCTGGGAGATATGCCCCTGAATCCGGGTGAGGAGGTCTGCCTGCTGATTAACGGCCTGGGAGCTACCAGCCAGGAGGAGCTGTATATTCTGTCGGGAAGCGTGCACCGCCTTCTGGAACAAAAGGGAATCAAGGTGTACCGCACCTTTGTGGGAGAATATGCCACCAGTATGGAGATGGCCGGCGCTTCCATATCCATCTGCCGCATGGCGGACCAGGAGATGAAGCAGTGGATTGACATGCCTGTCCATACGCCGTTTTATACCCAGGTGTAACCGGTAATATTTATCTGGTTGGTTAAGGAGGAAATAGAATGGAACGGATTACATGCCATGAACTTCCGGCGTTCTTTCAGGGCACGGCAGATATCTTTGGGGAGAAAAAGGAAGAGCTCTGCGAGATGGATGCCAGAATGGGAGACGGGGATCTGGGGCTGACCATGCAGAAAGGCTTTGGGGCCCTGCCCCAGCTGATACGGGATAATGAGGCGGAAGGAGATATTGGGAAAACGCTCATGAAGGCGGGCATGAAAATGGCTGCTCTGGTTCCGTCCACCATGGGGACCCTGATGTCCAGCGGAATCATGGAAGGCGGAAAGGCCATTGGCAAAAAAGGAGAGATGGGGCCCGGGGAGCTGGCGGATTTTCTGGCTGGTTTTGCCGGAGGGATTGCATACCGCGGAAAATGCCAGCTGGGCGACCGTACCATCCTGGACGCTGTGGACGCCGGGGCAAGGAAGGCCCGGCAGGCCTTGACGGAGGGCGCCGATATGGGAGCCATGCTGCGCCGGGCCGTGGAGGGAGCAAAGGAAGGTGTAAAAGCAACCGAGGATATGCTTCCCAAGTATGGAAAGGCAGCCGTGTTTTCAGCTAAAGCAAAGGGCGTTCCGGACCAGGGCGCTGTGGCGGGACAGTATTTTCTGGAAGGATTGGGGAGATATTTTCTATAAAAAGGATCTATTATAAAACGAGGGTATCGCCCATCAGAATAGATGAGCGGTACCCTCTTGATTTTTGACATATCTTACTTAAGCATCCGGTTTAAAAGCGGCACCAGCGTCCGCATATTATTCATATCCTGAAAAACTGTTATTGCTGTCTTTTAAACGGAACTTGCTTACAAGGTTCTTAAGTATCTGGGCCTGACCGGATAATTCCTCACTGGCGGCAGCGCTTTCCTCAGCAGTTGCAGAGTTGGTCTGTATGACTGAGGATATCTGGTCCACTCCGGTAGTTACCTGTCTGATGGAATCCGACTGTCTTTGGGAAGCGGTTGCAATATCGTCTATGGTATTTACAATTTCCTGGGCGCCGCTTACTACCTGACTAAGCTGTTCTGCGGTGGAGTTGGCGATTTGGGTGCCTTTCTCCACTGCCTGCATAGAGCCTTCTATCAAATTGGCCGTGTCCTTGGATGCCTCAGCCGACTTGCTGGCAAGGTTGCGTACTTCGTCCGCAACGACCGCGAATCCTTTTCCGGCTTCACCGGCCCGCGCGGCTTCTACCGCGGCATTGAGAGCCAAAATATTAGTCTGGAATGCAATGTCTTCAATTGTTTTTATAATTTTTCCAATCTGAGAAGATTTTTCGCTTATTTCATTCATGGCAATGGTCATGTGTTTCATAGAGTCATTGCTGACTGTAATCTGTTCCCCTACGATTGAGGCCTGCCTGCTTGCATTCTTGGCGCTTTCCGCATTCTGGCTTACTTGCTGTGATATGTCGTTGATGGTTGCGGCAAGCTCCTCAATGGAACTGGCCTGTTCCGTAGCACCCTGAGACAGCGCCTGGGAACCGGAAGCTACCTGGTCGCTGCCGGAAGCAACCTGCTCTGACGACTGGTTAATCTGGGTTAGTGTAGTATTGAGAGAATCGGAAATATGCTCAAGCGCGGTCTTGACCTTGGCAAACTCACCGGCATAATCATAAGTGAGCTGGAAAAGCAGGTTGCCGTCAGCCACTTCATTTAATATGGAGGAAATCTCATCAATATAGTTAACATAGTCGCGAAGACGTGTAACGGTTTTATTGAAGTTAACAGCTAAAACGCCTAATTCGTCTTTGGATTGGTAACGGATGGATTCATTCAGTTCTCCATCCGCAATCTTACGTGCCACATTGTCAATTTCACTTACGGGTTTTGTAATGCTGTGTACAATGTAAAAGGCAAAGAGGACAGTCACCACGGACAGGCCTGAAAGAAGGCCGATGGTTAATTTCTGAGCCACGGCATAGGCAATGTCAGCCTGCTCATTGGCAGCGTCACTACCAGATTTATTAAATTGAACCAGCTCCAGACATTTGGCGGTCAGACTATCAAAGTTATCTAAATGCTCGCCGTTCATGATGGCCATGGCCTCCGTTGTTTTGTTCTCAGCACTAAGCTTAATCATGGATTCGCCTTCTGCTAAATAGCTGTCCCATGCCTTTTGTATATCTGACAGGAGCTGCCGGTCCGTTTCATTGACAGCCAGTTCATTGTACTGCTTCTGCATACGGATGAAAGTCTCAGACAGCTGGTCCAGCTTCGTATTCACCTTGTCCATTTCTTTGGCGTCCTGGGACACAACATGCTTAAATTCCTGGGTACGGACATCGGAAACCGCTGTATTCATCTCCTCGGCCAGGATTGTGGAGGGAAGCCAGTTGGATGCTATTTCGGTTGTATTGTCATTAATAGTTGACATAAATAGCAAGGAAGATATGCCGATAATAATAATTCCGGCCATCATAAATACAACAAGTATAAATAATTTTGTTCGTATTTTTAAATTTTTCATTTCATCATTGTCTCCTGATTTTTATAGTTAGGGGATTATAAAGACGGCAGAGGTAATTTAGGGCGCATGTATATGTGCTCGGTGTAAGGGGAACTTCTGTTTGTCAGTGAAAGGATTAAAATAGTGTGTAAACATGAAGATTTCCCCTTTCCTAAAAGGACGCGAAAAACTATAATAAGTAATATAGAGTATTAATCGACAAATTTTGACATTTAGTTAAGACAAAATTAAGAAAAGTATAAAAAATATTCAATAAATTGTTTGCGTGACATATAATATCATACGTAAGGGATATTTACGTAGAAATAAATACAAAACAGGATATGGTTTTTAAAGTTAAGAGGCTGTCCTGATAAATCTGCTGGAGTTAGATGCTCCTTTTCTGCGCAGAAAAACAGAAAAGAGAGAGCCGTTCAATCATCAAAATAGATGATTGAGCGGCTCCCTCTTTTTGCCCGTCTTTTTATTTTATTCCTCGCGCATCCGGTAGCCCACCCCGATTTCCGTAAATATGTACTGGGGTTCAGCCGGATTTTCCTCCAGCTTCCTTCTGATATGGGCCATGTTTACCCGCAGAATCTGGTTGTCGCTGTCTGCAAATGGCCCCCATATTTTGGAAATAATACTTTCATAGGTCATGACCTTGCCGGCGTTCTGGGCCAGCAGGGAAACCAGTTTATATTCAATCTGGGTTAAATGGACATCCTGCCCCTTTACCTTTACCAGGCGTCGTTCAAAGTCAATGAGAAGATCCCCGACTTCATATTTAAGGCTCTGTGTTCCGGCCGCCCTCTGGCTGTGGCGCAGCGCGGTGCGGATGCGGGCCAGCAGTTCAGCTGTGCCAAAGGGTTTTGTGAGGTAGTCGTCTGCTCCCAGGTCCAGGGCAGCCACCTTGCTGCGCTCCAGGGTCCTGGCGGAAATCACGATGATGGGCAGGGCGCTGGTGGACCTGACCTCCTGTATGAGTTCCAGGCCGTCCATGTCCGGCAGCCCCAGATCCAGGAGTACCACATCCGGCTTAAGGGACTCGATTAGCTTGAGGCCGTCTGTTCCGGTATTGGCGCTGGTAACCTGGTAGCCCTGGGGGGACAGGACGGTCTCTATGAAGTTGCAGATGTTCTTCTCGTCTTCGATAATAATGATGTTGGCTTTGGTATTCATGATTTAGTATTCCCTCCAATCTGGTAAGGTAAATGTAAACTGGGCGCCCCGCAGGTGATTGCCGGCGTGGATTTCGCCTCCGTGGGCATTGATGATGGTTTTGCAGATGCTCAGACCGATTCCCATTCCTTTGTGCCCGTCTCCGGTATGGTTATCCGATGTGCCTCCCCCGTCAAAAATCGTATCCAGCAGTTCGGGGGCAATGCCCTTGCCATAATCTTTGATGGAGACAGAAAGACCGCTTTTCCCGGCGGCAGCCACCAGGTCAATGGGCCCGTTGGTGCCGGAATGGAACAGGGCATTTTCCAGAAGGTTATTGATAACCTGTTCTATCAGGGTTGCATCCATGGGTATTATGATGACGGAGTCGGGAATGATGACCCGCACCTGGACATCCGGGAACCGTTTCCTGAACCGCTGCACGGATTCGGATATGACCTCTTCCAGGGATTCGTCTGCCTTGACCACGGAGGCCACGCCTTTTTCGTCCTGGATTCTGGTGACTGAAAGAAGGTTTTCCACCATGTTGAGAAGCCACTGGGCATCTTCTTCTATGTTTCTGACCAGCTTCCGCTTTTCCTCAGGGGACATGTATTCCTCCTGGCTGAGGTAGGTGGAGCTGGAACCGATGATGCTGGTCAGGGGAGTGCGCAGGTCGTGGGACATGGCCCGCATCAGGTTGGCCCTCATGGTTTCCTTTTCCGCATTGAGCAGCATGCGGTCTTTTTCCTGAAGCTGGACATTCTGCTTGGTGATCATGATGCAGATGCTGCTGGACAGGCTGGATATGAGAGCCATGCCCAGGAAGGTGATGGGATAACCGGACATCGTGAAATTCAAAGTCAGGTAAGGGTAGGTAAAGGCAAAATTCACCCAGAACACGCCGAAAAGAGAAGCCAGGATGCCGGCGCCGTAGCAGCTGGTGGCACGGGCAATCATGATGATGGCCAGGGTGTATATGATGGATATATTTGTGACGTTGTTGCTGAAGTGAAAAAATATGGTGGATACTAAAGTGGCTGCGGCCATATATTCAATGGTAATGGGCAGATTCCTTACCAGATTTATGGCAGCAGCCTTAAGGTCGGTTTTATTTATATGGAATGATTTCATTACATATTCCCCTGTTGGCGTTGGATGCATTCCGGCTGCATAGATGAATTAACAATTTTCATTATAGCGTATGCCGGGGGGAAGTTCAACGGAAAAAGGATTTTTTGCGCCTGCGTCCCCTGCCTTTTTTACCCTTTTCTCCCAGAGGCGGAGAGGAGACACGGCGCTGGGCCACCAGCTTTTCAAAATCCGAGGAGGAAAAACCAATATCTTCCAGACGCTCCAGCCTTCGCTGGCGTCTGAGGTACAGGTCCTCTTCTTCCTTCCTGCGCACATGAATCTTCACGGCCGCCACAATAGCAATGATGACAGCCAGAGAAAATGCAATTCCCAGAATGGCCAGGGTGTTGGCCGGAATCCGGATGCTGGCAGCGGTCCCTTCCTTTGAAGTAATGTCCTGGCGGGGGGCCGGGGTCGGGGCCTGCGTCTGCCCGTGGGTAGTTTCTGCATGAGACGGTGCTTCCGGTGTATCCTGGAGGCCGGGGGCGTCTGGGCGGCCGGATGGATCCGAAGGAGCGGAATTATCCGCCTCTCCGTCCTGGCCTATGGAAACCGCAGAGGCTCCTGAGGCGTCCTGGGATGTCAGGGAGGCAGCGCTTCCCTCCAAACCAGGAGAACACAGGTACACGGAACCCACGGGCCTGTCATTGTACGTATAGCGGATACAGGCAATGGCTGTCTGGGGATGACTGCCGTCCAAATCATAGGTAAGGTCGGACTGGGTGTCGGTGAAGTCGGCCTCCCTGGGAATCACCACGCGGCCGCCGCGGTCCAGTTCCAGGGAGATGCTGTCGCCTGAGGTCATGCCGGCAATGGTCATATCATTTTCCAGGGACTTGTACCTGGTTTCGTAATCAACAGTCCTCAGGGATTGAAAATTGCGGAAACCAAAATCGAAAAGAGCCTTGGTATCTGAATAATGGGACTGATGGCCGTTGAGCACCACTGCAATCAGGGTCATGTCATTTTTTTTGGCGCAGGTGACCAGGGTGTTGCCCGCCAGGGAGGTGTAGCCTGTCTTGCCTGCGAAGGCGCCGGGATAGTATACGGCTTCTTTTTTATTTAACATCTTGTGGTGGTTGGCCACATAGCCTCCCTCCGGAGTGCGTTTGGTGGGAGCCAGCTGGTAGCTGCGGGTGCCGTTGATGGTGAGAAATTCCGGGTTCTGGATGGCGGCCCTGGCTATCAGGGCCATGTCGTGGGCCGTGGTGTAGTGGTTCTCGTCGTTCAGACCGCTGGGGTTGTTAAAATGGCTTCCCGTGCAGCCCAGGCTCCGGGCCTTCTCGTTCATCAGCTGGGCGAATGCCTCCCTGGAGCCGCTTACATGGCAGGCAAGGGCGTTGGCGCTCTCGTTGGCAGATGCCAGCATCAGGGCGTAGAGGCAGTCCCGCACGGTCAGGACATCCCCTTCGTCAATGCCGGCGCTGCTGCTTCCGGCTTCCACATTGTATACATCGTCATGGGAAAATGTGACCATCTCATTCAGATCGCATTGTTCCAGCACAATGAGGGCTGTCAGTATCTTGGTGATACTGGCGGGGTAATAGGGCTGGTCCATGTTTTTGCCATAAAGAACTGTCCCGGTGTCGGAGTCCATAACAATGCCTGCATCAGCCTGGATGGACACATCGGAGGGCCATTCGGGGGCTGCCGCTGCTGTCATGGGGAAAAGTCCTGCAAACAGGCAGAGACATATAAACAACATAAGGAATCGCTTCATCCAAATATTCTCCATTCACTTCTTTGCTAAGATACAGTATAAAGGATTTACGGCTTCAAGTAAAGGCTGGAGAGGGGCGTTATTTTCTAATCTGTGTCCAATCAGCCTTCTTTTCTGCGGTTTCTTATGGTAAGAAGCAGGCAGACACCAAAGAGAATCAGGGACAGGGAGCCGAAGAGCAGGGCAATGCGGGCAGCCGTGTCCATGAAGAAGCCTTCCGGTACAATGTTGATGAGCATGTCCGTGGCAGGGTCCAGAATCCACAGGTCGTTGCTGAAGAAGATATGGTGGAACATGATGAAGTATTTGGTGAAATCAGTGGATATGATAAGCCCAAGGACCGTAATTAACGCAAAGAACAGTCCGGTCCCCATACACAGGGAGGGCGGAAGGACCCGTCCCATCCTGGCTTTGGTGGCAGCCATGAGGATGAGAAGGCCGGCTCCAAGGACCAGGCATACCCTGCGGATGGACAGGGCCTTCAGGAAAAGGACCTGCACATCCTCCATGTGGGCGATTTCACGTTCATTGAAAAACTCCCTCTGTTCCCCTCCCATGGTTGTGGTCACATGGAGGTCCTCCCTGTCGCCTCTGAGATAATCCATCATCTCATCCGTCACATGGAGAAGATCGTCCATGGTCATGGACGGCAGGCTGTCCAGCACATTGTATTTGGTGTATTCCTTTTCAAAATAACCGGGCGTCCAGTATACCACCGCCTCCACAGAAGTGATAAAAAGAATAATCATCAGGCAAAATGCGGTTATGATTCCCGCTGTTCGGTGTAAATATTTCATGATTCCTCCTGTATGATAGTTTTTGATAAGTTTTATATAACAAAGAAAAGCCCGACCCCGCAGCTTTTTCGTATCTGCAAAGTCAGACCTTTTAGTGCGCCTTCAGGGACTCGAACCCTGGACAAATAGATTAAGAGTCTACTGCTCTACCAACTGAGCTAAAGGCGCATGCGATTCATTTGTTTCTTTAAGTGACACGTCCACTATTATAATGCGTTTTAAGAAAAATGTCAATATTTTTTTAGAAAAAAGTTAATTACCGAAAAAGGCTTATGGAAAAAGTTTATGGAACCGCATTGTGGAACCGCATCCTTTGGGAATCCACCCCCGCCCGGGGTACCGCCGGATCCGGTGATGCCTGGGGGGATGAATTCTTCAGCTGGTTTATACAGCGTTACAGCACTTCAACCAGGAATTCGCAGTAGGGATCGCCGTTGGCACAGCATTTTGTCTCTGTTACCCGGCAGGGCTTTCCCAGGGCGGTGGAGAACATGCCCGCAGCCGTACCCGCCTCGTACACGCATATTTTGGAATGTATATTGGGAAGGCCGTAGCAGTCCGCGCATTCGTAATGCCTGTAGACTGCGTGGGTTTCATCAGCTTCCACCACTTCCTCAAAGGCATATCCGTCCCTCTGGGCAATGGGCTGGTTGCTTTCCATGATTTCCGGCAGTGTCTTTCCCCTGATTTGGTCCGAGGTGATGCTTTCGCCTATAATACGGGAGATTTCATAGGCAGCCTCCTTTAGTTCCGGGTAAAACAGGAAGGTAAGGGTCTGGCGTTCTCTCATATAGTTAAAGGGCATATGGTCGCCCAGACGGGGGCGGATTTTTACCCCCTTTTTCTGGGCCACGTATACGTCCGCAAAGGAACGCATCACATAGGAATAATCATCAGCCATCCTTCTGGCGTGATCTGTGTCTATCTGAATTTTACCCACGGTTATTCTCCTTTTTGGTAATAATGTTTTCCCGATGCAGCCGGTGCGGAGCTTTTCTTTCTTGCAAACAGCAGCACCACAAGGGTCAGGATATAGGGCAGCATCTGTACCAGCTGGGGCGGAATGTTGACACCCTGCAGCCTGAACTGCAGGCTCTGGGCAAATCCGTACACCAGTCCTCCCAGCGCCACCCACAGCGGCTTCCAGTTACCGAGTATCACCATGGACAGGGCGATATAACCTCTTCCTGATACCATGTCCTTGCTGAACATGTTGATATCCCCGATGGACAGGTAGGCTCCGCCTATGGCGGCAAGCATGCCGCTGGCCATGACGCAGAGGTACTGCATTTTATATACGTTGACTCCCATGGTGCCCGCCATTTCAGGGTTCTCGCCGATGACCAGGATTCTCAGGCCGGCCGGCGTCCTGTATAAGAGGAACCAGAGAAGAAAGACGCAGAGGACCAGGATGTAGAACAGGGGTGAAATGGTCCCGATAATATCCCCAATGACGGGAATTTTTGAAATCACAGGCACACGCAGCATGCCCAGTCCTGCCACCATGCCGGATTTGCCCTTGGTGCCCCATATCATTTCCAGCAGGACAATGGTAATGCCGGAGGCAAAGATGTTGATGCCCACGCCGGCCAATACATGCTCGCATTTAAAGCCCACGGTCAGAGTCACCAGAACCAGACCCATGAGAATACCGGAGAGGGCGGCAAAGAGAAGGCCCATCCAGGCGCTGCCTGTCACATAGGAGCCCACCACTGCGAAGAAGCTTCCGATGAGCATGATGCCCTCCAGCCCCATATTGATGACTCCGGCCCGCTCTGACAGCATACCGGCCAGGGCGGCAAAGGAAATGGGTATGGCCACCCGGACCATGCCGGCTAACAGGGAGAGAATCTGTCCGCTCATGATGTCACCGCCTTCCTTCTTTTGTACAGATTTTGAATTGCAATTACGATTCCGGGTGTGGAGATAAACAGTATGATAAGGGCCTGGAGAACGGAAATGAACTCGCCGGGAATGTCCGTCATACGGTTCATGCTGGAGGCACCTGCGTTAAGGGCTCCGAACAACAGAGCCGAGGCCAGGGTTCCCAGGGGCTGGTTGTGTCCCATGACCGCAATGGCGATACCGCTGAAGCCGTATCCTGTGGTCATGCCGGATATGTAATAACCCTGGACGCCCATGACCTCGCAGGCGCCGCCTATGCCTGCCAGGGCACCGGAAATGAACATGGCTGCCAGCAGGTTTTTCTTGTTGTTGATGCCGGCTGATTCCGCGGCAAATGGGCTGTCGCCTGTCGCCCGCATCTCATATCCCAGCTTTGTCTTGTAGAAAAGGACCCAGAACAGGAATACGGCAAGGAGGGCAATGAAGATGCCTGTGTTCAGCCTGGTATGGGCTACCAGGGACACCAGCCTGGCGCTGTCTTGTATCTCCTCTGTCCTTACCACCATCCCCTCTGATTTAAAGGGATTGTTCACCAGATATTCCACCAGGTACAGCGCCACATAGTTCAGCATGATAGTGATAATGACTTCGCTTATCTGCAGCTTATTCTTAATCACAGCCGCCAGCATGGCCCATATGCCGCCGAAGATGGCAGCCGCCAGAATACATACAGGTATGTGCAAAACGGCGGGCAGTCCCCTGATATAGGCGCCTGCCAGGGCAGCAGGCAGGGCGCCCGCCAGAATCTGGCCTTCTATACCGATGTTGAAGATGCCGGCCTTTGATGCCACGGCCATGGCCAGTCCCGCAAATATCAGGGGGATGGCTGTTCCGGCGGTCTGCGCCAGGTTATAGGTGCTGCCGAAGGCGCCTCCCAGCATGGCGGAGTAAGCTTCCACCGGGGAATACCCTGCGGCTGCTATGATGATACCCGCCAATACCAGGGAGATCAGGAAGGAAATCAAGGTAAATGCCATGGTACGGCTTTTTACATATTTAATCATTGTCTGCTGCCTCCTTCCGGGCATTGCCTCCCAGCATATAATAGCCCAGTTCTGTTTTGGTAAAGGCGCCGGTCTCCTTTTCGGCCACGATTCTGCCCTCGTAGAGAACTGCAATCCGGTCAGCCAGCTTTATGACCTCGTCCAGGTCTGCGGAAATCAGCAGGATGGCGGAACCTGAGTCCCTCATCTGCATGAGATGCTGATGGATATATTCGATTGCTCCGATATCCACGCCTCTGGTGGGCTGGGCAGCCACAATAATGTTGGACTGGTGAAGGAGCGTGCGTCCGATGATCAGCTTCTGCTGGTTGCCCCCTGACAGGGAACTAGTGAGCTGGTCGATGCCGTCTGTCCTGACATCAAACTGTTTTATGGTGTCCCTGGCAACCTGTTTGATGTGCCTGATGTTCAGAAAGCCGTGTTTCACGTATTCCGGCCGGTAATGGTATCCCAGAATGAGGTTTTCCCAATTGGAGAATCCCTTTACAAAGCCGCGTTTGCCGCGCTCCTCCGGAATGTGGCCCACATAGTCCAGCATCCTGCGGGGAGAGATGGCGGAAACCGGCTGGGATCCGCAGCAGACCTGGCCTGTAAAATGATTCTCAATCCCCGTGACTACCTCAATGAGCTCGGTCTGTCCGTTTCCTTCCACACCTGCAATGCCCAGTATCTCGCCTGCCCTGCATTCCAGGCTGATGCCGGTGAGCACGGGACGGCCCTTCTTTTTAAGGCAGATATTCTTAAGCCCCAGCTTGACAGGGCCGGAACCATCGTAGGGAGACCGCTGCACATCAAAGGATATGGGGCGGCCCACCATGAGCTCTGCCAGCTTGTCCTCTGTGGCCTGGGCAGCCGGAAGGGAAGCGATGTTCTCTCCCCGGCGGAGTATGGTGACGTTATCCGCAATGGCCAGGGTTTCCTTAAGCTTGTGGGTAATAATGATGATGGTCCTGCCGTCCTTCTTTAGCTGCCTGAGCATGGCAAAGAGCTCCTGCACCTCCTGAGGGGTAAGGACCGCCGTGGGTTCGTCTAAAAGTATGATGGAAGATTCGTTGTAAAGGGCTTTAAGGATCTCCACCCGCTGTTTCTCTCCCACAGACAGGTTTTCTATCCTGCTCTCAGGATTCAGACCAAAGTGATACCGGCGGATGAGCGCCTCCACCTTTTGGCGGGCTTTGCCGCGGTCCAGTAAAATGCCCTTGCGCGGTTCATGGCCCAGGATAATGTTCTCCGTGATGGTCAGATTGCCTACCAGAACAAAATGCTGGTGGACCATGGATATGCCATAATCTATGGCGTCATGGGGCGAACGGATGGCTGCCGGGCTGCCGTTAATGAGAATCCGTCCCTTGTCGGCTTTATAAAGGCCGAACAAAATTTTCATCAAGGTGGTTTTGCCTGCTCCGTTTTCGCCTAAAAGGGAATGTATCTCGCCCTGTTCTACCTTTAGGGATACCTCCTTATTGGCATAGGAGCCGTGAAAGGTTTTGGTAATACCCTGCATCTCTATTGCATACATTGGGACCTCCCTGTGTGAAAGGAAAGGTGTTGCTTGTGGTAAGCAGCACCTTTCGCAGCCGGTTATTTTACTTCGTCTATGGTTGAAGGAACTGTGATCTCGCCGGAGATGATTTTATCCTTTGCGGTCTGGGCAGCGTCAAGGCTGGCAGGATCAATCTCTACCTTGGAACCTTCGTTGGTGATGCCCAGTGCGTCCTCCTTAAGTCCGGGAACCATGGTGCCGCCTTCAAGAGTACCGTCTATGGCTGATTTGATGCCGTCTTTGATGACTACATCAATCTTGCGGATAGCCGATAACATGATGTGGTCCGGGTCGATGAGACACTGGTTTACATCTGCGCCGATGGCCTTAAAGGTTCCCTGCTGTGCAGCGTTGAACACGCCCAGTCCGGAACCGCCGGCAGCGGCAAAGATGACGTCGGCGCCTGCGTCTGCTTCAGCCAGTGCCAGCTCCTTGGCAGTGGTGGTATCGGCAAAGGAGCCTACATATTTGACAATTACCTCCACATCCGGGTTGGCAGCCTTGGCGCCCGCCATGTACCCGGCCACGAAGATGTTCTGGGATGGGCTGTCCACGCCAACCACCATGCCTATTTTGTTGGTCTTTGTGTTAAGGCCGGCAACAGTACCCACCAGGTATGTTTTTTCATTGTCCTTAAACAGGACGCTGGTCACATTGTCACATCCTGTCACCTCGCCGTCCACGAACAGGTATCTCTGCTCCGGAAACTCGGATGCCACCTTCTGAAGGGCTTCCACGGCATCAAATCCGCCGCCGATGATCAGATCGTATTTGCCGGATGCGGAGAGGTCGGTAAAGTTGGCTTCAAATTCAGATATCTCCTTGGGCTCCACCAGCTGGTACTCGATTCCGTAATCAGCCTTGGCAGCCTCCACTCCGGCCAGCATGCTGTCGTTGAATCCGCCGTCTCCCAGCCCGCCGATGCCGATCATAAGGGCTACCTTGAAAGGCTCTGAACCGCCGCCAGGGGCAGCCTGGCCGTCAGCCGGGGCTTTTGCGCCGGCTTCACCGGAAGCTGAGCCGTTGGAATCTGTTTGGCCGGAGTCTGCGGCTGCCTGGGTACCTGCATCAGGTGATGAAGCAGCCTTGCCCTGGCATCCGGCCAATGATACGGTCATGGCGGCTGTCAGCGCCAATGCTGCAAATAACTTTAAATGTTTCATGATAGTTTCCTCCTCTGTTTATTCCTGCTACATGTCCAGGCGGTTCTGTACGGCCTTGGGCATTTCTATAATGTTCTCGCCGCAGCGGCAGTTCATAGTCTCAGGATTGATGGCAGCCATGGCTTCCAGCATGACCTTTCCCACCACCGGTGCACATTCCGAATAAATGTCAAAGATGGAGCGTTCCCAGTTGGGATTGATTCCCTCGGCCGAATTGCTGATTACGTACAGGGCCGCATAGCAGGCGCCGATGGCCCTGGCCAACGCTGCTTCCGGCATCATGGTCTGTCCGCACACGTCGCAGTGATCCGCGTACATTTTCTGGATTTCAGCAGCCGACTCAAACCTGGGTGCTTCCGCCACACCGTAGATGCCGGTGCGGAACACACGGCGGAATACGCCGGAGGCCTTTTCTAAAAGTATCCTGTGCAGGTCCGGACATATGATTTCCCTCATGCGCATGCTGTAAGGCGTAAATTTTCCCAGATAGGATACACGCTTTGTATAATCAATGAAATCCTGGGGACAGATGATGTCGCCCGGCTCCAGCAGAGGATTGATTCCGCCGCCGCTGCCGTCTGCCAGTATGTATTTTACACCGGCTTCCCTTAATGCCCAGAAAATGCGCTCGCTGGGAGTGTCGTTGTAAGGGGAGAGCCCCTTCCAGCCGTGGAAAGGCACATAAAGTACCTGACGGGGTTTGTGGTCTGCCGTGATGGAGGCATCCATTTCGTACAGTTTCATGCAGGCAGTGACTCCAAACGGGGTTTCAAATTCCATATCCCGTTTTAACAGGGTAATGCCTTCCATATTTAAATCTTCGGGAAATTCGCATCCCCAGGTTCCTGAGCCACCGATGTGGCAGTACATGGTCTTTGGTATTTCTTTGCAAATCATAACATTCCCTCACTTATATTTTATTTACCTAGGTTACCGTAATTCTATTAATCCCAAGGGGATTATTCAAGTGAGGGGGAGTCGAAAAGAATAGAAAAATGGAGATGTCCCTTGTATCTGTCTCATATTGAGACTATAATCTCATTATGAGATAAATGGGGGAAAGAAATGAAACGATCCGTATTAAGCGCTTGCGCAGCCATTGTGCAGAAGGAGATTGAATTTTATGCGGGATTTACCTGCCTGGAGTACGATGTGAACGATGAGAATACCATGAGAGTGGCGGGGACAGGCATTTTCAGGTCCATTATCTATGCCAATGAAAACCAGCCCTACAGCGCCATTGAACAGGCCAAGACGGACAGGAAGCCTGTGTTCGTGAGAAACAGGAACAGCAGCATCTGCCGCAAATGCAGTACCAACCGTATCTGTACGGGAAAGGCAGAGGTGGTGGTGCCTTTGTATATCAGGCAGGCCTTTCTGGGAACGCTGTCCGTGCTGTGCTATGATGAGAAGATACACAGGGATATGCTGGAGCATACAGAATACTATAAGAATCTGGCGGTTCATGTGGGACAGGTCATTACCAGGATAGCGGAGTCATACCTTCTTGAGGATGCTCTGCATGTGACGGAGCACGCCCTTTCCGACATAGTGGATTCCATGGAGGACGGGGCTGTCCTGATAGAGAACCGGCGGGTGTCAAAGGTCAACCGGAATGCCCGGATCCAGATGCAGAGAATGGGAATCGGGGAGGACCTGTTCCGGGAAACGGTGAAGGTCATAAAGGGAAAGAACAGCGACTGGCTGAATATGAGGGCTGAGAACAGGAGCATCCGCCTTCACGCGAAGCACCAGATTTTTGATTCCGAGTTCCTTATGGGAAAACGGCTGGAGTATGTTGTCCTGGAGCAGAATCTTGTGACGGAGCAGAGTTATTTCCAGGATGCCAGCAGGAACCTTTCTCTGGACTACTTTGAGGGAACCAGCGAGGTTCTGACGAAGATGAAAAAGAACGTGATGAAAATTTCGGAGATCAGCCGTTACATGGTCATACAGGGAGAGAGGGGACTGGGCAAGGAGATGTGGGTAAAGGCCATACATAACAGCGGGCGTTATGCCCAGCAGGAGCTGGTGATTTTTGACTGCAACGCATTTTCAGACCTGAATTTTGCCAACCAGGTATTTGATGAGGAGACAGGTATATTCTGCAGCAGGGATATAACCGTGTGCTTAAAGGAGATTCCCAGGCTTCCTTACTGGCTTCAGCTAAAGCTGGCGGATAACATCACCCTGCTGGAAAACCACAACATCCGTCTCATTGCCACCACCCTGGAGGACCTGTCTAAGATGGCTGACCACAACGCGTTTTCCAAGCGTCTCTTTAACCTGTTTTATCCGGCCATCCTGTGTATTCCGCCAATCAGGGAGAGGGACATGGATATAGACTACTATATTCAGAAGTATCTGATTTACTATCAGGATTTTGAGAAAAAGAAGGTTGCCTGCAGCTCCAGGGCCCTTACCATGCTTAAAAACCATTCGTGGCCGGGTAATTTCAAGCAGATGGAACAGGTCTTAAGCTACCTTATATCCATAAACACCAGCGGAATCATCACGGAAGAGGACGTGCTCCGGCTTCCTGATTTTAAACAGAACGACGGACCCTTTAACCTGAAGGAGCAGGAACGGCAGCTGATACAGAAAGCGCTGCAGCGTTTTACAGGTCCCTACGGCAAGCAGGCCGCGGCAGATGCCCTGGGTATCAGCAAGGCTACGTTATACCGTAAGATACAGGAATACCGCCTGGATGGGGCATAGGACAGAACGGGGGAGGACAACAAAAAAGTCCGACCCCGCAGCTTCCGATATCTGCAAAATCAGACCTTTTAGTGC
>OBZK01000453.1_pt1 | contig 31659 bp, 39 predicted proteins | sample 1495511 | NCBI WGS metagenome assembly OBZK01 (sample SAMEA2580233, study PRJEB22360) | human gut metagenome | biome: human gut; feature: human-associated habitat; material: faeces | place: Denmark | collected 2008/2010
CCGTCCGCCGCCGGGCTTTTCATCCCGTCGCCGTGTTGGCGTGCCGAGAAATCTACCATCCCACACCTTTTTGTCAATTTTTTTCGAGACGTTTTTTCGACTTGTTGAGCCCAAAATCGAAACATATCTGATTATCAACGCATTGCATTTTTATTTTTTTTTAATAAAAAAGCCTCTTTCACCACGAAAGAGGCCTAGACGTTTCAGAAGTCCTAAGTTTCTCTCTACTTTTTACCTCCTCCACTCTTTTTCTTCATGACTGCGTATTGATGAACCAGAGGCAGTTCCCGGAGGGCGTTTACAGCATCCTTCCTTGCCTGGGCGTAATCTTTTTTCTCCATTGCCATATTCATCATCACTTCATAGCAGGCGGCATTGTATCCGCCATCATCCCTCGTATTAGAATCCCTCATAATCTGGAGAGCGCGCCGAGCCGCCTTATAGCTGTATTTACGCATTTCCTCCGACCCGTTAAGGATTTTCAGGATATAGGAAGCAAGTGAATCTTCCCGGGGGAAACGCTCCAAGACGTGGTCAAAGATATCAACCATTTTCCGATAATTTTTCTCCTTCCAAGCCTTTTCCGCCCGCACTTCCGCCACAGTAGACGCAAACCATCCGTTATCGGAAAACTGCCCTGCATTTTCCTCAATCAACTTCTGGTATTCATCAAATTTCTTTTCCCGCCTCAATTCAAAGGATTTTTTTATGACAGCATACATGGCCTGCTGGCGGGCCTTCCGTTTCGCATCTTCTTCCGCAAACCTGTTTTTGTCAAAAGAGTCCAATCTGGCAGTTTCCGCCACCCATTCGGGCATCTTCTTAATTTCTCCAGCCCACAGCAATGTTCCGTCACGAACGACGACCGCGGCGGGAAATGAGTCAAGTTTGAGCAAATCACAAAATTCAATGACCGAACGATCCGATGGAATACCGACAGGATAAGGAGTCCATCCTTCCGGCCCGGATAAATAGTCCCGCATCTGTTTTTCCGCCGACGGATTGAGCCCCAATACCACGGCTTTTACTCCCGGATGGTCTAAAAGCTCGTGTTTTTTAAGAACGGCATCAAGAGCTCTTCCAGGGGCTGTTTCTCCAAGTATATTATTGTGGCCTCTCCAGAAGCTGATGAATACAGTTTTGCCGACAGGAAGTCCTGTTAGACCGGGATGATTGAACCATTTTAATTTGCTGAACAGGGGAGTGTACTGTTTGTCTTCCTGCACTACTCCCATTTCCTGCATCTTCCTCGGAGGTGCCGGTTTTATTTCAACAACTGCCTGATTTACAAGATTCTGAAAGGATTCCTTATTACCTGAAAGCTGCTGCAACTTCGTCCAGGCTTTGCTGATGGACGTTAAGGAAAGCGCCTTTTCCATATCCTGCAACGCTTCTTCCATGTTTCCCTGCCGTTCCCTAAGTTCCGCCATCAGTTTCCATGGCAAGGAAGCTTCCTTGTTATTCCTTTTGGAGATTTCAATACAACGGTTCAGGCTTCTTTCCACCAGGGCGGCATCCATTTTTCCGGCAGGCACGGATTTTCCATTTAAAAGCGTTCCCGCCACATCAATCTGTACACGGTAATTGTCCGGATACTCTTTGCACAGATCATCCAGTACGGCCTGTGCTTCCTGGAATTTTTCCAATTCCGCCAAGACGCTGAATGGAACCATTTTCAGTTGAATGATCTGATCCTGCTGAAACTGTCCCGAATCCTGAATTTGCCTTAAAAAGGCCTGCGCTTCCCCCTTTCCTCCCTTCCGGGCAAGTTCTCCCGTTCTCTCAGAAACCTGGCGGTAGAGCTTCCATGCACGGGCGTTTGCGCCGGGATTATCCCCCGGAAGAGAGGCTGCAGAAAAATCAGGCTTCAACATGGCCCGCATCATTTCTTCAGAAAGTTTTCCAGGATGCCCTCTCCAAATAAGCTTGCCGTTTTTAACGGCAAAAGCATGGGGGATGCCGTTAACCCCCATTGGAGACAGCCATTTATCCCTGGTCTTTTTCCCATCCACATCCACGGCCATGGCATAAGTAAGGGGCGATGGACGGTTTTTTAAAAATTCTTTCAGAGATTCCGGAGATTTCCTGTCCATGACGTTAACTCCGATAACCTGCATATGAGGATTATTCTTAAATGCCTGATGCAATTGTTCCATATGGGGCATAGCTGCCAGGCACGGGCCACACCAGGTAGCCCAAAATTCAAAGATGTACACTTTGTCCTTTTCCCATTCCTTTACCGGAGTCCCCTGTATCCATACATCCGGCAAACCATCCAGAGCAAGTGATGGAAGGGCATCCTCCGAAGCAACCGTTTTGTTTTCCTTTTTCTCAGAAGAAGCTGCGTGCAATGGCATTCCGGCAGACACCGCAAAGATCATGGAACATCCTAAAACCAATAGAGAGGAATTTAACATGGTAACACGGTACTACCGTAACCTTCTGCGTCAAGCCAATAGAAAAAGGAAAGGAAAGATAGAAGAGCCGTTATCGTGTTCTTTCCACCAGAATGGAAGACAAAACACTCCCAAAAAGAAAAGATATTAATCATGAAGTTTTTCATATGGAATAAGAAAACAAACACGCCCGGCATCCACATTTTTTTGAGTTTCATTGGATTTAGGAAAAATGATTTACCTTTTTGGATACACAAAGACAATATTATTTTCTAAAATAGAAAATATGCCAGAAATGGCTTGCCAGATTTTTCTGAATGCGAAAAATGCGCTCATGGATGAAATGAAGTCCAGTATCAGAAAGTTTCTCGCTCTTACGAAAATGACCCGGGACGAATTTGCCGACCTTTGCGGCGTCAGCAAAAGTCAGGTCGATAAATGGCTTTCCACTGTTCCAATTCCCCGTGCCAGACAACGCCTTATCATCAGAATCATGAAGGAAGAGTACGCCAAACAGGCACGCCTGGCTCAAACAAAAAATCCGAACAGTATTCACGTTCCCGTTACTCCTCAAAAGTATGAAAAGTTCAGGAACGAAGCTGAACGCCATGGCCTGACCGTTCCGGAATGGGCGAGTGATGCGCGTTGCCGCAATGGTGATTTGCCCGGCCAGCCCCTTGACCTGCGTGGAAGTGAGTTGTCCGGCATCCCCGGCCGTCTTGATGCGCCGTCCCAGATCCTGGATATTTTTCAGGGCGTCCGCCTGGGCTACGTTGTCCCCGGCCTTCCGGGCTTCTTCCAGTTTGGCAATGTAGGATTCCAGTTCGGCCTGCAGTTCTTCATAGGTGGCGGAGGCGCGGCGGTTGTTGGCTTCCAGCCGTTCCACCGTGGCGGCGGCGGCCTGCTGCTTCCGGGCCTCCGCGGCTTCCGCCTTTTCCGCGGCCTTGTCGGCGGCATCCATTTCCTTGTTGTAGCCGTCGATGATTTGTTGAAGGTTTTCGTCAAGGTCATCTCCCCATTTCGCCCCAAGGTCCAAATCAGACATTTTGTTATTGAGGACTTCAAAGACGTCATCCACCTGTTCCAGCTTCTTCCTGAATTCCTCGGAGGTCAGCACGGCGTTGGTGACTTCGTCAATAAACCCGGTCAATCCCGGGTTGTCGTTGAAGGCGGCTTTCATCCGGGAGCCGGCGGCGGTCAGGGCGTCGGCGTATTGGTCAAGTTTGGAATTGGCGTTTTCCAGGGCTTGTTCATATTCCGCCCCCATGCCGTCCTTCATGGCGGCGCCGGTTTCTTCAGCGGCCGTTTTGACGTTGTTCAGGGAGTCGGTTACCTGGTTGATGGCGTCCGCGCTTCCGCCGGCTTCTTGGGCGGCTTCCCTGGTCTTGTTGATGGCTTCCGTTGTCTGGTCGGCGCCGGAGGTGTCGGCGGTCGTTCTGATGTTGATGTTCAAGTCTCTGTCTGACATGGTTTTATTGATTGTTTTTATTTGGTTGGCTGTTGTTGTTTCAACGGGTAGTTGAAGGGGGGCATATCCGTGGTTGCCGAAGCATTCATGGATTCAAACGGGCGTCGCACAGGGCGAGCATGACTTCCCGGCGGGCGCTTTTGGGAACGTGGGGAGGCCTGGGATTGCCGACGCTCACCACGTCATAGCTGCGGGCATAATCCTCCGGATTCGCCGTCCGGCTGTCCCAGTTCCACCAGGACCACCGCCCGGCCCGGTTCAGGGGCGTCCACGGCTCGTCAAGCCGGACACGCTCCCGGCCGCAGACATCCATGACGGCCCGGCAGATGGTGAGGTCTTCCGGGGCGAGCGTGGGGATAGCGGCGCATTCCGATTATGAAACGGCCATCCTGGCCGCCCGGCCGCTCAGGGCGTAGCAATTTCCGTAGGCGGACCGTTCGGACGGGTTCCGGGGGACCCGGTATCCGGCGGCGTGCAGCGCAAGCCCGTTGTGTTTCATCTCCCTGACCCATCCGCCCGACAGAAGCGCCGTGTCGGAGTCAATCTTGACGACGGTATCGCCATCCGCCGCCCCCTTGGCCAGCGTGGCAATGATTCCCCGGACGCACTCCGGGCCGCGCAGGTTGCCGCAGCGGGGGAAAGAGCTCCGGCGATACCGCGCCCCATACGCTACAAGAGCCCTCCTGGCCTCCGGGGGTACCGGGGCGGCGCTGTCGTCCACCACCGTAACTACCGCCTCCGGAAGAGCCGTCCTGGCGCACCGGACGCAGGCCACGGCTTCCTGCGCGTCTCCGGCATAGGTGAAGGTGTATATCCTGATCATGACATTCCGGAGGGGCCGAAGGTTCCCGGGTGGATTAGGAGATAAACCGTGCCCGCCTGGTGCTGCACCACCTTGTTGCCGTCGATGGTGGCCAGATGGAAATAATATTCATAAGGGGTTTCCCGGTCTTCCTCCGCGAGCCTGACGGGGTCGGAGACGCCGCCCGCGGCGGACAGAGAGGATCCGAGATATTTCGCGTCCTTGTCCAACCGGATCTTGAGCCAGATTTCCCCGGAGGTGACGGGGCTTTTCACCCATCCCCCGGAACCGGCCCCCTCCGGAAGCAGCCCCCCGATATAGTTGCCGGCATAGATAGCCTTCCCCTGGCGGATGTAGGCGTCGGACACCTTGCCGTCGCTCCCGTAAGACAGGCGGCATTGGAATCCCACCTCGACGGCGCTGGTTCCCCACGCGGGAGGCTCCTGGGCCTGCAGCAGTTTTACGGACGGCCCGACGCTGGGAAGCTCCGGGACTTCATCGTCCGCTCCGGAAGAGCCTCCGCCTCCGCTGCCGGATCCTCCGCCCGAAGAACCGCCCCCGGCGGACGTGGACGAGTCCGCCCAGGCCGTCCGGCGCAGCGCCTCGGCAAGCTGCCGGCTCCGGTCGATGGAGTCCTGCAGGGAGATCTGTTCCGGGGCCCCCACCGTCACGTCGGAAACTCCCGTTTTAAGGTCGAGGGATATTTCCTGGATGACGGACCGCATGGCTTCCCATTCTTTCAACCCTCCCGTGATGGAGAGGCGCCCCCCGCAGACCTGGTCAAAGTCGTCGTGGACGGTCGCGGATCCGTCATAGGGCAACGCGCGGGTGGCTTCGTAGTAGGATTTCAGGAAATTTTTATACAGTGCGGAGGTGTCGTAGCTGCCCGATGTTTCGTCGTCTCCGGAGCTTCCGCCGTCGTCGGACACACTTTCCACCGTCCCTGCCCTGTCCACCCGGTAGGATGCGTAGCCGACATTCGTCGTGGTCACTTCAAACGTCAATGTTCCGATCCAGCGGTCCCCGGTTCCGGATTTTCCGCCGTATTCCGGAAAATATTGTTTCACCGTGTCGGGGGGATCCGTCGCCCGCACCCGCAAATCCACCCGGACCTTGCCCCATTTGATTCTCGCGCTCTTTCCGTTGATCTGGCCGGAGGTCAGTTCGTGGGTGATGGCCGCGCTGCTGTATCCCCGGTGTTCCGCGTCAGCCGGCGTGATGGACGTGATTTTCGGACTGGCCGCCACTTCCAGGCCGGCGCAATCCTCCAGGGCCGGAGCCCAGCGTTTGACGCGGGCCGCCCACTGGGCCGTGCCGGTCGGGAATTTGTCTCCCCGGACAATCATCCGCGGGGCGTCGTAACCCAGCGAGTCCGTTTCCACAGGGCTGTATTGCCCGGCAGTGTCGGAGACCTTGACGCCGCCCGGAACGTCCACTTCCGCCGTCACCACATAGAGCTGGGACAGGGAGGCGCCTGAGGGATAGACGGCCAGCGCGCGCTGAACCCGGGAAATAACGGAGGCGTTGCAGGTCAGCCCCACGGCCGGAGGCACCAGATCGGGACGCGCCTTGAGGGACAGGGCGCTTACGTCCACGGCGGACAGGTCGAGCACGACATCCGGCAAATGGGCATGGTCGGCAATGACCAGCGTGGCGGAGTCATCCGCGCCGTATTCAAACCACGCGGCCATGTTGGGGCGCCATTGCTGGATCTTGGAAAGCAGGGAGGCATACGTTTCCGACGAGTAGGCAAACGGAATGATTTCGGCATCCTTGTCTAGTCAACTGCACGAAAAGCGTCTTGTCCGGCCGCCTGGACCTGATATGCACTCGCCCGGTCATGAGTTCCAGTCCGGCGTCATTCCAGCATTCCGCCGAGAGATTGATGTAGCGGTCGCGGTCTTCCGGAGGGTTGTTCCCAAAGAACTCATTCGGATACCAACCTGATTCATTAAAATCGCTGATGACAGCCAGGCCCATGCCCGGAGCGTCCACCCACAAATCACAATCCGCAATGCCCAGCCCCTTGAGGGTGGCAATGCACTTGCGGACACTCTGCACCGTGTCCCGCTGTCGTTCCGCGTATTCAATCCAGGCTTCGTTTCCGTCGCAGATGGCAAGGACTGTTTCATCCCCGCCCGCGGCAATGTCCAGGAAGGCCACGGGGCGCCCCCTGCTCGGCTCGTAGGGCTGCCGCTGACCCCATTCCAGTTTTCCAGGGTCAATGATGTACAAATCTCCTTCCAGCGTGAATTCCGCCAGCACGACGGAACGGAAATAGGAATCATCCTCATTACCCCCCACACGGGCCAGAATGCGGTCAATGCGCTCCTGGGAGATATGGGGGCAATCAAAGGCCGTTACCACCATCGGACAGAAGAGGTCTTTTTCCTCGTGGAAACAGCGATAAAATTGCCCTTCCGGCTTGCCTGGGGATGAAAGGTAGATGCAGAATTGAAGCGTACATCGTTCAATGGCGTCAAAGATTTCATCAGGAACCGTCTTTGCCTCGTCCACCACGAAAAACACGGGGGAGGAAGGATCATCTCCGGTAAACTCGTCAACGTCAAACAGACGGGCTTTCTTCTCGCTGCGGGGGTCTTCCTCATCCTGTTCCTTCCGCTCATCCTTGAATTCGTCCGTCACACGCCCGTGCCAGCCTTCCGCCTTCCCGGCGTGGTTGGTGGAAAAGCCTTCGATGAATCCCCCTTCCGGCGTTTCCACGCGGCAATTCTTGAGCCATTTCCAGCCCGCAAGGGATGGGTTGTTCCGGTGCCGTTCCAGGGCAGGCCAGAGCTGGTTTTTTACCTGGCGCCATGAGCCGGACGTAATAGGCATACGCCCACGGGGGTAGCGCCAGAGAAACCATAGGGCAAGGATACCAATTACCTTGTCCGTCTTGCCGGAACCATTAGCAGCGCGCAGGGCAACCCGCTTTCCCCGGGCAGCCCTTTCAAGGGCCCGCATCTGCCATTTGTACAGCCCTGTTTCCCCCAGAATCAGGGCGGCAAAGATGACGGGAGAGTCTTCCGGCCTGACCGGAGCCCCTAGCTTTCTTCCTCTTCGGACCATATTTCTCTCAAGGCTGTCACTAACGGAACGATTGCTTCTGCTGGAAGTTTATGGGTCACCTCTACGTTTTTTTCTCCACCTTCCAGAGCCAACGCCGCACGGTCTCCGTACTTCTTCGGCATCAGCTTGGCAAGCATCCATTTGAGTGTGTCTATTTCCAACTTGACCGCCTGCAACATGGTTCCCCCTATTTCGGCACGTGGGGCCACTTCATGCCCTTTCTCCACAAGGTCAAGCAACTTGTCTTCTAGGGCGGCAAGCCGTTCCTCGCACGCGCGCGCGTATTGGTTTGCAAAATCCGCGTTCTCTCTGGCCCAATTCATCACCGTGGGATGGGGAATGCCTTCCTTTTCGGCAGCCTTCCTCAGACTATCCCCGCAACGTATATGACCGCAAATGCGTTCAGAGAGGGCAGCGCTATACCTGGAAACATTTCCCTTCTTCCCGGTCCTCTCTTTCTTCATTTCGCATACTCCTTGTTGATTTTTTCCCACCCTGCCGGAGGTATATCGTCCTGGCGGGGAACGTACGCCTTTCCGGAGAGTTTCACATATCCTTCAATCCAGCGCAGCCCTTCCGCGTCAATACAGCGTTCAAAGCTGGGGCAGTCCGCGTTATCGTAGAGGATACTATCAGGTTTACGCTCATAAGCGCTACATTCCATACTACCCGGGTTGAGCTTCTTCTTGGAGCACAAAAGGCATTTCATCAGGAGAGGGTGGGATGTTTTGCATCCTTTGAAATCAGACTCCCAAATTCTCTTGTGCGCTGGTGATGTTTCTTCTTTCATATCATTATTGTATCAATTCACAGTCAATGATCAATTTCCCGTTCTGATTATGGAATTGGAGAAATTTGAGGGTTCCTCCCTTCTGGATGATGATTTCATCTTCACTGCTAAAATAGGTTTGCGGGCTAAGGCCGTCCCAGCCCTTACCGGCCCCTGCCCCGAATCTGGAAAAGGGCTCTGCATAAATGGCACGGGTTTTCTTCTTCAGGAGAATTCTGAACAACACGGGACGGTTCATGAATCCTTTCCCCTCCGCTACGGCAGCAGACATGAAACCTTCGTCTTTGAGAGGGTTTCCCACTACGGAGAGATTGAGCATATCAACCAGCTCGTCTGTTATTTCTTCTCCTTTCCAGTTCAAAGCGTCTTTCAATTCCTTGTAAACCCCACAGCCACGGAAAACAACCATGTCTTGAGGCACTTTGCATCTGTCAATGACTTTGGCGATCTGTTTCGCCTTGGCGTTGGACTTCCCCTTCCTCAAATCGTTGTTGATGCGGGCATATCCATTTCCGGTGTAGGAAAACAAAGCGTTCTTTTCCAGTCTGGATGCCTTTGCCCACACTTCCCCGGTAACGCTTCGCAAAAGGTCATCAGCTTCCTTATCCGTCAACGGGGCAGGCATCTTCACCTTGGGGACATCTCCCAGGCTGACCGTGTGCGTGACGGCTGAGACTGGCGCAGGAATGGGAGCAGAGGGAACCTTGATGACTTTCTCCGCCGTTTCCCTGGCCTTTTTCGCCACTTCCTGTGAGGGAAAGACAACCTCATCAGATTTGTCCTGTTTGACTCCCCAGCGGTCTTCATAGACCTTTTTCAATTTGGCCTTCAGTTCCTCCGGCAACTTCGCCGTACTGGCCTTCTTGCCGTACCCGTACCGTTCAATCAGGTCAATCCCGAAGCGCTCCGCACCCCTTGGACGCTTCAACGGCTCCCCGGGTTTGAGTAGTCCCAGCCGTTCGCATTCTTCCCGGGAAACAGGCTCCTGATCCATGTAGGAGTTGAAGCCGAACGGCGGCCAGGGGACCTCAAAGCCCCCGAGGCTGGCGGCGTTCATTTCGTCTGCCCAAAAAGTAAAGTCGGTTTTAAGCCGGACAGCATCTTCGTTGACGACATGAACAAGCCGCTTTGTCTTGGCTCCCGGAAAGCGGATGAACCGGAAAGCAGGCCATGCTTTGAGATTGGCTGGTTTCATGGATGCCTCCCATTGAGCAGCCCCAATGCTTTGCCGGACGTTGGTCTTGAAAATGAGCTTCAGACGGGCCAGAGCACCGATGTTTTTAATATCGTTGTGATACTTCGGGCCTTCGGCGTCCGGTGGAACAAGCCCCTCGGTTTGGAGCCATTGAAGTGCCTGGTTGGAAAAGTCCGCGGCGCTTCCTACCTTGATAACCGTTTCCCCATTGGGTAAAGTCTCCTTTTCTCCTGTCAGATAATTCTTAATCAACCTGTGCAGCCGTTCCAGCAATCTGATATTCTCCACCTTGGAAGAGAAAAACTTGTTTTCCTTCATGGCAGCGTTCAGAGCAGCCCATTCCTTTGAATCCATGCCGGAGGGTGTGGGATGTTTTGCCAGGAATTTTTCCAGGGGTGTTACCATAGAGGCAATTCTGGATGTTCAAAGGGGGGAGGTTCAATCTTGCCAAATTGGGCTACGTGATGTTCCAGAATGCGGACGGCGGGAAGACGGTAGAGTCCGGCGGATTCCAGAGCATTGATAATGCTGTTGGCGCGTTCTTCGGCTTCCTGTCTGTCGTTAGTACCAAGTCCCAGCTCGACAAGTTTGCCTTTCTTTCTGGGATCCACCAGAAGCGTTAAGCGCAGTTTGTAGGATCCGGGCTTTCCTCGCCGCGTCGGCTTGTTTTTTCGCAGGGATGGTTTGGGGGGTCTCATTTGTTGGTGACGGGATAATTCTGTTCTTCCTCGTATTTTGTGAGTTCCGCGGTCCAGCGGAATTGAATACGCCCCAGCCGGCCGAAGCGGTTTTTGCCGATGATCCACTGCGCTTCCGTGGGGTCGTGCTTGTCGGGCTTGTACATGTAGGGGCGGTGGATCATGATGATCTGGTCGGCGTCCTGCTCAATGGATCCGGAGTCGCGCAGGTCGGAAACGACCGGTTTGCCCTGGGCGTTCCCGGCTCTTTTTTCCACGTCGCGGTTGAGCTGGGCCAGCACCAGGACGGGAATATTGAGTTCCTTGGCCAGGGATTTGAGGCCGGCGGAGATTTCCGAGACTTCCCGTTCCCGGCTTCCCCGGGCCTGCTGGGTCGTGGAACGCACCAGCTGCAGGTAGTCCACGCCGATGCATTTGACGCCGTGTTCCCGGACCATCCGGCGGCCGCGGGCTCTGATGCTGTCAATGGTGAGGGAGCTTTCGTCGTCGATGTGCAGCGGGGCGGCCGTGATTTTCCTGACGGCGGCCGTGAAATGCTGCTGCTGTCCGACCGTCATCGGCTTGCCGCGGCGGATGTCGTCGGAGTTGATGCCGGCCATGCCGTAGAGGATGCGTTCCAGGAGCTGGGATTTCGGCATTTCCAGGCTGAACATGCCCACGGGGTGTCCCTCAAGGCAGATGTTGGTGAGGATGTTGACCAGGGCGGCGGTTTTCCCGACTCCGGGCCGGGCGGCAAGCACGATCATGGCGCCGGGCTGCAGGCCGTCCAGGGTCAGGTCCAGGCGGCGGTATCCGGAGGAGATTCCTTTGATGGCGCCGGGGTTGTTCATGCGCCATTGCAGGTTTTCAATGATGGTTCCCACGGCTCCGCGGATGGTTTCGGTTTGGCGGACGCCGCACCGGTCCCGCAGGGCGGACATGCCGCGCTCGGCTTCATCAAGGGCTTCTTCCGCGCTTTTGAGCTGATCGCCGGCGGCTTCCGCCATCCGGGAGGCAAACGCGAGCAGCGCATGTTTTTTGGCGGCTTCCGTGACCATTTCCAGGGCGGCTGCGGTTTTGTACCGGGCAAGGGCTCCGTAGGTGGCCGTTTCCACGACTCCGGCGTGTCCTCCCACGGCGTCAAGCTGGCCCTGGGCTTCAAGGCGCGCGATGACGGTGAGGGCGTCCACAGTTCCTCCCGTGCCGGCGACGGTTTCCAGAGCGGTCCAGATTTGCTGGTGCGCCGGGAGGCTGAATGTCTGGCGGCTGATGCCCTTGTCCCGGAGGTCCGCAAAGGCCAGGGAGCCGTCCATTGCCTGGGAGAGCACCAGTTTTTCGGCGTCGATGAGTGTCTGAGAGTCGATCATGTTTTTTTGAAATTGTTGATTGTTAAAGTTCTTCAAGGTTGCTGTAAGGGTCTTTGTCTCCGTTCCCAGGGGGTGGCGGATGGTTGACGGCGTAGGAGGTGGCGAAGCTGATGGCGTCGGATTGCCATTTGGTCACGGGAATGCCGTTGCGGGTCCAGTTGACGGCATCCCGGCTTCCCCAGTAGGCTGTGGCGCAGTCCGGTATCTGGTCGGGGGTTAAACGCACACGCCCCGCAAAGGCCGCGGCCCGAAGATGGTCTTCGACTTCTTCCACGGTGCACGGAGAGGGGGTAAGGGGGTGAATTCCTTCCTTCCCTTCCTTCCCTTCCCTTACGGTTTTCGGATAGGTTTCAACATAGGGGGCTACGTTGGTTCCTATTTCGGTTCCTACGTTGGTTTCTGAAATAACCGACGTAGGTTTTTCTTCGGTTTCCACGTCGGTTCCTGTGTGGGTTTCAACATGGGTTTTCTTGGGGCGGCCTCCTAATTTTCCATTTTCACGAGCGGTTTTCCTTTTGGTTTTCAGGGTTTCCTGAATTTCATGCGGATATCCGAATACGATGAGATTGTCGCCGTCAAAGTGGTAGAGTTCGTTTTCCACGCTGATTTCCTGATCCGTCACGCCGCAGGTCTGCATCCAGCGGCGCATGCCCCAGGAGCGGCAGCCCTCAATGATGCCGCCGTTTTCCTGTTCGCAGCACCAGGCCAGCAGAGAGATCCAGGTGGCGCGCTGTATGGGTTCCGCCCCGATATATTCGGGGCTGGAAAACAAGGCTGTTGGGATGTTGATGAATTCCATAATCAAAAAAGCGTCAGTTGGGGGTTGTAGATTTCATAAAGACCAGGAAGACGGTCTTCCCGCGGCGGTGTCCGAACAAAGGTTCATGGCTGGCCAGTTTCAGAACTTCCGCGGTTGAAACCTGATCCTCGCACCACTTGAACACCAGAATGCCGCCCGGTTCCAAAACCCGGAAACACTCCCGGAAGCCGGATTTCAAATCCTCCCTCCAGGTTTTCTGGTCCAGTTTTCCGTACTTCTTGGCCAGCCAGGATGATTCCCCAGCGTGAATCAAGTGCGGAGGGTCGAATACCACAAGGCGAAACGCCCCGTCGTTGAAAGGCATCTTCCGGAAGTCCCCGACGACGTCCGGCTTGATTTCCAGGGTTCGCCCGTCGCAAAGCATGTGCGTTTCCTCCCGGCGGTCCATGAACACCACGTCAGGATGGCGGCGGTCAAACCAGAACATGCGGGAGCCGCAGCAGGCGTCAAGAATGGCTTTCATTCCCCCTCCTTTCTCGGCTCCCAGTAAACAGGCCATCCTTCATGGACGCAGGCTGCGCAGAACTTGTACTGCGTTAGCTCATGTTTACAGTTCGAACATCTCCGTCGCATAGGATGCACCCACGCCCGGCACGCGGCCCGTTTCTGGCGGACGGTATGGATTTTCCCGGCAAGGTCCGTTGCCATTCTTAAGATCCTTTTTTCAGAGGGCATCAAAAGGTAATATGGCTCTCCAAATTCATGAATGGCGTGTTGCCGGATTTTCTGAATGGTTTCCCTGACGGACTCCACGGATTTTCCACATTCGTAAAACGCTTTCTGTTCAGGCGTCATTTTCATTTTCTTCCTTTCTTTGTAAAAGAACGACATTAACCGCTTGAAGAAGCCCTTTAACTTTACCAATCAAATAAAGGTAATACCCATACGCGGCGACGGTGGCTAAAAAAACTATAAGTTGCGCAATATCAAATATCATTGCTTCCTCCTTTCTGCTCAAGCTCCCAGGGCCATTGTTCAACATCTTCCGGCACATAAGACATGCTGTACCCATAAGTGCTGCCAGCGCGTATTACTCCTTTTTCAACATCTGTTTTAATAACGAAAAAGTTATCAGGTAATTTCCTGATTTTAATAAGGTCGCCGGGTTTCAACCGCATGATGGGAGGGAACAGGGAAACAAGCCTATCCATATCTTCAATACATGCCTTCTTGGTTTTCCAAAAATGGGAACTCTGGAAGAAGCAGTTGTAGCAACCAGCAACCCAATCGGTTGTTATCCCATGGGCATCATATCCTCGTATGGCTTTCAAAGGTGTGCCGCAAAGAGGGCATTTAGGCGTTTTCATCGGGGTCCTTCCTCAATCAAGGCTTTAAGTTCATCAGAACAACGGAGGCGTGAAGCATTTTTCACTGTGCAAATAAGGTGCTGCGCCCACCGGGCATGCCGTTTCGTGGGGTACTCCATGCGATAGCGGGCGATAATTCCTTTGTGGTGTACAATCGCGGCCTGAACTTCGTATTTCCCGTCGTCGGTTTTCTTCATGGGGCAAACCTGCTGAACGATGATGTGAGGATTCCGTTTCATTGCTCTGATCCTTCTTGCACAGTGATTGTTATTTGTGGTTCTTCGCCCCACCATTTATCCACGGACGCGGAATACACCTGGGCGTCATCTTCCCAAAATCTCAACCGGGTCATGACATCCTGCAGGGTTTTGGCCAGGTTGTCCCAGTCCGGTTTGGTCGTTTTCGGAATGAGCCCGATCCGGTTTTTTTTCGGCTCGCTTTTGCGGTAGGGCCAGACGAAAGCCAGTTTCAGGGAGACCGGCCCCGTCAGGGGCCGGGCCGGTTGATAAGGTTTCAGCAGGGTCAGGTAATCGCTGATGACCAGTTTCAATTCTTTCGTGTCCGCCAGTTTGGCGTGTTTCCCGATGTTGACGATTTTTTTGTTCTGGTGCGTTTTCGTCGGGGGAACGATCGGCAGCATGATGGTTATCGGCTTGTTCATGACGCTTTCGAGTTCCTTTCTATTTCCCGGGCCTGGGATTCGGCGTCGAAGTCCAGTTTCAGCTGGCCGTCGTCCTCAAAACAGGCATTTGCCACAGCTGTTTTCTTGATAGAGCCTGATACTTTCACACAGACTTTCTGTTCCCCATCAGGGATTTTGACGCTGATGGAGAGGCAGAAGTCGGATTCGTCTTCCGCCGCCTGGCGCCTGATGTCTTCGTAGTCGTCGAATTCATCAAAGGCCATGCGGACGGTTTCCAGGATGGTTTTTTTCTCGTGTTCCGTTCGCGCGCTCATGGCTGTTGATTAGAAGGGAATTTCGTCTTCTTCCGCCGGCGGTCCCGCCGTGGCGCTCATGTGGTTGTTGGCCGGCAGGTCCGCCGGGCGCGGAGGCAGGGACGCTCCGCCGCGCCCCGCCGCTGCCCTGTCCTGAGCCGCCATGATGGCCCGGGCTTCGTCCGGCCCCAGCACGTCTTCGCAGTTGCTGAATTCGGGATAAGTCCCGTCCGCCCTGGGTTTGTCTCCCTGTCTGACGCTGAGCCGGACGTAGCAGGGTTTGCCGAGGTATTCCGCCGGGTTGATGATGACCTGCTGGCCGGGTTGGTAGACGTTCCCGGTGACGTTTTTGACGAACAGGTCGATTTTCCAGGCCAGGTCTTTCGAGGCGGTCAGGTAGTAACGGACCGTCGCCGCCCCTTCAGGGCCGAAGGCTCTGATGTGGACGGCCAGCTGCGGGCATCCCCGCGTTTTGGCGCCTTGGGAGATTCCTTCTTCCATTTTGACGATTTTTCCTTCGTAGACGCCCGCGGGGAGAAATCCGTATTCGCTGGGCTCGCCTTCTGATATGTAACTGAACATAATGGTTATTTGGTGGTTGCGGTTTTGGAGACGGAGATTTTTTTGACGTAGGAGGAGCCGGCCCCCGTCCTGACCAGTTCTTCCGGGAATTGTTGTTCCGGCAATGCTTCCGCGAACAAGGCGCGGAAGATGTCCGCCTTGAGCGGGCCATAGGATTTCAGGAGTTTCGGGACGCCAATCCAGGTGGCGTATTTGGCGACGTCTTCCGGAGCGACGGTGTCCGTGCCTTTCCGGGAGACGCGCCTGAATCCGGGGACTTCCGTTCCGTTGTTGAGGTAGTCGAGGATTTTTTCTTTTCCCTTTTTGACGTAACTTTCCAGCACAGCCGCCTTGGTGACGAATTCCGCCAGCCTGGACGGGTTTTCCGCGATTTCGGCGAAGCTCGCTTCCAGCGTTCCGGCTTCCGCCAGGGTCAGCATTTCCTGCGCCGCCCGGTTCCGCAGCGGGCAGGTGTCCTGCGAGGCGCACCAGCCGCAGTAGTCGCAGAGGCGCGGCCCGCCGCCGCGGTCCACGGCGTCCACCACGCCGTTGACGATGGAGATGGCTTCCCGGTAGGTGAATTTCCGGGTGACGATTTGCTGCTGGTCGCAGTAGAGGAGGTGGCAGGTGATTTCATCCATGAATTCCCGTTCCATGAAGGATTTCGCGTAAGAGGCCTGCTGTTCCCAGTAGTTGCGGATTTGGCCGCTTTTGAGGTCGAAGAGTTTGCCCAGCGCGGGACAGAGGCAGTCCGCTTCCCCGCCTGTCACGCGGGGGTGCCATTGCGGGAAGGCGCAGCGGTTTTTGTCGGCAATGACTTCTTCCCCGGAGCAGAGCGTCCGGACCGTTTTCACCGCCCAGAGGATGGATTCTTTTTCATCGGCTTTCAGGTGTTCACACGCCCTGAATTCGTCCACGCCCATGAGCAGGGCCCGGAAGGCGGCGTCCATCCGGGTTCCCCGCCGGGCCGCTTCTCCCGCGTCGGGGGAGGAGACGTAGCAGGGGCATTGCGCCAGCTTGGGGAGCAGGGACGGCCTCAATAGTTCCGTGGCCGGGGCCGGACGGGGCCCGGCAATGTCAGCGAGGATTTTTTGCAGGTCGTCCAGGCTGACGGCGTATTCCGCTCCGTCCAGGGAGAGGACGGCATGCCCGGTTTCGCGGGCGACGTTGATGCAGGTGACGGGTTTCATCGGCACGCCCCTCCTTCCATGAATTCTTTTACGGAGTTATTGAACCGGGCGGGAGTTTTCAAAATCCGGGCGGCATATTCCGCCGGGACTTCTTCCAGCCCTTGTCCGGCAGTAATGATTCCGCGGCTGATCATGAAGGCGAGGGCGTCTTTTGCATGGTCAATCACCGCGGCCAGAGCATCCGCCTGACGGTCTCCCGCTGATGCGGAGGGAGGCGGTGCCTGTTCATCGTTTGCCGGAGGGGCGTCAGTTGCAGGAGCGCCCCCGGAAGAATCGGAATCCGTGGCAAACAGAAAGCGGGAGATTTCTCCGGCGTCCATCGCCATGACCGCGGGCATCCCGTGCCGGTTCTTGGCTTCCCAGGTGGCCCGGTGTTCCGTGTAGACGGCCCGGAGTTCCCCGCCTTTGGCCTTGCCTCCGTCCGTGAAGGTGGTCACGTAGTTGCAGAACAGGATAGCGTCCCCCCATTCCTTGAGTTTTTCCTTGGCGGTGATGGCCTGTTTGGCCGGAGCGTTGATTTTGATGGTGTACATGGTGTAGGCTTCCCCTTCCGGAGGGTTCACCGTTTCCACTCGGCAGTGGCAGATGACGGCGATGTGCAGCCCCGCGCTCCGGCAGTTGTCAAAGACGGAAAGCAGGTTGACGAACATTTCGCTGGCCTGGGCGTACCCTTTTCCATAGCCGATGCTTTCAATGGAGGAGATTTTTCCGTCTTTGGGGGAGGCGTTGTAGTCCCTGATGACCTGGCGGGCGCACATGTCCCACAGACGGTCTCCCGTGTCGATGACGAGCGTTTTGTAAGGGAGGTTTCCGTTCCGGGCTTCCTTGTAAATGTCCTGCAGGGCTTCCAGCATGGCGCCGTAGTGGTCTACCTGGATGCGGTCCACATTCATGTGCTGGGTTCCTTCTTCCGTGTCCAGAAAGAGGGGGGCGGGCAGCCCGGCCGCCAGCGTGGATTTTCCCACGCCTTCCGGCCCGTAGATGATGACCCGCTGCGGACGCTGCTGCACTCCGCGCTTGATGTTTTGTAATAGGCTCATATTATTGTCTTGTTTATTGTATTCAGGTCGGGCGTCAGTTCCTGCTGGCCCCGGCCTTTTTGGTTATGGGTAGTTGGAAAGGGTACTGACGGAGTTACGTTTCCGCTTAGCGGGAGGTTTGTTCATGTCCGTCCTGGTTTTGGATGTCTTTTGGGTCAAATACCTGTACACGCTTATCGCGGAAATTCTGTATTCGCGTTGATTGGTGCCAATGTCTTCTATTTCATGGTTCTGCAACAGGTTACGAACCTTTTTCCTACCCCATAAACAAGCAGGGTGTTTCCGCAGATCCTCAAGGGTAAGCCATATTTTGCCGTCGAACATGCGAGTGGCATTCTCTTCCTCGGACTCATTCAAAATCAACAAGCCACGTTCATGAAGGGATTCTATGGTTTGCTCCACAATAGAGGTTACAAATTGATCTAATCCGTTCATAATTCACTAAGATTTAACGATGAAATAAATGATCGTGAAAATCCCAACCAGCAGAGCGGAAAAGACAAGGTTCTGTACGATACCGGGCCGGGGCTTGAGTTCGTCTTCCGAAAAGTCTATCGGGCAGCCGTAAAGAGATTTCATTTTCTCGGCGCGGTCTCGGCGCATCCAGTATTGTTCGTTCGTCATTTTTTTCATTGTTGATTTCTTGTTTATCTCATTTTAATTTGTTCAAGTTATGCGTTCGAAAATAGAATTCTATTCTTATCGCTGGGTTGAGCCTAAAGAAGTTTTCGGAATTCACGGATATTGGCGGCCGGATGAAATTATCTGTGCTTTCCTCGACCAGATACGAATAGAACCGCCAAGAGGGCAGGAAACAACCGTAGCAACCATTTCAACAGGAAACCCCGATGGACAAGAGCAATACATTGTTCCTGCTTTTGAGTATGAGAGGATAAAGCATGCCCAATACGGACACGGGCACGCCCTCCCCTTCTATTCAATACAGTGGGATCCCTCTGCACCAGTTTGAGCGTCCAGGCCGGCGCATCTGTGCAATAAGTCCCCTGAGGAATCAACAGGACTCTATCAAGCCTGGCTTGATAGACCTCATACAATCTAGAATCATCTTCGTAGGTGAACTGTACAATATCGCCCGGAAGAAAAGGGTTTTTGGGGGATGGCTTGTTTTCAAAACCATCGTAGACTGTTTCTAATAATTTCTTTTGCATGGTATTTATCGTCTGTTAAACCGGGTTAAAGCTCGTGCCAGCCGAGCCGGATAAATTCGTCAATCAGAGCTTCTTCCATCATGCTGCGGGCTTCTTGGGGTTCTTCGGGCGGGGAAGATCGCGGGCCGTAGTCAAGTGAACACGGAATCCCCTGCGGAATGATTCTCGTTCAATGATGCGGATAATAGCTTCCGAAGGCTTCAATCCTTCTTCCGCTTCGGCCAGCAGATGGCTCTTGCAGCCGTCCGGTAATTTGTCTAAGTCGATTTCTGTTTTCATCTATTCCCGTAACTGATGACCTCAAATTACAGCGTATAGCTGAATATTTCAAGATATATTTTCAGTGTAATGCTGAAATTACTAGATAACAAGGTGTTGACATATCAGCAAAATGCTGTAATATCAATGCATGACGACAACAAAAGAAGACGTAAAAAAATGGCTCAAGGTTATTGGTCGAGACAGAGAATGGCTCGCTAACCAATGTGGAGTTTCCAAGCGTCAGGTAGATAATTGGCTTTCGTCATCCATCAATATTCCCGCAAAGGCTATCCTTGTTATTCAGCGTCTTATGAACGGAGAAGCCGAATCCTCTCCCCGCATCGTCATCGACTTCACAGATGAAGAATGGGACATTATCTGTGAGGCCGCTAAAGCCCACAAAGAAACCTTCCTGGAATTCGTCAATACCGCCATTCAAAATGCCGCCAAAGAAAAAGAGGCAGCCCGCAAGAAGTTTACCCCGGTAGAACCATTACCTGCTGCATCTTTCTTGGATCAGCCTGTCCCGGTCATCGGCAATATCGCTGCTGGCGCATTGACGCCGGGTGACAACATACCCTATCATATTAAAACAGAACGTCCTGTTGGCAAGTGGGAATACGTTTTACAAGTGGAGGGAAAATCTATGGAGCCTGTCATTCCTGACGGCTCTCTGGTGGTCATGCGCAAGCACACCATCCCTCCCATCCCTAAAGTGGGAACCATTGTAGAATACAACGACGAACGAGGGGTTACTCTGAAAAAGCTTGGCCGCAAAAAAAATCCGGAAACCGGAAAAATGGAATACGTATTACATCCACTTAACTCCGACTTCGGAGACATCGAACCCATGGACGGCGGCAAAATCTCCGGCATCTATGTGGAAACCCTGGACAGGTGGGAGAAAGTGTAACACTTGGCTCTTGACTATATAAAACCATTTTCTAAATTTGATCTATGGAGAAGACGAACTTTCCTCAGAATACTAAAATGCCTCTAGATCAATTAGTATTCGATCCAGAAAATCCACGCTTGCCTGGACGGTTGCATCATGCAGATGATGAGCAAGTATTAGATTATTTATTAGAGGAAGGAGATTTAGCGGACTTGATGATATCTCTAGGAACCCAAGGGTATTACGACGCAGAACCATTACTTGTGACCAGAAGAAAGGGAGGTAATAATGTTTATATAGTAGTGGAAGGAAATAGGAGATTAGCAGCTCTTAAATTACTTGATAATCCTGATCTTGCCACAAACACAAGAAAATCAAATACTGTAAAGAAAATTTCTAATGAAGCTGAGCATCACCCTAAAGAAATTTCTGTCCAAATATATAATGATCGAAAAGATATTCTGTGGTATCTCGGATATCGACATATCACAGGTACAAAATCATGGGGGGCTATGCAGAAGGCAGAATACATGCGCCAATTGTATGAAAGCTATCTTAATAAAGATTCTACAATATCTCCTGAAGAAGCTTTAAGAAAGACTACAAGAGCAGTAGCTACTAATCTTAATTATGCAAAAAGAACTTTACAAACTTTGGTGTTGATCAAGAAAGCCAAAGAAGAAGGGATTATTAAAGATTTAGATTTAGATGAAAAAAATATTAACTTTAGTGTATTCGCAACAGGTTTATCTTATAGTGGGATAGAAGGCTTCTTAAGAGAAGACAAAAGAAATTCTCTAGATCCTAATGGTAATTTTTCCCTTACAAATGTATCGACTAAAAATTTAAAAGATCTTTTTGATTGGCTGTTTAGACCAACTAATCAAAATATACCTAGAGTTTCGGATTCTAGAAAATTAAAACAATTTGCAAAAGTATTATCTACACCTGAAGCTCTTGCACAATTTCGCGAAGGAGCTAGTTTAGAGATCGCGTCAAGTCTTACAGATTTACCAGACGACACCTTCAATTCATCATTACAAATAGTATTGGCTAATCTTAAAACAGCTTACAGGGTATACATTGATATCAAAGATTTAAATCAATCCCATATTGAAATTTTAGAAAAAGCTAATAAATATATAAAAGAAATGCACAAAAGTATTAAAAGGCGTATTTCTGGAAAAGATGATATGGATTTAGATTAACTGTCTTATTGTATGCTGAAGCAGATAGAATCTATACAATTTAAAAAGAAAGATTTTTTTCTGACTGTTGACGAAATTGAAAGAAAATGTCTTTCAACCCCTGATTTTAGTTTGCATGTTAACGATATAGCAAAACGTCCAAATGATATAGATATTAATTTATCAGATGACGATAAAGAATTTACTGAAGATTCTGAGATTAGTCAAAACTCTTCTGATGAATTTAATGGATCTCCACCAGAAGTTGATGATTGGAGAGAAATGAAAGCTAAAGAATTTTTTTCTCTTCTGGAAGATAGGAAAAATATTTTAGGAGATCTCTATCCTTTTGAAATATCAAACAATGACACATTATCTCTTGACTTTAAAAATCTTAATGAAAAAGAATGGAATTATAAAAAACTTTATATTTTTCTCCTATTATGTAATAGCATGAAATATTTCAATGAAAATATCCGCTCATATAGGAATTCATTAGCTGCTTCCTTTGAAAAATTTTGTCTTTTATTAATAATGAGATTATTCCCTAATTTTTCTATAGAAGGAATTGGAACAGGTTTTAAAAATCATGGCATATTGTCTGGAAATGGAGCTTTTGAGAAAATCGAATGTTTAGCTTCCCTACTCAATACTAGATTAAAAAGTTTTTGTAGGGAAGAACATATACGTGAAGTAACATCTGGGGATGGGAAATTGGATATTGTAGGCTGGTTTAATCCTATTAAAGATAAGGCAACGCATATGCCATTAATATTCCTCCAATGTGCTTGTTCTGCCGATGATGAGCAAATATTTTACAAAAATTTTGATTATAAAAAAACATCAAGCAAATTTGAAACTATTATTGAAAATCCTATGACGTTTATGTTGAGCCCTCTATGTTATAGGGCAAGAGGAGGAGCATTATTTGATCCTTCCTATGCAAATGGATGTTTTTTTGATAGAATCAGATTAATGCTCTGTCTTGAACATTTAAATATTGATGTTTCCTCGCAAGAATTCAAAGAAACTCTAGGAGCCCTCCCCCTACAGATTGTTAATAAGGCATTACATGCCGAGCAAACCCTTTAAAACTATCATTTTTTCTGGTCATACATGAATTTTTCCATTACCATACTTTCGCAATGAAACATTTAAAAGTTGTCTCGTTATTCTCCGGCTGTGGTGGATTTGACTTGGGTGCAACTTCATGGGAGGGGCTTGATATTATATGGGCCAACGATATTGATGTCTCAGCAGCACAAGCTTATAAACATATGGTCCCCTGCGGAGAATTTCACCATAGAGACATCCAAGAAGTTAAAAATTTTCCATCCTCTGACATTTTGATTGGATGCTATCCATGCACGGGATTTAGCGTGGGAGCGCGCCGCCGTGGCAGAGGAATGGCAGAACGGGATTTAATGAATATCAAAGGCAACTTTCTTTATAAAGAATTTTTACGGGCATTAAAACAGTCTAAGCCTAGATATTTCTTTGTAGAAAATGTGACTGGAATGATCTCTGCGAAAAATGGATGGTTTTTTGAGCAACAAACAGAGGGTTTTAATGAAGCAGGATACAAAGTTCATGTAGGCTGTTTATTTGGTCCCGACTTTGGTCTTGCCCAATCCAGGAGCAGAATATTCATTGTAGGGATACGAAGCGATATTGCCCTAGATTTCGAATACTATGGACCGGCTCCTACTCACGGAAAAGAAGGCATGCCTCCATATCTTACCATGAAAGATGTGATCGGGGACATGCCTTTGTTTGCGGAAGGAGAGTATCTCCAAGAAACCTTCCATGGACATTATCTGACAAGGCAACGTAAAAGAGGATGGAATGAACAAAGTTATACAATTGTAGCCGACGGAGCCCATGTCACTCTACATCCAGAAGGGGAGCCTATGAAACAAGTAGGAAAAGATCAATGGATTTTGCAAGGTAGCTTCAATCGTCGTCTATCATGGAGAGAATGTGCTCGACTACAAGGATTCGATGATTCAAAATTTCCAGAGATGCCTTTAAAGCATCTCTACAAAGTTATTGGAAACGCTGTTCCACCTGCTTTTGGAAGGGCTCTTGTCAAACCAGTTTTAGAATTTGAAGGCCTTTTAAAAAATAAACACTGAATTTATTCAAAAATTCGTTGAGTTAATGTGCTCGGATTCTCTAAAAAAGAAGAAATTTCGCATTCCCATATAATAACAACTTTCCACCCTTTTTCTTTTAGAAACAGAACATTTCTCTCATCTCGGCATATATTCCTTTCCAATTTTAATCTCCAATACTCAGTATTGCTTTTAGGCTGGTGGGCTTGTTTGCAACCGGGATGTTGATGCCAAAAACAGCCATGAACAAAAATAACTGTTTTGTACTTTGGCAGTACGATATCGGGGTTTCCAGGAAGATCCCGACGATGAATCCTAAACCGAAAACCAGAACGATGGAGAAGCGATCTAATTAATAGTTCCGGCTTAGTATTTTTGCCACGGATATGCGACATAATCTCGCTTCTTTTTTTCGGATCTACCGTATCCATAATATTTTTCCCACTATCTCATAGGACAGGCGTAGAAGGCCATTAAAAAATCAGATGGAACTTGGGAAGATTAATAGCCTGACTCCATTCAGGAGTTGCCTGTATCGGGGCAGCTCCTTTTTGTTGGGTACAGCTCTTCAATAACAATTCCAGTACACATTTTTACATAATGATACTGAAACAATGATTTAGGAGTTGCTTATTTTGAGAAGAGAGGCTATTATTTGGCCTCTTTACGTTAGAATGCTTCGCCCCTTGGCCTCCGGGCCAGGGGGCTTTTATTTTCTTTTAATATACGTCTTATTCCCGTTCTTGTTAATGTAATACCTTCCTCCACGCGGCCCCTTCTAGCAAACAACGATAAACTGCAGGTGAAACATGTAAATAAATGTTGGAAATAATCCTTTCGTAATGCCTTTGAAAGAGTTAAGCAAATTATTTACAACTCTCTTTATTTCATGGTATTATGAATTTGTATGAAACTATTCTCTCTCATTTTAGCTGTTATTTCCCTCACTTCATTCTCGGAGGCGCACCCTGGCGGCTTGGACGCCAACGGCGGTCACTACAACCGCAAAACAGGGGAGTACCACTACCACCGGAAACCGGCAGCCAAACCGGTAGCGGAAGAAAAAGCGTACTGGATCAGCTCAACGGGCAAGACCCATAACAAAAACTGCCGGTACTACCGGGCTTGCAAAGGGCGAGCCAGCGATACGCCCAGCGGTGTGAACTGCAAGATTTGTGGAGGAGCCTCGAAATAATAATACTATGCCGGACAAAAACGGGATTATCCTGAATCTTATTAAAAACTATCTTATTGTTGGTAGTGTATGCTTACTTATTGGGGGAGGTGTAGGCATGCTCATAGGAAGATCAACTATCCAACCTGCAGCAAACACTACTACAGAAAAAATCGTTCAAAACAAAGTAAAGAAAACAAAACCTATTCCTAAGAAAAACAGTATTCCTGAAGAGCTAAATACTCCTAAGTTAAAAGAACTTTATATCAAAGCATCTAAAGGAGACCCCGAAGCACAATGTCTACTTGGAGATGTTTATTATGATGGCGAAGAAGTGGAGCAAAATGCACCTCGCTCTGTATCATGGTACAAAAAAGCTGCAAATCAGAATCATGCAGAGGCGCAATATTGTTTAGGATGGCATTATTTAAAAGGGTTAGGAATTCGAAGAGATGACGATGAGGCATTTAAATGGCACAAAAAGGCAGCAGAACAGGGGCATGTAAAATCTCAATATTTGGTAGCATTTGCATATGAAGTTGGTACTGATTTTGGTGCATCATTACCAAAAAATGAGAAAGAGGCTGTAAAATGGTACAGGAAAGCTGCGGAACAAGGTCATGCAGACGCAATGATTTGCCTTGCCCGTCATTTCATGGATGGAGAAGGAATTGAAAAAAGCTATGAAGAAGCAGAAAGGTGGTTATTAAAGGTTAAACAGAAAGGGAAAGAAGAAGAGGTCAAAGAAGCTTTACAGGATTTAGAAAACAGAAAAGAAGAAGACAAAAGAGCAGAAGAAATGAACCGTTCTTTGGAAGATATGAATAAAAATTTAGAGAAGTTGGAAACTATCCGCCAGTAGATGGACACATCTTCTGGGTTGCAAGCCGCAAATAACTAAAAAGTGAGTTTTCTAGCCGCTTCCTTACTGTGTTCGTCTCGGAGGTGTCCATATACCTTCATAGCCAATGCTCCGCCGTCACGATGCCCTAGCCATTTAGCCACCGTAGGAATATCAATGCCTGCCTCAATGCAGGACGTGGCGAAGAAATGCCGTAAATCGTGAATCCGGACGTGAGGCAGTCCAAGCCTGATACATGCGTTTGTAAGGGCCTTTCGGGGGCTTTCTATGGCAAATACCGGGTCATCTGGGCTATTACCCCGCCTTTCTCTTCGGAGGCTTTCTATTATCTCAGCCAGAGATGCGTTAATGTACAGGGTCCGGCGTGAGGTGGCATGTTTGATATCGGGCACGGAAATGGACTCTTTCCCGATATCTCCCCACACCAAGCGCCGAGCTTCCTCAATACGTAACCCTGAATAAGCCAGGAAAGCGATCATATCCGCCGCTTCGGAATATAGCCCCTTCTTTTGCCACTTCCTTAATATAGGGGCTTTTTTCACTTCCTCAACGATTCTTCGGAAATCTTCTTTTTCCGGAACGTTAAGATTTGAACTCCTCAAAGTCATCCGTTCAAGCTTGGATGCTGGATTGCTCTTGATACTGCCTGCTTCCTGCAGCATGGTAAAAACGTTTTTCACAATAGCGAGTGTTCCGTTTGCTGTTCGTGCAGACACAGACAACGCATCTTTTTTCCACCAAGCCCGGCACATTTGTTCCGTGATGGCCTCTGCTGCAATATCACGAGCAACAAGCTTTTTAGCGCGGCTGGAAAAGAACTTGATGGATTCTACAGCGGCCGGCTTCAAATGGGGGCGCATTTCCTGCCGCTGGACGTACATATCAACCGCCAAATACCAAGACACGGATTCCACGGGTAATTCATCCCTCCCTTGCTCTGCCAGGAACCCGGCCAGCCTGGAAAGGGCTTCCGTCAACACGCGCGTTTTAAGAGATTTTTTCACCGTTTTTCTTCCGGTATCAATTCGGGCATAGAAAATTTCCGACTCTTTTGACCGATACAAGTTCGGATAATCCGTCGCAACAAGGGTGTTTTTCATACTTCCAAGCATGCCCTGCGGCCCTTAAACCGCAAGAATAATCTCTTTTTACGGACAACCATACGGACAACCAACACAAAGACAAAAGAAAAGAAAACCCCGCAAACCTTTCAGTTTACGGGGTTTATAATGGCACGTCCAACTGGATTCGAACCAGTGACCCACTGCTTAGAAGGCAGTTGCTCTATCCAACTGAGCTATGGACGCATGATGCGGCAAAAGAGTAACAGAGTTCATCTCAACTTGGCAAGCCCGGATCTTTGAAAAGCGCGCTTTAAGTGCCGGAACAGCGGTTATGCGTAAAAGGAATGTCCGCCAGGGTCGCTCCAAACTTCCGCACCAGAGGCTCCTGACAGGAAAACATGCGCTCCCGTTCCTCCGGTTCCGTATCTATATATCCGTGCAGATGCAGAAGACCATGCACCATGTACCGGAAAAGTTCTCTGAAAACAGGTTCTCCGAATTCCGAAGCCTGCCGGATAGCGGTATCAAAGCTGACGATGATCTCTCCTATTCCGTCTCCATGCGGAAAAGTAATGACATCCGTCGCCGTCGGGTCATTCAAAAAACGGGCATGCACATCCCGGATGACGTCATCGGAAACCACGCTGATTTCTACTTCATCCAATCCGGAAAGTACGGGGACAGGGCCTTCAGGCAACGCCAACACGGACGGAAGACAACTCTCCAAGGCTCCAATCAGGGCATCCGTAACGGATGAATTGAGCCTCCCCTCCTCCAGATGATTGTAGAGTTCAAGATTCGGTTTCATTTTTCTCCGTAACCGCACCGTTCTCCATCTCCGCTCCCGTGGATTTTCCCTCTTGAAGGGTTCCGGCATCGGGCAACTCCATGATTTCAGGAACGGCTTTGCCTTCACTTTCCTTTTTCACCGCTTTCTCTTCCTGTTCCCTGACGGACACATCAGGAAGAACATTTTTTTCAATCTTTGCCTCCGGATTGTGGGAAGGATAGGCAATGCGGTTGTGGTGGATGCTTTTCAGCGTCTTAATGAAACTGTTGCGGATCTTCTTGAGATCTCCGAAGGTAAGGCCGCTATCGTCCAAATGGCCGTCCACCACCCGTTGCTTCAAAAGTTCATCCACCCTTTTCTGCATTTCCTCACAGGAAATTTTACCCATGGAGCGCGTGGCGCTTTCCACGATGTCCGCCAGGCTGACGATTCCTGTTTCCTTGCTCTGCGGATTGGGCCCCTTGTAACGGAAGTTGGATTCCACCACTTCCGGAACGTCATCCGGAGAAGCCAGGCCGCTTTCCACGCGGCTCAGGATCTCGTCCCGGTATTGAAGGGCTTTCCGGTAAAAGAAGTAAGCCAGTGAAGTGCCGTGATGCTGCTCTATGACGTCCACCAAAGGACGCGGAAGGTTGTTCTCCCTGGCCAATGCCACCCCGTCCTGAACGTGGTCGATGATGATACGGGCGCTCATGCTGGGCGTCAGCTCATCATGGGGATTGGGGCCATCCATGATATTTTCAATAAAATAAAGGGGATTTTGCATTTTGCCAATGTCATGGTAATAAGCCTCCACCCGGCATTCAATGGGATTGGCCCCAATGGCTTCCGCCGCTGCCTCCGCCAGCTGGGCAACCATCAGACAATGATGAAAAGTTCCCGGAGCTTCCATTTGCAGCCTTTTCATGAGAGGGCGGTTCATATCCGCCATTTCCAGCCAGGAAATAGGCGTAATGATTTTAAAAGCTCCTTCTATGATAGGCAGGACGCCGCTGATCAGCACGCTGGTCAGCATGCTTACGCCAAAAGCCACAGCCAGGCAAACCAGAACTCCAGTGAGATTGTAATCCCATGCCTGGAGATTGATGACCCCCATGATGCAACACAGTACCATGACAAGCAGCCCCACAAAGAATCCCGCCCGCAGCAACTGGGCACGATTCCGCAGGTTATGGGTAAGCAACACGGTAAGCATGCCGGAGAGAGAGCTCAGAATCCAGAACTGGACCTGCTTTTCCGGAGCATATTGCTCCGGCAGAATGAAAAATCCGCCAAGCATGCAGATGGAAATAGTGGCAAACATGCCCAGAAGAGGCCCCAGCAGCACCGTGACAATCAACGGAGCCATCATATAGGGAATGTACAAAAGCTCATTGCCTATGTCGGAAGTAATGTCAGCCGTTACATGCCGGATGAAGCCAAAAAACAGGAGCTGAACCAGAACCGCCCCCCATGTGACGACAAAGGTTTTGTTTTTTCTGCGCAGGGAACCGGCGCATAACCAGTACATAGGCATCAGCGCCAGCGTCACGGAAAAAAGCAGAAAAGCTTCCGACACGTGATGCCATATGGATTTTCCCCAATGGGGGCTGTAACTGCCCATCCATTGAAGCACGATGAAAACCAGCACGCACAACCCGACGGATACCGCCAGGCTGGAGTCCAAACGATCACCGGCTGAACGGGACACGGGGGCAGCCCCTTCCGGGGGAGCTCCTTCTTTTGCCGCGGCGGCATGCTTTTTCAGAAACTGAAACATGATGATTATTTGGGGTACACTTCGGCAACCTCCGGAATAGTACCCAGCCGGGCCATCTCCTCTTCTATGAGGGGATTGACGCCCTGCTGGACCATTTCCATGGAAACTCTCAGGGCATTGCGGATGGCTACGGGGGTAGAACTGCCATGCGCTATGATGGTCACGCCCTTAACGCCCAAAAGAGGGCTTCCCCCTACGGAGTCCGCAGAAAGGCGTGCTTTCATGGCGCGGAATGCTCCGGAGGCGCAGGCAGCTCCAACCATGCGGAACGGGTTTGCCTTAAGTTCCTCTTTCAGCCATTTGCTGAAAGCCTTGGCGGTGGCCTCGCATGTTTTCAGCAGGACGTTTCCGGTAAAACCGTCTGTCAGAGCCACATCTATTTCATGTTCAAAAAGATCGTGGCCTTCCACATTGCCTACAAATTTAAAAGGGAGCGCACCGCGCTCCTCCAAATGCTTCAACAGACAAAAAGTTCCTTTGGTAAAATCTGTTCCCTTTTCATCTTCAGAGCCATTGCTCATAACTCCCACCTTAGGCATCTGTTTGCCGTAAACGGAACGCGCCAGAATGCTGGCCATAACGGCATACCCAACCAAATGCCGGGGCTTGGCATCCGGGTTGGCTCCGGTATCAGTCACATTGCAGACTCCGAATTCATTTGGAAGCTGGGTCACAATGCCCGCACGCTCCACCCCCTCAAGCAACCTCAGTTTGACGGTGGCAGCCGCTACAGCTGCCCCCGTGTTGCCCGCGCTGACCACGGCATCCGCATCTCCGGACTTGACCAGATCCACGGAAATGGACATGGACGAATTTTTTTTCTTTCTCACCGCCAGCAATCCGGATTCGTTCATTTCCACAACTTCCGCAGCCGGAACGATCTCCACGCGCGGACCGGAAAGCCCCAAGCGGTCACAAGAGCTGCGCACCGTTTCTTCCCTTCCCACAAGGTAGATCTTTTCAATGAGAGGGAAATCCCGGAGGGCCCGCTTCGCCCCGTCCACATTAATATCGGGCGCATTGTCGCCGCCCATCACATCCAGTGCAATCTTCATATTATTTGTTGAAGAAATGTGTTAGCAGAAAAAACAGTCCGCTTCAAGCAAGTTCAGCCGCTTTGCGAAGCAAAAGCGGCTGGAAAGCCTATATGATAGCGCCGCAATACGGCGATAATTTTCAAGGCAAATGCGGCGCCCGCGGAACTTACGCTTCCGCCTTCACCACGATTTCCTTGCCGGAACGGGTCTTGTACGTACCGCAATTGGGGCAGGCGGTATGGCCGGGGGTGCTGCTGCCGCAATTCTGGCACTTGCGGAGCTTCGGCGCACGCCATGCCTGAGCGGCAAGGCGGGTACGCTGCTTCATCTTGGACGTTCTGCGCTTAGGTGCTGCCATAATTTTAGTTGGTAAAAAGGTGATTAATGATGATCTCCCAGTTCATTGAGGGCGTCCCACACGCCGCTATTCCTGATCGGGGCAGAACTGTTTACACCCGTTCCCCCCTCTTTGTCCACTCCAAAATACGGAGTTTTCGCCATACAGTCGTTTTCCATGCCTCCGTCAGCACACTTCGGGTATGCCGGAAAATCCAGAACTATTTCTTCCCTCAAGGAATCTGAAACATCCACAACATTCTGTGAATCAATCTGGAAAGAAGCTGTGAAATCACAAACTTCCACCACGTAGTCAAAGTAGCCCAAGCAACGCACGCAGCGGAATTTGAAGGGGGCGGAAATATTGCCTCTTACAAACAATTCATTTTCAAATCTCTGCACATGCAGATCAAAAGCAAGAGACCCAATGGAAGTAACCTCTTCATCATCAATGCCGAAAATTTCAGAATCCAGTTCGCCGCTGTATTTTTTTCCTGCCTCCGGCAAGTTCTCCAGTTCTACCAGCAATCTTTTCATGAGTATATCTTACAGGCATACTTAATGCCTGACAAGCAGGCAGGGCGGCACCATTCATGGAAAATGACACATCCGTCCCTCTTTCAGGCAATGCCCGAATTCGCTCCGGCCTAACCGGGAGGCCATTCCAGCTTGCGGCCTGCCAACAGATGCATGTGCAAATGGGGAACAGCTTCCCCGGCGTCATGCCCGTTGTTGATGACCAGGCGAAAGCCACCTTCATCCAGATGAAGAGTCCGGGCAATCCGCCCGACTGCCAGCATCATGTGTCCCAGAAGGACGGCATCTTCCTCCCCGGCCTCGGAAAGGCGGGGAATGGGCTTGCGCGGAACAAGCAGCAAATGTTCCGGTGCTTGTGGACTAATGTCCCGGAAGCAAACACACAGTTCATCCTGATATACGATGTCCGCGGGGATTTCCCCAGAACAGATTTTTTCAAATAACGTAGCGGCCATAAAATCAAAAAGGAATCTGCAATGACTTTAACATATTTTGCAAACCGAGGGCAAGTTACTCCCTGACGGCAGAAGCGCGTCGCAGTCGATCCATAATAGCGCGGCCCAGGCCGGATTCCGGAACGGATTCCGCCACAATGACGTCAATAGCTTCATTTTCATCCATCTGTCTCATCAGGGCAAACAGGCGCACGGCAGCTTCTGCCAGCCGCCCGCTGCCGGGACTCATGGCTACCACTTCCGCCCAATCCCCTTCCCGGGCAAGAGCGGACGTTCCTTCATAGGAAAGCAAGCCGTACCTCACCCCCTCCACCGGGGCAAAATTTTCCCCCGGTTCCAGCAGCAGCATAGGTTTGCGCGGGGCGTAATGGCTGGGGGGGGGGCCCCCCCTCTGCCGT
>OBZK01000457.1_pt1 | contig 31346 bp, 26 predicted proteins | sample 1495511 | NCBI WGS metagenome assembly OBZK01 (sample SAMEA2580233, study PRJEB22360) | human gut metagenome | biome: human gut; feature: human-associated habitat; material: faeces | place: Denmark | collected 2008/2010
AGCATACAGAAGATACCCTTCGGGCCATTCACTGGCTGTTTGACCAGAATTGATCTTTACTGCTTCCATTCCAAGGCTTTCTGCCAGTGTGCAGGAAGCCTTGTTTTTTTTCTCGATCCAGGCACAAAGTCTGGCGGAAAGAACTTCATGGGCATAGGAAAGAATGGCAATTGCCGCTTCTTTTGCATAACCATTTTTCCTGTAGGTTTTAAAAATATGGTATCCCAGTTCCAGCCAGCACAAACCGTCCGGAAGTGCCGGAAGAGCCTGCAAAGCAGTTTCCGGGATCTGTGGATTGCCAACACCAGCCATACCGATCAGGACTGTATTATCTTTTTTGACTGTATTATCCTTTTTAACTGCATTATCCTTTTTAACTGCATTTTTTTCAGCTTTCTTTAGCACAGCCCATGTTCCATATTCGTAAAATCCATACTGGTTCTTTATATAAGCTTCCAGCTTATCTGGATCACGAAATATTTCTTCTTCCTTCCCATATTCTTCTTCCGATATATTCTTCGCATCTTCTTTTATAAATTCACGAATGACCAGTCTTTCTGTTTCATCGATCAGCCAAGGAAGCCCCAGATAACGGCGCAGGATCAGCTCTGTAAGTTCATCTGTGGCATACTCTATGGAAGGAATTACATAGGGAATCCCCTTTAAATCCCAGCTGTCTATGGATTTCTCATCTGTTTCCCCACTGCTCATACAGCCTAAAACAGCCCTTCCGGAAGCTTTCGCCTCCAAAAGGGCCTGTGGTTCATCGGATATGAGAAGCGTATATTTTCTTCCTTCTATTAAAAGAATGCGCTCCTGTTTCATATTGTTCTATCTCCTGTGAGAACCGTTTTTGAGTTTTTCTGCCATTTTAATATTGATCCCATCATTTCCCGATCGATCAGCACTTCTCTGGCTCTGGATAATCCACACCAAAGGTATCTACAGTCATAGATTTGATCTTCTGCTCCTTTAACGGACGGTCAGAATAATCGGTACGCTCATTTGCGATCTTATCTACAATGTTCATTCCCTCTGTTACCTTACCGAATGCTGCATACGCACCATCAAGATGAGGCGCATCCTTGTGCATGATAAAGAACTGGGATCCTGCAGAGTTTGGCATCATGGACCTTGCCATGGATAAAACGCCTTCTGTGTGCTTTAAATCGTTCTTTACACCGTTCTGGCTGAATTCGCCCTTAATGCTATAGCCTGGGCCCCCCATACCAGTTCCCTGTGGGCATCCGCCCTGGATCATAAATCCACGGATGACTCTGTGGAAGATCAGACCGTCATAATAACCCTTCTTCACCAGACTGATAAAGTTATTTACTGTGTTTGGTGCTACTTCCGGATATAATTCCGCTTTTATCACATCACCATTTTCCATGGTAATGGTAACTACTGGATTTGCCATTGTTCTTATCTCCTTTTCATTTCAGAATGGCCTTGTGATACAGGCCTTTCTGTTTAATATAGCAGATTGCGGGGTGGTTGTCCAGTGAGGAGAAAACCCAGTTACCTAAAACTTATTATCCTCCTATGCTGCAGCATTAGCATTTATCGTATCTATAACCTTTCTAATCCCCATCCACACATTCAGATCAGAAAATATCTCAACCACACTTCCCCGATCCGTAAATGGCGATTCCTGAAGAACAGAAAGATCCTTCATCATTCCATTATGAACAATATATTCTACTATCTGATTCACAAAATAAATCTGTCTGCTATCAAGACTTGTATTGGTCAGATACTCTGAGAATGCTTCCTTGGCAGCGTTCATATCCAATCCTACAATTTCACGGACAAATTCCCCTAATGGCTTTGTTCCAAATTCTTGCTCATAATCCTGCTTTGTACCAACTTCACGCCATAATACATCTTCCAGTGCTGTGACATCTGCTGATGTAAGAGGTCGATTCGTTTTTAATTTAACAATTGCAGTATTATCCTGATGTTGTCTTATATAGTACTCTGCTTTTGCCTTATAATTTTTCAATTCATCGTTTTCAAGTTCAGATTCTTTCCACTCCGTTGAAAGCAATTCATCTGTAAAATTTGTTACATATTTAACCATTCCCGAAGGAATATATTTCATTAAATTACGAAGTTTTTCCCTGATCTCTTCAAACTCATTAATTCCAGCATTGTCAACATAGTCTGTATTTAAAATCTTATTAATCAAATCTGATTGTGCCTGAATTTCCGGAATATTGGCTACGCTTGCAATTCCGGCAACTTTTTTATGTAAATCCGAACGGGCTCTTGTATATTTCTTTCCGACTAAGTATGCCAGTTCAATTCCATACATAAGCGCATCAAATCGAACAGCACTTGCCTCATCTCCATCTGGCAATATCAATGGAGCAACTTCTTCTCTGACAATTAAGGTGTCCTCATATGTAAGGGCATTATAATTCGCTTCTGAAGAGTACAATTCTACATATTTTAAATGCTGACGCACTACAAAGTTATCCCTCGGTAATTCCTGCACTTTTTCACTCATTTGTTTAACTAATGCATTACGGTATGCGATCAGCCTGTCAATCTGATAATCGATGTCCTGCAGTTTATAGGAAATCTCAAATTTTAAATTAAAAATCGCACCTTGAAGCGCAATCATATTAGCGGTAGCTTTTCCTTTATTCATTCGGAAAAATTCAAAATTACCGCAAAAATCAAAAATATAAAACTTCTGCTTATCTTCTCCATTTAATAAACCAGGGCAAAGTCTTGTTCCTCGTCCGATCATCTGCCAGAATTTTGCTTTGCTCATTACCTTTTTAAAGAATACTAAATTCAGAACTTCCGGCACATCAATTCCCGTATCCAACATATCTACAGAAATTGCAATCTGAGGCATCTTTTTCGGATCAGAAAACTCATCGATTGCGCTTTGGGCATAGGTCATATAATTGTCTATTACTTTTGCATAGTCTGGAAGATTCGGATATTCCCTATTAAAAACATCTAATATCTTCTCTGCATGATCGTGATTCTTCGCAAAAATAATAGTCTTGCCGATTTTCTGACCATAATCAATCTTAATGCCTTCTGTCATTAATACATTCAAAACCTGTTTTATGGTATCTTCATTAAATATCCATGTATTAAGAGCCGCCGAACCTATAGATTCTGGCAAATCCCCATGCTCATCTTCAAATGTCTTCTCATACGATTCTTTATCTTCTTCTGACAATTCATCATACACGATGCCTTGTTCTATAAACTTAAGCTTTGATTCAACAGAAACATAGTCAACAAGATACCCGTCTTTTACAGCCTGTGCCAGGTCATATCCATATGTCGGTACACCATTTTCTAACTCAAATACTTCATATGTATTCTTATCAATCTCATCCTTTGGCGTAGCTGTAAGACCAATCAAAAGAGCATCAAAATATGAAAAAATATCTTTATATTTATTGTAAATAGACCTGTGAGCCTCATCACATATTACAATATCAAAATGACCACATGTAAATAATTTTCCATCATTATCGTTTACTGTATCAATACAATTCATCATCGTCTGATAAGTTGAGAAAACACAATGTGCATTGTAGTTATCCTTTTCTTCAACAAGATTGGTACACGATAAGTTTGGCAGCATATTTACAAAACTTCTTTTTGCCTGTGTTACAAGAGAATTTCTATCAGCAAGGAAAAGAATATTCTTTACCCAGCCATTTTTTAGCAAACAATCACATAACGCAATTACTGTTCTTGTTTTTCCTGAACCTGTTGCCATGACAAGCAGAGCTTTTCTATGATTTTTTTCATCAAAGCTGTTACACGTTGCCTTAATCGCAGCTTCCTGATAATAACGTCCAGCAATATTTTTATCTACTGTTACATGCTTAAGACTTGTCCTCATAGTCAAAAGATTAAACCATTTCTCTAAGTCTCTTTTTGAATAAATAACGGAACATTTTCTTTCTGGATATCGTCCATCAATAATATGTGTTGCAAATCCATTTGTAAGGAAAATAACTGGTCTTCTCTTATATTTTTGTTCCAATAGATCTGCGTAGAGTTTTGCCTGCTGTCTTCCTTTTGAAACATCTACACAAGTCCGTTTTGCTTCAATAACCGCTAACGGACGATGCATATCGTCATAAAGAACATAATCTGCAAATCCTACTTCTGATTTATTGGGCATTCCCGGAAGTTCTACTTCATTAAGCCAATCTTTCCCTTCTGTCCATCCTGCATCCATCAACATGGAATCAATATAAAGTTTCCGGGTCTTATATTCTGACAGATCAAGCGGTTTCGGAATATATGTCTGCTGCTGTTCCTGTCTTCGGGCAGATAATTCTTCTTTTAATGAAGCATTTTCTGTAATTAATTTCTGCAGATCAATTTCCTTCTTCGCAGACTTTTCCTGTTCTTTTGCCAGTTCTGCCTTCGTAGCTTCAAATGCTGCCCTTGACTCCTTCGCTTTCTTAATTCGGGATGTAATGACTGTTTTATCAAATGAATGTTCTTTGTATTGATCTGAGTAGCAATATGCAATGTAATCTAAATAAATAAACAGATTTTCAAGGCAAAGCATCGCTTCATCTATTCCCAGCTTTTTACTGCCATGGGCAACATTGTTTCCACTTCTACGGATATAGTCCATACGTTTCCACAAATCAGTACCTACGATCTGCCGATATTCTTCTGCATTCATCAAACTTTGCAGATTATCCTGGTATGGCAGTTCAAGTTCAGAATCCACGGAATACATCCATTTAATTGCAAACTCCATTGCTCTACGGCTGTTAATTATACTAGCTTCCGGATCCATGAGTATAATCTTTTCTGCTGATATGGCAACATCTGCAAAACTTGAAAATTTCGATTCAGTTTTTAAATAATCAAAATTAGTTATCATATAAAAACCTCCCATTTTTCCGAAAGTACATTAAATTTTTACCTGAATAATATTTTTTAATCTGCAACTTTTGATTTGTCGACTTGTCTGATAAAAGTAATAAACTCTTCTTGTTCTTTCAGTGGTGGAACATATAATTTTAAAGAATTTATTGAATTAAAATTTAGTCCAGCCTTAACAGCACTCTGATTTTTAGCTGTAAACTGTTCTTTTCCGGCAGGACTTTCCATATAGTGTGCAACAAAAAGTGGATGCAACACTTCTTTATTTACCCTAATACATGATAAATGTTGGTTTATATATGCACCATGTTCTGCAATTTCTTTTGTAACAACACCTGTTCGTCCAAGATCTGCTGTAATACTAATAAGAAGATCACCTTCTTGTACCTTAGTTCTTTTTGCTTCGGCATTATCTGGTGCATTAACTGGTTGCATATTATCGGTGGTAATATGACAATCCTTTACATTCTTTATTGTAATAAACCATTCTGTACCGTTTTCAACACAATACTGTGCCCAACCACGAGAACCCGATGTTAACGAACTGATATACTCTGAAAGCTGATGAACCGTATACCCCTTTGGATTCGTAATTGGATTCCCAAACATCTCCACAAATCGGGCTCTGATAAGCTCATCCAGTTTCTGAAGTTCTTCTTTTCTTGCTTGAATAACTCCATATACTCTTTCTAATATTTTTGAAAACTCTATCTGTTTTTCCAAAGAAATTTCTGGAATCATAATCTCTTCAAGCACTTTTCGACTGATAGCCTTAAATGTACTTCCTGTTCCTTTGCTGTTTAATTCAGCATTTTTTTCTTTAAGCAACCAAAAGATAAACTCTGGTGAAACTTTTGACTTATCAGGTGTTAATGCTGCAAGTCCTCGACCTATACAACAATTTTCCTTTGCATAGTTCATTGCTCCAATAGGTGCTCTTACAGAAATAAGAATGTCATTTGGAGCTGCCATTTTCGTTGGCTCTGAACACCATTTTCTTGTAACAGGATACCTTACACCAAAATCTGCATTTCCTTGAAAAAATGGAACACCCTCGCCAGTATCGTTATAACTCTTTGAATCAGGTGACTGTCCCATATTAATAGCACAGACATCTTTTAGCATCACATAATTCATTTATTCATCCCTACAAAATCCGAAATTGAAATTGGGGAGATAATACTTATGCGATATATTTCTGATGAGAAATTTTCACATTGTTTTGATTAACAATTGCATATCTCATCGTAGTATCGATTTGAGAATGTCCCAAAATTTTCTGTACCTGTTCAATTGGCATTCCTTTATCAATGGCCCGCGTTGCCATGGTACGCCGAAACTTATGTGGATGAATCTTTTCTAGTCCCAACAATCTTCCTAAAGAACGTAACCTTATCTCAACACCACTTATTTTCAACCGTTCATGAGGCGCATCTAATGTTACAAATAGTGCTGGATTACTGTCATCCCGACTTGCAAAGTAATTTTGTAAATGAATTTTCGCCTTAGCATCAAAGTAAACTCTTCTTTCCTTATCCCCCTTTCCATAAACAATGCATTCTCTTTGTTCCAGATCAACATCACTAATATTTAAGTTTACCAGCTCACCTACTCTGATTCCCGTTGAATAAAGCAGATCAATCATTGCAAGGTCACGTATCTCACTGCAATGATCTCGGATTTTTTCAATAGCCTCGTCTGAAATGGTTTCTTTTACTACAGTTTTCGTTTTTATTTTATGGATTCTCCGCATTGGGCTTTTTAAAATATAGTCCTCTTCTTCCAACCATGAAAAAAAACTGGATATATTTCTACGAATATTATCCACCGTAACCTTACTGCAATTATTTATTTTCTGATACTCTACCAGATATGTTCGCATTTCTTCTGTAGTAATCTTCCTTATAGGTGTTTCTATATGTTTTAATAAATGTTCAATTGTAACTTTATAATATGTCAGCGTTCTTTCTGAGCATCCTTCTATTTTCTTTGCCTCTAAAAACAGTTTAAGATATTCATTATTTGATATTTCCACACTTGATGCTGTCTGTTCTGTTAAGTTGCGAAGCAATACTTCCTGTAGTTTTTTGATCTGAGAAATATTTAAGAATTCTGCCATTTCATTTAAAATATTTACTAATTTTTCTTCCATGTTGGTATACCTTTCTTACTATACCAACATCCTGCAACCATTCTAAAGCTTTCTATAGTTCCTGCTGTTCCAGCACGTCACCATATTGTATTTCTAATTCATTTTTAATTTTCTGAAATTCAGGAATATATTTGTTCAGTATATCTTGGACCAATCTTTTAGCAGCCTGATCATCATATATATGAGACAAATCATTTCTTGCTTTTAACATTTCCAGCCAATTTTCTTCGTTCATAAAATCCCATACTGAGTAAGCTGCCTTTATAATACTTCTTGGTGAACCTGTACTTCCAATGCTACGTCCCTCATACAAAGGCAATTCTTTCATCACTTTCCAGCCTAACTCAAACTGTATAAAAAATTTATCAATGATTCCACCAATGATAAATTCGTTTGTAAGATCTTCTTTTCCTGCTTTTTCCAGTATTCTTAGATTTGAAACATAATTTTTATACTTTTTCATAAATAACAACTCCGTCTCTTTTTATGGAATCCTTTAATTTCTCTGATATACCTCTGTCCAGTTCAATTATATCATATTCTAACAAGGTGGAGGTTTCTTCATCTACTGATATAGAAAATCCCAGAAAATTACCACCTTCTACTGCCAGATCAATATCACTTTTCTTATAAAAATCGCCTCTTGCTCTGGAACCAAACAGAATCACCTTTTTTACATGGTTTTTTAATGCAATATTTTGAATTTCTTCTATTACTTTATTTGAAATACCAGTCTTTTTCCAATCCATAACGCACCTCTTTTACCCAAAATACTGTTGCATTAATGACTTTTGTAAAGTTTCCATTTTTTTTAAGCTTTCTTCTACTTTCAATTTTGATTTGTTGACTTGTTCAATGAACACAACAAACTCATCTTGTTTCTCTATAGGTGGCAACATAAGCTGAAGCTTATTATACTTACCTACATTGAAGTGCTGCTGTGCAGCCCCGCCCGTACCTTCATCAATCTGTCTCTTTCCATGAGGGAAATTGGTATATGCACAGAGATAATAAGGGTTAACCTTATTCATATCCGGATGAGCGATAATAATATCAATCGCATTACAACCAGCATACTGCTTTGTAACAACACATGCAGTGCCCGGGGCTCCAGAACGAACAATAAGCAAGTCATTCTCTTTCAAAATAGACTTTGCGTTCTTGCTATTACCTTCTTCTGAGAAATAAACCCAATCATTGTCTTTAATATTCATTGGCCCAATATTCAATGATCGGAATGCTCTTACACCATTTGCTGCATCGGTATAATACTGTGCAGGTTTAATAACCACATCAACCTGAACTGTGGCAACGTCCTCAACATTTACCACATCCCATCTAAGTGGATTGCTTTCATCACCAAACATCTCGACAAATCGGGCTTTGATAAGATTATCTAATAAGAATAATTCTGTTTTACGAGCCTCTATTATCTTTAAAATTTTATCTAAGTTATTAGAAATTTCTACCTGTTTCTTTAATGATGGATAAGGAATCTGAGTAGCATCAAAATCCTTCTTCACAATATGCTTCATAGTAGCTCCATGTGTTTTCATCCCCATCTCAGCAAGTTTATATCTTACCGCATAAACAAAATAATTCCTATCTATTTCTACTTTATCAAAGGCAACTTTGAAAATGTGCTGATTTAAAAGCGCCTTTCCGCGATTCCACACATATACGCCCAAACTAGCAGACCAAGAAATCAATACATCTCCATCATTTACTTCAATTTTTTCTGGATACTCTCCATCATAAAAGCCTAAATCATATGCATTTCCTGTAAGATCTTGAATACGGATAATTGGTAATCCTTTTTTGCCTCTATCCTTGGGTTTAAATGCATATCCGTTTATATATGTTGCAGCATCGCCTAGCCTGATCATATCAACCAATTCCTTCACCCTCTTTCAACTTGTTAAATTGCTTTTTCCACGCTCTTGAAGGTTTTCGACAAATACAATCATCTGAAGTGAAGGCACAAACTCCTTGCACAGAATTGTTTGCACAAATATCAGAATTATTAGCTCTGCATCCATAAGTTTGCACTTCGGTATCTAATTCATTCAATGGTGCTGAAAATGGCACCTTTAATTCTTTTTCAGTCATCTACACTATCCCTACAAAATCCGAATTGGCTTAATCGGTTTTGCTCATCCTTCCTTACGAATTTAACAATTTCTCCAATTCATCCATTTCCTTGCCAATCTCCATTTCAATCTTCCGGATATCAGCCATAATTTCAGATGTTGGCGGGTATTCAACAGCTACATACTCAATTTCTTTGTATTTATTAATACTAAGATCATAACCATTATCAACAATATCCTGTTTGGAAACCATAAAGGATTTGTCTGTACGTTTTCTGTCAGATTCTTTATCTAAATTCTTAAACCGTTCAATAATATCTGGAATATCATTTTCTGCAATTGGAGTTCTTTTATCGTCCAAACTAAATCCATCGGCTGTCATGTCATAAAACCATACATTATCAGTTCCACCATGTTCTGTTTTTGTAAATATAAGAATCGCGGTTGATACTCCTGCATATGGTTTAAATACGCCGGATGGCATGGAAATAACCGCTTCTAATCTTTGGTTTTCAATAATTTCTTTTCTGATATCCTTATGAGCCTTTGATGAACCAAAAAGTACACCATCTGGAACAATACACGCACACCTGCCACCTATTTTTAACATACGCAGAAATAGCGCCAGGAATAATAATTCTGTTTTCTTCGTCTTGCAAACTTTAAGCAGATCACCCGATACTGACTCTGCATCCAGACTTCCTTTAAATGGCGGATTAGCAAGTATTAATGAATACTTATCCTTATCTGGATTCTGATCAGATAAGCTATCCCTATATTCAATAAATGGATTATCAATTCCATGAGTCATCATATTCATTGCTCCAATACGAAGCATGGTTCTATCCATATCGTATCCATGAAACATATGGTTCATATAATGGTCTTTCTTCTTTTTATCGAAGAAAATCTCTTCTTTTTTCTTTTCTTTCAAATATTCTCCTGCTGTAACTAAAAATCCCGATGTTCCACATGCTGGATCGCAGATTATCTCGTCACTTGAAGGATCCATCATTTCTACCATCATGCGTATAATATGTCTTGGCGTTCTAAACTGACCATTCAGTCCGGACTGTGCAATCTTTGACAAAAGATACTCATACACATCTCCCCGTACATCTGCGGTCTGGACTTCATTCATCATCTTATAAATTTCGTCTAGTGAATCAACGACCTTTGATAAAACAAGAGGCGTGGGTAATTTAAAAATAGCATCATCCATATATTTTGAATAAGCACTATTCTTATCACTATGCAATGTCTTTATAAACGGGAATACCCATTCCTGTATTACAGAATACATTCTGTCTGCAGGAAAATCATGAAAAACAGACCACTTAAGCTGTGAACCCGCAATTATCCTTTCTCCAATTTTTACTTCATCCGAAAAAATGCTCTGATATGGAAGTCCAAGCATTGCACTTTCTTTTGCTCTTATATTATCCGAATCATCCAGATCATGAATAAACATCAGATATGTGATCTGTTCAATTACTTCAAGCGGATTTACCAATCCACCAGAAGCAAAAATATCCCATAAGCCATCAATCTTATTTTTTAATTCACCTGTAACCATTTAAACCTCCACTTTCCACACATATTTTGTGTAACGTCCACCGCCGATTTTTTCTATTTCTCCATTCTTTAATAACTCTGCCAAAGCTCTCTGTATGGTTGTATCACTTATATCTGGATTCATTTCCAACAAATCGGCCTTTGTAATAGTACCTATATGATTCTTAATGATCTCCCTAATGCGATCTGATTTTGATAATCCTGGATCTGTCAATAGCTTCACTCTGGCTTCAAATTCTTTATACGCATTTACGATTACCCCTAACATATAGTTTACAAATGGTTTATAATCATTCTTATTCTCATGCCAGTTTATCGAACTATCCTGAAGTGCTTCATAATATGTTTCTTTCGAATCTTCGATTATTTTTTCAATACTGATGTATTTTCCCACAATAAACCCAGACTGATATAACAAAAGCAATGTAAGCAACCGGCTCATTCTTCCATTACCATCATTAAATGGATGAATGCATAAAAAATCTAAAATAAACATCATGACCAATAAGATAGTATCCGTTTCATCCTTTGCTATTGAAAACGCCTTGCATAATTCATCTATTGATGCCGGTGTTTCCCATGCAGCTACTGGTCTGAAACGGATTTTTTCGTTTCCTTCCATATCTATTTCACGAATAATATTATCTGATGTTTTAAATATTCCTCCATCCACATTTCCAAGGAATTTATATAAATCTCTGTGTAATTGCAAAATATAGTTTGCATTTATTGGAATATAATCATAATTCTCATGGATCGTATTCAATACATCTCTATATCCCGCTATTTCAGACTCATCACGATTTCGTGGAGTTGTTTTCGCTTGTACCAGATTTTTCAATCTGTCATCTGCAGTTGAAATACCTTCAATTCTATTTGAAGCCTCAGTACTTTGAACTTTAGCAATTTCTACTAACTCATTAAGTTCATCTTTATGAGCTTCAATAAATAACCTCTGTTCTCCCTTATATTCGTGAATAAGAGTGAGTTTTTTTACTATTTCCGGCGTCAGTAATTTATGCCATTTTTCCCTATAGTCATAATCTCTCATTCAATTACCTCATTGTTTTTTTAATTTAGTCATTTGTTTCTTGCATGACCAAATTGATTGTGTTAATTTTACAATATTCTAATTTGGTCGTCAACTATTCTAATATAGTCATTTGCAATCATTCTGACTAAATTAAAGGTTTTTACAAATTCTATATAATTTCATAATAAAACAGCGATGAACAGATAATTATACCCATTCACCGCCATTTTTTATTCTTATATCCACTAATTCATTTTTGATTATTCTGTTTTGTCTTCTATCTTCCGCTGGATTTTATGGGGCTTACCATTCTCATCCACAGCTACAAAGGAAATTTCAGCAAACTCTTGCATACCTGATTTCATGAAACAGCCTCGATCTCATCTGCGATCCGTTTTCCCATTTCTTTTGTTCCTACAAGTATCTTTCCTTTATGCCAGATATCCGCAGTAGCTATATTGGCAGCTAAAACCTGACGGATGCCTTCTTCTATGGCTCCGGCCTCTGCCTCTAATCCAAAGGAAAGGCGCAGCATCTGAGCTGCTGCTGCGATCATCCCAATAGGATTGACCAGATTTTTGCCGATCACAGATTCGTCCGGATAATGAAGCTGGTTTGGTGTATAGATTCCCTGCTCTGTACCACTGATCTCTGCTGACGGATAAAGGTATGGGGTTCCTGTCAGTTCTGTTCCCTCATCGGATATTATATCGCCAAAAAGGTTAGATGTAACAAAAACATCAAAACGGCCTGGATCGCGTATCAATTCCATAGCTGCATTATCAATATATAAGTGTTCCAGATTCACCTGTGGAAATTCCACAGCTGCCCGGTTGACAGTCTGTCTCCACAGCCGGGAACTTCCCAGCACATTGGACTTATCCAGATTGGTCACTTTACCTCTGCGGTTTTCTGCCAGCCTGAACGCTGTTTTCGCCGTTTTTCTGACAATTTCTTCATTATAATATTCATACTCATAAGCTTCTCTTCCCCCGTGCCCTTCTCTCTGGACTTTTTCTGAGCAGAGGACACCACCGGCAATATCACGGACAAAGGCTACATCCATCCCATTTTCCAGACGTTCTGCTTTCAGTGGGGAAAAACATTTAAGAGAAGGATATATACGCACCGGGCGAATATTGGTGCTTACATTTAATACTTTTCTCAGCTCCATCAAAGCACCTTCCGGACGTTCATCAATAGGCCGGTCCTGGTATTTTTTCAAACCCGTATTTCCAAAAAGAACAGCGGGGACACTGGTACAGATATCAAGGCTTTCTTTAGGCAAAGGTTCTTTTCCGGCTTCCAGAGCCTGTGCGCAGGCTAAAACAGGATACAGCTTTAATTCATGTCCGAACCGGCGGCATACAGCCTCCAGCACACGGACTGCCTCTTCCATCATTTCCGGCCCAACTCCGTCTCCCCGGATCACTGCAGCCTCCAGTTTCATTTTTCACTCCATCCTTTCCTATATTCTTAATTAACTGATCATTTTAGAATTGCAGGAGTGCAAAGCACATAGCAATTCGGTATCAGAGGGTTTCATACAACTGCTTTTCTGTCCATACCGGAATCCCTGTATACTCAAAAGCATTATGGTGAAGAAGTGCATCATAAGCACCGTGGGCAAGAGCTTCCATTTCAAATTCCCCTGGAAGAACTGCTACCGGAGCCATGGCTCCGATCTGTTTTTTCAATCTGTCTACCAGATAGGTATCATGAGCCATTCCACCGGTAAAAACGATCCCGTCTAACTGGCAGTTCATGGCAGCATACATGCTTCCTGCATACTTACCAATCTGATAGATCATGGCATCATAGACATTTTTAGCATAAATGTCACCATTTTTGATCCGTTCAACTACTTCCCTGGCATCAAAGGTTCCCAGATGGTCACTTAATCCGCCCTGGCTGCGTACAAATTTCATCAGCTCTTTCTCTGTTTTTCCGCTGAAGCTTAAATGGATCATATCTACCGCCGGGATACTTCCTGTCCTGGTAGGCGCCATAGGTCCATCTCCATTTAAAATATCATTGGTATCCACCATTTTTCCCTTTTCGTGGGCAGTAACACTGATACCGCCTCCAATATGGCAGACGATCAGGTTCAGATCCTCATAGGCTTTTCCTACAGACTCAGCATATCTTCTTGCTGCTTCCTTCTGGTTTAAGGCATGACTGTAGCAGATCCTGTATACACCCTTAATGCCGGTCAGCCTGGCAATCTGGCGCATCTCGTCTGTTGCAGGACTATTTACCATAAATGACGGTTTTCCTGTTTCTTTTTCAAACATAAATGCGATCTGACAGCCTAAAAGTGCCGGATGGGACGCATAGATCTCATCATGTGCTTCCTGGACCATCCGTTCATTTACACGGTAGGTACCACCCACATGAGAACACTGGCCACCGCCTCTTGCAGCAAATCCATCTATATCAGAAAGACTTAATCCATTTTCCTGTAATGCATCCAGGATCATCTGTTTTCTGTACGGGATCTGATCATTATTATTTTTAAAATCTTTCAGTTCCTCTGCTGTATGCACCAGGGACTTTTTAAAAATTTCTTTATCGTCTTCAAATACAGCAATCTTGGTAGATGTAGATCCAGGGTTAATCGCAAGAATTTTCATCACAATCTCCTTTGTCTTTAAGGCAATCCACAGATACGCTCTACAGCCGGTTTTAATATTTTCTGCATGGGATGCATTAATTTGCCTACTGATAATGCACAGATAATCGTCCCCTCCCGGATGCCATCCAGTTTTCCCAGAAATACACAGGAAAGGACAATACCGATCACAACGGTCAGACAATCCATGATGACCTTAATATCATGAAAAGGCTTGCCCGGGAAGAATACACGGTTTACTGCATGAGTCATTCCTTCCATGGGCATGTTTACCAGCTGCACATCCATATACAGGCATACGCCTATTGCTACAAAAACGATACTGATCGCCAGCATAACCAGTTGCCCCGGATAGGTAGGAATGGCAAAATCTCCCACCACTTTCTTTGCAACATCTACAAAGCGGCCAAAAATCGTGGAAAATACCAGCTGGGTCAGGTCTATGGGACGGAATTTTTTTCTTAACAATAATATCTGCACCAGGATATAAAAAGCAAAAATGCCGATCACGCAGTTTCCAAGATCGAGTCCTGTAATGCGGCTGATCACATAGGGAAGGGAGTTTACCGGTGAAACTCCCAGAGAAGAATTAACAGAAAATGCCACTCCAAAGGCCATGAATAAAAGTCCGGTCACGTAGATCAGGGCCTTTTTTACCATCAGCATGTAAATCCGCTCCATACAGGAATACCTGTATAAGTCTTCGCCTCTTCTTCCCCGCTTAATGCACGGATCGCACCTGCTGCCAGTGCTTCCATTTCAAATTCGCCTGCCATAACAGTGACCGGTGCAATAAAGGAAAGCATTTCTGTCAGTTTTTCTACTACATACTTGTCATGGGAGATGCCGCCTGTTAATACGATCCCGTCTACCTTTCCATGAAGGACTGCTGCCATAGAACCTGCTGTCTTTCCAATCTCATAGATCATGGAATCGTAGATCAGCTTTGCGTACTTATTTCCATTTTCGATCATAGCAGTTACTTCTCTTGCATCAGAAGTTCCCAAATGATCTACCAGACCACCGGTCTTTGTGATCTTCTCACGCATCTCTTTTTCTGTGTATTTGCCGGAATAGCACATGGTCACAACATCCTTTACAGGAAGCTGGCCACAGCGGGTGGGGGCCATTGGGCCGTCACCATTTGCAATATCATTAGAATCAACCATTTTTCCCATTCTGTGGGCAGTTACAGAGATACCGCCGCCAATATGGCAGATGATCAGGTTCATATCCTCATATTTCTTTCCCTGCTTTGCTGCAAAACGGATACCGATCTCCTTCTGGTTTAATGCATGGATACGGCTCTCTCTGTATATGCCCTTTAAACCGGTTACACGTGCTACATCCTGGAACTCATCTACATCCGGTGGATTTACTACAAAAGCAACTCCTCCGAATTCTTTGGAAAATGCATCTGCCAGCTGTGCACCTAAGGTTGCTGGATGCTTTACAGTATAACATTCTCTTGCATGCTCAAGGAGCTTTTCACCAATGGTGTAAACGCCGCCTTCTACATTTACCAGGCCGCCTCCTCTTGCAGAAAATGCGTCTACGCCCTCTAAGGTCTGTCCTGCTTCTTTCAAGATATTTAAGATCATTTCCTTTCTATATGGAAGCTGGTCACTGATCTCCTTAAATTCTTTTAATTTTTCTGCATCATGGCTGATATTTCTGGAAAAAATTTCCTTTTCGCCCTCAAACATGGCGATCTTTGTGGAAGTAGAGCCGGGATTAATGGCAAATACTTTATAATCTTTCATAATGATTTTCTCCTCGTTATCTAATATCTTTAAAAAAGGGGTTTTCTAAAAAAGCACGCTGACATAGCGCCAACGTGCCTTGTTTTTTGTTGCAATGTGCCTGGTACATCATTTTCATGTACCGAAAAACCGTTTTCGGCTTTTCCACATTTATTAATGGAACAGTGGATATAACAGTCCGATCCAGATAACCATCAGTGCACCACCGATACGGGTAGAGATAGAAGCGAATGCCAGCAGGTTCATACGGTTTGCTGCTGATAAAACTGCCAGGTCACCGGAACCACCGATGTTGCAGCAGCAAAGACCTGCTGTAACGCCTGCCTCGTATGCCCACAGACCAGAGAGCTTTCCGAAGATCATAGCGCCTAACATAGCACCAAATACTGCTAAGAAAATAACTACAAATGCACCTGGGCTGAAGTATTCTGCCAGGGTGGAGAACTTCAGGGAGTTGATACCGATACCTGCGATCAGCATTGGAAGCAGTGCTTTTAATGCAAAGTTCATGGAGTATACACAGTTGTCAGCAAACTGGTCTGGAAGAAGACCGGTAAATTTGATGATAATGCCAAGGATAATGGTCCATGCCAGTCCAGGGATCACGCTGAAGCCTGGAATATGGCCAAGGATATTACCAAGTAAGTACAGACAGAAGCTCATGAAAATACCAGAACCTAATGCTACATAATCAGCAGAAGTACCAGGTCTCTTCTGTTCCTGTTCTTCCTCTTTCTGCACCTGGGCACTCTTTGCAGCAAGGATCTCACCATTACCATTTAAGCCCTTCATCTTTGCAGTTACAGAACCTGCAACAGCTGCCATTACAACAGCCAGTACGTTTGCGATAGAAGCATAGCACAGGAATTTTCCTGCCATTGGAGTCATATCTGTGCCAGAAAGGCTGGTATATAATGCTGGCAGAGTGGTCATAGCACCACCGGAACCACCGGACATACAAGGAGCACCAATATCAAACAGTGCCTCCGGGATACCATATCCGGTAACCAGACCTGCTAACATACAGAAGCCCAATGCAAATACCTGGCTTCCAAGGATAGTAGGCATATATCTTGCAGTTGCGCCAAGTAAAACCTTACGGTCCATAACCAGGATGGAACCAACTAACAGCATGGCAATATATGCATCCTGGAATCCGCCGCCCATAAGGACCTTAACACCGTTTACCAGCTCCTGGGGAACCAGTCCAACATAATTTAAGAAAGAAGCACCGATCAGAGGCAGAAGACATGCGCCGCCTAAGTAGTTATTTACGATTGGGATAGTATTTCCAAGCCAGAAAAACAGGCCGCCAACTGCCATAAGATAAGCAATTGTCATAATAAAGCTGGTTGCCATATACTTTCCTGCATCATTGGAATAGATCTTTACAACCGGCATAAAGCCAAGATAAACAGTTGCCATTACAATGATAAAGAATGGAATGAAATACTTTGCTGGAAGCCCACACACCTTAAAATTTAATTTTTTCTCCATTTTTATTCCCCTTTTACTTTCCGCCCACTAACGCCGCGATGACGATGGACATATATTTATCATCTGCACTTGCCGCACGGGATACCAGCAGGACCGGAACCTTTGCTCCCAGTACCACGCCGCCGGTTCTTCCGCCGCCAATAACAGTGATCGTCTTTGCTGCAATATTTCCGCTTACAATATCCGGAACAACTAAAAGATCTGCATCTCCTGCAACAGGACTTACATAGCCTTTAATTGGTGCAGAAGCCGGATCCATAGCCAGGTCATAGCTGATCGGACCTTCAATGATGCAGCCATCTACGCCTTCTTCCTTGATTTCAGCTGCTTCTACAGTCTCCTTCATTTTAGGATTTACCTTTTCTACAGCTGCAAGAATGGCTACCTTTGGCTGTTCTACGCCTAATGCGTGGAATGCTTCTACTGCATTCTGGATTGCTGCCTTCTTCTGCTCCTTAGAAGGATAAGTAAGAAGGCCTACATCTGTGATGGCAAATACCTTGTGATAATTTGGGCTTTCCATGAAAGCTAATAAGCTCATGGTATCATTTTTTCTGATACCTCTTTCACGGTTTACCAGTACCTTCATCAGGACACCAGTTTCTGTCTTACCCTTCATGATGCAGTCTACTTCCCCATCTCTTGCCATATCAGCAGCTTTCTGGATAGCTTCTACAGGATTTTCCACATGGATAATAGTCATCTTATCTGCATCTGTACCGATCTGTGCTAAGATTTCACGGATCTTTGGCTCATCGCCGATCAGTACCGGTTCTACCATGCCATCCTTATATGCATGGCTGATGGCTTCCAGCGTATGCTCGTCCTGAGCCGGTACTACCACAACTTTGCGTTTTACCGGCATAGCTTTCAGCATTGCTTTCAGCTGTTCAAAATTCTTTATCATTGATCTTCCTCCTGTTTATAGCTGTTCTCCCGGAATCTGGGAGAACAGCTGACCGCTTCTGCCTTTAAGATAACGCTGGCAAATCAGCCGGATCTGTTACAACCCCCATAACCGCAGTTGCTGCTGCAACCGTTGGGCTTGACAGATAACTTAAGGTTTTCTTAGTTCCCTGACGGCCGATAAAGTTACGGTTTGCAGTCAGCAGAATTCTCTCATCATCTGTCATCAGGCCATATGGCATACCACAGCAAAGTCCGCAGCATGGGTGGCAGATTACTGCACCTGCTTCAATAAAGGTCTTAATATATCCTCTTTCAATAGCCTGCTTAAAAATGGTATTAGTTGCAGGAACAACGATGAAACGCAGTCCTTTTGCCACTTTGCGGCCCTTTAAGATTTTTGCGGCTGCTTCCATATCTTCAATACTTCCGTTGGTACAGCTTCCCAGATATACCTCATCCATCTTGGTTCCCTTTACTTCACTGATGGGGTGAACATTGTCAACGCCCTGTGGACAGGAAAGCTGAGGCTCCAGTTCGCTTACATCGTAAGTAAGTACCTTTTCGTACTTTGCTTCATCATCTACGCATACCCAGTCAATATCTTCTAATGGCATTCCGTAGTACTGGGCAGTCTTATCATCAGCTTCAAACAGACCGCACTTTGCGCCTGCTTCCAGAGCCATGTTTGCAACAGTAAAACGCTGTTCCATGCTCATTTCATGGGCTGCAGGACCGGTAAATTCCAGAGACTTGTACTGTCCGCCATCTGCCTTGATATCGCCTAAGATACGCAGGATAACGTCCTTACTCATGACTCCGTCTCTTAAATGTCCGTTTAATACGATCTTTATAGCTTCCGGCACCTTAAACCAGAGTTCTCCGGTGATCAGGGCTGCTGCCATTTCTGCTGTACCAATACCGGAACAGAAGTTTCCGGCACCACCGTAAGTAGTTGTATGGCTGTCAGTCGCAGTTGCGATCTCACCTGGCTTTGCATACTTTGCTTCATGCATAATGGTGTGGCAGATGCCTTCGCCAATATGAAGCTTCTTAATTCCATAGGTTTTTGCCAGTTCCAGACCAGCTTCATAATGGTCATAGTCATTTTTAGCAACTGCAGTTGGCATACAGTGATCCCAGACAATAGTTACCTTATCCGGATCATCAATCTTATCTGCACCGATATCCTTCATGGTCTCCAGCAGGTAAGTAGTATAAATATCATGGATCATAAACATATCCGGCTTGGTGATCACAATATCCCCAGGAGCCACATGCTCTTTTCCTGCATTTTTCTTTAAGATCTTCTCTGCCATAGTGTAGCCCTTTTTACGGCACTGCTCAATAGAAAGAGATTTGATATCCATTTTCACATTTCCGGCTACAAGACGTTTTCTGGTATCTTCGATCAGTCCGCCGTTTGCTACGATGTTGTACAGATTTTCAGGTACAGCACCTACCTTGAAGGTCTTGCCATTTACACTGACAGTCTGTGCGTCTATGTCTACAGTAACAATGTCTCCCCCTTCACATACATCCTGGATCTGATCACAGGTAAGAAGAAGGATACCGTTGTTAAATGCATTTCTGAAGAAAATCCTTGCAAAGCTCTTTGCAATGATGCAGCGGACACCATTGTAGGAAAGAACAGTCGCTGCCTGCTCACGGCTGGAACCACAGCCAAAGTTGGTTCCTGCCACCAGGATGTCTCCCGGCTGGACTGTTGAGCCAAATTCCGGCTTTAACAGCTCAAATGCATATTTTTTCATCTCGTTGCGATCCGGGATAGTACCTCTTTTTCCAGGAATAATGGTATCTGTATCAATATCATTTCCGAATTTCCAGATTTTTCCACTGAATTTCTTTTCCATAACCGCTGCCTCCTTACATCTGCTTCGCAAAGGAAGCGTTCATTACTGTTTCAACAGAACCTGTATATACTTCTGCGTCATCGCAGCCCATGGAACCTGCAAAGGTATACAGTCCGGTAGTTACCAGACGTTCCTTATGTCCCATAGCGCCTGGTCCCTGGATCACTACGCTGTGATCTCCTGCAGCATTGATCTGGGCCCCGAAATCAATGAATTTAGTAAGGATGCCTTCCTCAGCAGCCTGGATGTAGTCACGGCTGGTTGCCGGGCAGATGCTTAAGCGGAAGCCTAATGCCAGCTTATGTCCATCTAACATAGATGCTGCTTTCCGCAACTGTTCAATAGTTCCGCCTGTATAGCCGCCAATCTGGCCTGCGTTTAATTCCATGCCTGCTTTAGAGGCCTTAGGAGCGATCCCAGCCTTCTTCTGGTCATTTCTGTCACCGCATGGGAGCATGACCATTGGTTCAACAGTTGCCAGATCTAAGGTTAAACCAGCAGACTGTTTTTCTTCTGTAATGGATGCTGTAAATGCACCTGTGATACATGCCATGCTGCAGAATACTGCTTTCTCATGTTCATCAAAGGATGGTGCATAGATTTCTACTGCCCTGCGGTTTAATTCATGGTCTTCTGCCAGGAATGCAAGTGCTGCGTCCATAACGCTTACACCTTCTTTTAAACTGCCTTCCAGGTTTACATAAACGGTTTCCGGGACAATGATGCTGTAACGGTCTGTTTCAGCTGCTCTTGCCAACTCCGGAATGCTTACGTTGATGCCCAGAGCGCCGATGCTTCCGAAAATACTTCCGTGGGAACCGCCGCCTACAATGATCTGGCCCGGTTTTACCACTTCATTTAACATATACTGATATCCAACGCCCTCTGCCTGGATATAAGGACATCCGTATTTCTCAGCAAATGCCAGGTTCTTTCTTAAAATAGCTGCTGCTTCCGGACGTCCGGTTGGTACATCATGATCGTAAATGACCATTACCTTTTCAGGCTTTGCTACGGCAGAGATTTCCTCTACCGCAGCATGAGATACACCATCATTGATAACGATCCAGTCAGGTTCTACTGTTACAACTGTACCGGCTTTTCCCCCAAGTAACCGTTCTACAAATGTACTCATAATCTTCTTCTCCTGTTTTAGTTTTTTTCAGCAAGTTCTTTATATTTTGCGTAACGTGCCTTTGCTTCATTTTCTGTACGTTCAAACAGTGCATCCGCTGCCTCAGGGAAGGTACGCTCCAGAGATGAGAAACGTACCTCGCCTCTTAAGAACTCTCTGAAATCACCCTGGGGTTCTTTAGAATCCAGGATAAATGGATTCTTGCCTTCTTTGATCAGTTCTGGGTTGTTTCTGTATAACTGCCAGTATCCAACTTCAACTGCACGCTTGATCTCACCCTGAACGTCGTTCATTCCGCAGCGCAGTCCGTGGCTGATACATGGAGCATAGGCAATGATCAGAGATGGTCCCTTATGGGCTTCTGCCTCTGTTACAGCCTTTAAGAACTGTGCAGGATTTGCGCCCATAGCTACCTGTGCTACATATACATCGCCGTAGCTCATTGCCATCATGCCTAAGTCTTTCTTCTTTCTGCGCTTACCAGCTGCTGCAAACTGTGCTACTGCGCCAGTAGGAGTTGCCTTAGATGCCTGGCCGCCTGTATTGGAGTAGATCTCAGTATCGAATACCATTACATTGACATCTGCGCCGGAAGCTAATACATGGTCTAAACCGCCGTAACCGATATCGTATGCCCAGCCGTCACCGCCGAAGAACCATACGGATTTCTTAGTCAGATGGTCAAAGTTTTCACGGACTGCCTCAGCCAGTGCCTTTACATCATCTCCAGGAACATTTGCTGCAACCAGATCTGCATTTTCATTTAATAAACCGCTTGCCAAAACTGCATTCTTTAATGCTTCTCCTGTTTCACGGGAGTTCTTATCATTGTAAGAAGCCAGCCATGCTGCTGCTGTTTCTTTGATCTTGGCATCATCTGTCTTTTCAGCCAGTGCTTTTACATGCTCAGCCAGTTTTTCTCTCTGCTGTTCAGCAGAAAGCCAGATCCCCATACCATACTCAGCGTTGTTCTCAAATAAGGAGCCGCCTACTGCAGGTCCCTGACCCTTATGGTTAGTGGTATATGGGAAGGATGGGAAGCTGGTGGACCACACCTGAGAGCAGCCTGTTGCAGTTGCAATATACATACGGTCACCAAACAGCTGTGTGATCAGCTTTGCATAAGGAGTTTCGCCGCATCCCGGACAGGAGCCTGGGAACTCTAACAGTGGCTGCTCAAACTGGCTGCCCTTTACAGTGGTGGTTCCAAATGGGTTCGCCTTTGGAGCTAACTTCATTGCATATTCCCAGTTATCTGCTTCATTTAAGTTATTGTCTAATGGCTTCATGGTAATAGCCTTTTCCTTAGACGGGCATACATTTGCACAGCTTCCGCAGCCTGTACAGTCAAGAGCGGATACCTGTAAACGGAAACGTAAGCCTTCTGCGCCTTTGCCCTTAACAGCAGTTGTTGTAAAGGTTTCAGGAGCCTTTGCTGCCTCATCCTCATTTACAAGGAATGGACGGATACAGGAATGAGGGCATACGTAGGAACACATATTACACTGGATACACTTCTCGCTGTCCCAAACAGGAATATTAACTGCAATACCTCTCTTTTCGTACTTGGAAGTACCCTGAGGCATAGTTCCGTCCGGCAGATCTGTGAAATCGCTGACAGGAATGTTATCGCCCTTCATAGCATTTACAGGCATCTGGATCTTGCGGATCCATTTTGGCAGGTTCTCATCGATCTTCTCCTCAGGAATCTGGATATCAGCCCATCTTGCAGGTACTTCTGCCTCTTCTACCATTTCTACGCCCTTATCAACAGCTGCGTAATTCATATTGACGATCTTTTCGCCCTTTCTTCCGTAGGACTTTAAGATAGCTTTCTTCATATATCCAACTGCTTCTTCAATGGGGATAATACCTGTGATCTTGAAGAATGCAGCCTGTAAAATAGTATTGGTCCTGCTTCCAAGTCCCAGTTCTGCAGCAATTGCAGTGGAATCAATGGTATACAGATGTATCTTCTTTAATGCTGCTGCTTTCTTAAATGCAGGAGTTAAATGCTTCTCTAACTCTTCGCCCTTCCAGTCGCAGGTGATCAGCACATTTGCGCCTTCCTTTGCATCTGCCAGGATGTCATAGCGGTCCAGATAGGACTTATTGTGGCAGGCAATAAAATCTGCGTGATTTACAAGGTAGGTAGAGTTGATCGGCTTCTTGCCAAAACGTAAGTGGGAACGGGTAACACCACCGGACTTCTTGCCGTCATACTCAAAGTAAGCCTGAACATTTAAGTCTGTGTGATCACCGATGATCTTAATGGTGTTCTTGTTTGCACCAACAGTACCGTCAGAACCAAGTCCCCAGAACTTGCAGCTGATGGTTCCTTCCGGAACAGTGTTTACCTCTGGTCCTACCGGCAGAGAATGATGGGTCACATCATCATTGATACCTACGGTATAATGGTTCATAGGCTCTGCTGCCTTCATATTGTCAAACTGTGCGATAACCTGATCTGGAGTATAATCCTTGCTTGCCAGACCATAACGGCATGCTAAAACCTTGATATTTCTGCCTGACTCCAGGATCACAGAACATACATCCTCGTACAGTGGCTCGCCTGCTGCACCTGGCTCCTTAGTACGGTCGCCAACAGTGATCATCTTTACAGTTTCAGGCAGCTGGCTTAAGAAGTACTTTGCAGAGAATGGGCGGTACAGATGTGCATCGATGAAACCAACCTTTTCGCCCTTTGCATTTAAGTAATCTACAGTTTCGCGAAGAACACCGCTTGCAGAACCCATTACTACGATCACATGCTCTGCATCCGGAGCACCATAGTAATTAAATGGCTTATAATCTCTTCCGGTGATCTTGCTGATCTCACTCATGTAATCTGCAACAATATCAGGCAGTGCCTCATAATAAGAATTACATGCTTCACGGCTCTGGAAATATGTATCAGAATACTGGCCTGTGGTTCTTAAAACCGGATGCTCTGGATTTAATGCATTCTCACGGAATTTTTCCAGTTCCTTCCAGTCAACCAGCTTCTTTAAATCTTCGTAATCCAGACATTCAACCTTCTGGATCTCATGGGAAGTACGGAAACCATCAAAGAAATGAAGGAAAGGTACATGGCCTTTAATAGCTGCCAGATGAGCAACTGCACCTAAATCCATTGCTTCCTGTGGAGAAGAAGATGCTAGCATTGCATATCCGGTCTGACGACAGGCCATAACATCGGAATGCTCTGCATTAATGGAAATTGCATGAGTTGCCACGTTTCTGGATGCTACATGGATAACACCTGGCTTTAACTGGCCTGCAATACGGTACATGGTTGGGATCATTAACATAAGTCCCTGGGATGCTGTATAGGAAGTTGCCAGTACACCGCCGTCTAATGCACCATGTACTGCGGAAACAGCTCCGCACTCGGACTGCATCTCAACCAGCTTTACCTGCTGGCCAAACATGTTCTTCATTCCGTTTGCTGACCACTTATCAACCAGTTCAGCCATTGGAGAAGATGGTGTGATCGGATAAATCGCTGCTACTTCGGTAAAAGCATAGGAAGCGTAAGCTGCTGCTTCGTTTCCGTCCATTGCTCTGCTTACTTTACTCATAATCTGTACTTTCCTTTCTTTGTGGGGTTATTCATTTTTATTTCCCATTTTTCATTTCTTCTGTCCGATCCCTCTTCCCCAGAAACCAGACAGCCGGCAAGACGCCTTTTAGGATATATGTTTGTCTGATGTTTATCCTTTTTCAATGTGTACAATATTTTTACTACATTTGTGACAACATCATGCACATATCCTATTTAGTTTAACGTGTTAGTAAAACGTTTATCCTTGTCACAAAGGATAGTTTATCGTTCTACTTTTGTCAAGTGTTTTGATAAAAATACAATATTATTTGTCAGTTTTATATAGTTTAACGTATTACTTATTGTGCAGTTTTCACCCTGAGGCCGTGATCATTTTCTTTTCTGAGGACTTTCTTTTCTGAGGATTTTCTTTCCTGCTTGACACAATATGGGAATCTGGCTTAAGATTGGTTTTAGTAAAAGTGAATCCACCGTGCTTCTTTTTTTCGTGAATATGGAAACAAGAAGATGTCATGGCTGGATTGTAATCATTTTGACGCGGCAGACTTGCTGCCTGAAGGCAGTAAAAGATATATGAAAGTATAAAGGTAAACATATGGCAACTATAAAAGACGTAGCAAAACAGGCAGGTGTATCTGTTACAACTGTGTCCATTATCATAAATGGAAAATCAGAAGAACGAAAAATTTCCACCGCTACCCAGCAGAGGGTGGCAGAAGCAATGCGTGATCTGGGCTATCAGCCCAATTTAAGTGCAAGACGCCTGCGCTCCCAGGAAAATGAACGACCGGTAATTGCTTTTTTCTGGCCACTGGACTATCGTGTTTCCATTCTGGCTTCTTTCTTAAATTTCATTCAGATTGAAATTGCCGAATCTGGCTTTGACTGTGAAATGATGATACAGACCTATGAAAATGATAAACTGGAACAATATGGTTCCTCTTTCTTAAAAAATGGTTACAGCGGTGCCATCATTGGTGCATGCTCTGCAAAAGACCAGCAGTGGCTTGAAAGCATCTGCCCACGTATGCCTGTGGTCCTTATCAACCGTGAATCCGAATATTTTTCTACTGTATGTACTGATAATGACGAAGTCGGTCTAATGGCAGCCACGAAGATCCGACAGAAGGGCTATACAGAAGCTGCTATTTTTGCATCCGGCCACTCCTACTTTGCTACAAACCGCCGTGTCCAGGCATTTATCAATTCCTGTGAGCGCCTTGGGATTAAAACCGATGAAAAATATATTCTGAAAGGACTCAGCACACGTAAGGGCGGTTACGAGATAGGCAAACAGTACGCTTCACTTAAGGAACCACCAAAAATGATCTTCTGTGATTCCGATGCCATTGCCCTGGGAGCTTTAAGGGCATTCCATGAACAGGGAATATCCGTTCCGGAAGATGCCCAGCTTCTCTCCATCGGTATGCTGGATCCAGAAGATGCTTCCTACTATGTGCCATCCCTTAGTGTAGTGGAAATGCCGGACAGAGAGATCGGCCAGCAGGTTATCCGCCTGGTGAGAAAGAAAGTCCTGAACAACGACCTGACACCGGAGCATGTGAACCTGCATGCGAAGCTGGTGCTGAGGGAGAGTTTTTCGTAATAGTGGAATTCTTTTCCAGGATATTTAACACAAAATCCCCGCCTGATACAAACGTGTACCAAGCGGGGATTTTTTTTCAGGATATTCCATTACAGTTCAGCCATGACAGCTTCTATTCCTCTTGTATTTTCTTTAGGAAGCCAGCTTCGGAGTCTGACCGAGCTGCTTTTTTTAACCATAATTTCAATCTCTCTTTATCAGTTTCTTTCAATAACATTTTTTGTGTATTTTCTGACACAGATCCTTTTTCCTCAAGTAACTCACTTTTCATTACTGACATAAACAAGGCAAAATCACAAAGATTAAACTCCTTGTCTTCTAACTGCATCATGTTTACATTTTCGTCTTCCGTCCATACATTTTTTGGCATAAGCATCGTCCTTTCTGTGCATGGCAGAAAGTTTTATCTTTACTCTCTGCCTGATTCATTGGTTTGTGATTTAAGCAAAGAGTTCAGATAAGATGCTGTTTTGATACAGCAAAGAATTTTAGAATATATTTAGATAATATTTGAAATCTTGCTTACAGTCAGCATAGCATTTTTTCTTTGCAATGTCCAGACTTCGCCCAAAGTTCCCCCTTCCATATTTATTTTTTCTTTTTTATTTTCCCTCTTGACAACCGCACTCTTTTTTAGTATTCTTGTTTTAACGATTTAGTTTAACGTTTAACTTAAGTATTACATATCCCTATATGATTCAATTTTTGCAGGTTTCTGACATGCATACTTCCCCTTTTGCATCTGCCAGTACCTGCCGTTCTCTGGCCAGCTTTCAGTACCTGGCCCCTCCGGATTCTTTTTTTGATTTCCTGCCGGAACCTGCCATTTTCCAGGTACTGTAAACTGACCAGAGAACGATTCTCCAAAAAACTCCAACATTAATAAATAAATGAAAGGTGTGGTATTTTGTTCTGGAACAGAAAAAAAGCTCCTGAACTTTCTGCTCCTTCCGGAATCGGAGCAGCAGACTTTGCAGGCGCAGGAACTCCTCTTAAATTCAACAGTGTAGATTTCCGCGACGGACAGCAGTCACTTTTTGCAACCCGTCTTACCACTGCAGATATGATCCCGCTTTTAGAGCAGATGGACGCAGTGGGATATGACTCCATGGAAATGTGGGGTGGCGCTACCTTCGATGTAGCAGTCCGTTTCCTGAAAGATGATCCATGGGAGCGCGTAAGAACCTTCAAAAAATATGTAAAGAAAACCCCATTAAAAATGGTACTCCGCGGTCAAAACCTGGTTGGCTATAAAGCATATCCTGATGATGTAGTAGAAGCCTTTATTGCCCAGGCAGCAGAAGCCGGGATCGACGTATTCCTTACCTTCGATGCCCTTCAGGATCTGCGAAACTGCGAAACCGCATTCAAGGCTATCAAAAAAGCCGGCAAAAAGATCGAAGGTTCCGTTCAGTATAATGTAAGCCCATTCCATACAACGGAAGTATTCGTTCAGAATGCCTTAGAGCAGGAACAGATGGGTGCATCCCTGATGCACGTAGAAGACATGGCCGGACTTATGACCCCTGAAGCTGCTTATGAGCTGATCACAGCTCTTAAAAAAGCACTTAAAATCCCGGTACATCTTCACTGCCACTGCACAGGCGGCATGGCAGAAATGGCTTACTGGGAAGCCATCCGCGCCGGTGTAGATGGACTGGACGTATGTGTTTCCTCCATGTCCATGGGACCATCCCTTCCGCCAATCGAAAGCTACCTGGCAGCTTTAAAAGGAACCAGCAAAGATCCAAAGATCGACCTTGGCCAGTTCGCTGACATCAACAGAAAATTCGCCGAACTCCGCCGTAAATACGCAGACTTTGGCACAAAATTAGTTGGTGTAGATGTTGGCTGTCTCCAGCACCAGATCCCAGGCGGTATGCTCTCCAATCTGGAAAGCCAGCTTACAGCTATGAAACTGTATGACCGTCTTCCAGAAGTATTAGAAGAAGCAACCCGTGTCCGCGCTGATATGGGATATCCGCCTCTTGCCACCCCATCCAGCCAGATGTGCGGTGCACAGGCAACTACAAATGTACTGACCGGAAACCGCTACGCAATGGTCAGCCGCGAATTAAAAGACTATTGCCGCGGTCTCTATGGACGCCCACCGGGCCCTATTGATCCGGTTCTCCTTGAAAAAGCTCTTGGATCCGAAAAACCGGCTTTCGTCCGCCCAGGCGATCAGTTAGCACCTGGAATGGAAACAGCAAGAACCGAAGCAGGCGCACTTGCCCGCACAGAAGAAGACGTAGTCACCTATGCCCTCTTCCCAGGCTATGCCCCGGATTTTCTGAAAACCAAATACGGCCTGCAATAATTTGCCAAAATTTATTGTAGAAACTATAAATATCGAAAGAAGGTATCGCGTTGAAACAGACAGACGAAGCTAAGCTGGAACGTTCCAGAGAGATCCTGGAAGCGTTAAAAGAAGCCCGGGGAGGAAAACTTTTAGATTCCCACCGGGTTATGGGAAATGACCCGAACCTGATCAATATGTTCTATCAGCAGTATATAAACTGCAACAAAAAAGACATCTCCATTCCTAAAAAGTACAGAGAACTGATCGTTATGGCAGTAGGCATCGCAACATCCACAGAGACCACCATGAAAGTACATGGAAAACTGGCTCTAGAAAATGGTGCTACCATCGACGAGATCTTTGAAGTCATCCGTATCCTGTTCTTTACCTGCGGTGTGACCAAGCTGCTCCCGGCACTGGAAACCCTTGGAGATCTTTTCGAAGCAATCGACCTGGACGAAAATTAAACATAATTGCCACTATGTAAAAACAAAGTAAACTTTTTTAACTGAATAGTGTAAAAAACGCTTTTCAAAAGGCCTTCCTGTGATAAAATAAATCACAGGAGGGCCTTTTATTCTATTTCCCACACTTATATATAAAGGTATACATATTATGAAAACAGATAGTGCGCAGATACAATATGATAAAATGACAAAAACCCCCATCAACAAACTGGTGCTGCAGCTTGGACTGCCAACTACTGTCAGTATGCTTGTGACCAGTGTATACAATATGGCTGATACCTTCTTTGTAAGCCAGCTGGGAACCAGCGTCAGCGGCGCAACAGGAGTCGTTTTCGCTTTAATGGCTATTATCAATGCCTTCGGGTTCATGTTCGGACATGGGGCGGGCAGCAATATCAGCCGCAAACTGGGAGCACATGATATAAAAAGCGCCCGCAAATTTGCATCCACCAGCTTCTTTTTATCCTTATTATGCGGCACTCTCATTTGCATCCTGGGCTTTCTCTTCCATTCACCCTTCATGCGTCTCCTGGGAAGTACCGATTCCATCCTTCCTCACGCCATCGAATACAGCACCTGGATCCTGATCGCAGCACCTGCCATGGCATCCAGCTGCGTTATGAATAACATTCTCCGATACGAGGGAAAAGCCTTTTTTGCAATGCTTGGCCTTGCTTCCGGCGGTATTTTAAACATCTTCGGGGATATGTTCCTGATTTTCGTCCTTAAACTGGGTGTCCGGGGTGCAGGTATCTCCACTGCCGTTTCCCAGTACATCAGTATGGCTATCCTCATCAGCCCATTCCTTCGCGGAAAAGTCCAAAGCCGCCTAAGTATCCGTTACGTCACCCACCAATTTGAGGATGTCACCAATATCCTTGCAACCGGCTTTCCAAGCCTTATGCGCCAGGGCTTAAACAGTGTTTCCGTTATGGTATTAAACTGTTTTGCAGGCCCTTACGGCGATGCTGCTATTGCAGCCATGAGCATTGTCACAAGGATCATAAACTTCCTTTTCTGCGTAGCCCTTGGCATCGGACAAGGCTTCCAGCCTGTCAGCGCTTTTAATTATGGTGCAGGAAAATACAAACGCGTCCGGGATGCCTTCTGGTTCAGCATCAAAAGCAGTTTCGTGGTAATGAGCATTTCCGCCTTTATCGGCATAACCTGCTCTGCCCACATTGTCCGCATGTTCCGCGACGATCCGGCAGTCCTTGCAATTGGCATTCCCGCTCTTCGCATCCAGTGCTTTGCCCTTTTCTTCATGCCACTTTCCCTCTATGGAAACATGCTCTTCCAGAGCATCGGAAAAAGCGGCCATGCTACCTTTCTGTCCATGATCCGGAGCGGTCTGGTATTCATCCCCGTTCTGTGGCTCATGAACACCATTCTTGGACTTACCGGGATCCAAATATCCCAGACCATCTCCGATGTCATTTCCGCTTCTATTACCTTGCCTATGGTAGTAAAATTCTTTAAAACCATGCCTAAAGATATGTAGAGTTTTTCTCCCCCCTGTGTTATAATTAACCCGTTGTCATACTCAATCCGGCAACGGAAGGGGGTGTTTATGTTGACAGAATTTATATCTTCTTTTCTATCTGCTGTTGCGGCTGGTGTAGCCTGCCACTACATCATCAAATGGTTGAACAGTAGAAAATAGTGACAACCAACCTAAAAAAGAAAACCCCCGGAGTGCCATCCGGGGGTTTTCACTTTAGTGTTTCTGTTGACAGAAATACTATATCTTCTTTTGCCTAAAGGCATTATATCATATGAAGATTTTATTTTCAATATTCATCTTTACTAACTTATCTATTCCGACATCCTAGTACATCGTTTTCGAAATAACTATACCA
>OBZK01000458.1_pt1 | contig 31290 bp, 28 predicted proteins | sample 1495511 | NCBI WGS metagenome assembly OBZK01 (sample SAMEA2580233, study PRJEB22360) | human gut metagenome | biome: human gut; feature: human-associated habitat; material: faeces | place: Denmark | collected 2008/2010
GCACGGACTTCATGAGTACACTGATCCATAGTGTTTAGTCCTCCCTTGAAAAAATCTATTGTTTTTCTCAAGTATGCACTAAAAATGGATTTAGTGAAAGGCGCGTGGTTTGACCTTTACCATTATTCATAAAGTTTATACGAAACATTTTAGGAGACAATAGGTTTACTGATACGGAACATAAGTATTTAAAAAGACACCTATTTGCAGAAGCAACATCTGATTTGGATTGTGTATGGTTTCCTTATGCTATTGACAAAACATTTTGTAAATGTATGGTTCCTACAATAAGTACAATTCATGATTTGATTTTATATCAGAATGGAACAGAAAAAGAAAAAAAACGATATAAAGAAGGAGTAATCAACTGTTCAGATCGGATTGTGGCAATATCTAAGGATGTAAAAAAAGAATTAGAGCAAGTATTTTTTTATAAGAAAGTAATAGATATTGTGCCTAATGCTGTTGAGCATAAAGAAAATGCTCAACTTCAAGAAATTAAAGAAATTGCAAATCGGTCATTTATCTTAGATGTCAATGCCTTCACCAAAAGAAAAAACACTTTAACTCTCTTAAGGGCATATAAATTGTTGCAAAAATATATAGAAGAAGATTTAGTACTATGCGGTGGATATAAAGAGGAACATTATTACGATGAAATACAACAATACATATTAACAAATAGTTTAGAAAACAACGTTCATATATTTTTTAACGTAAATGAAAAAGAAAAAAACTATTTGTTTTCTAAGGCCAAATTATTTGTTATGCCCTCTTTAATGGAAGGATTTGGGAGAACTCCCATTGAGGCAGGAATGTGGAAAGTGCCCATTGTTTGTTCAGATATTCCAGTATTGAGAGAAGTAACGCTAGGTAATGCATTTTACTATTCTCCTGCAGATGATGAAAGGGCGTTAGCAAATACGATACAAGCAACCTTGAAACATTCGAAAAATGCGAAAGAACTGGAGCAGATCTCAATTCAGTTACAAAAATATTACAGTATAGAAACGTGTGCTATGCAATATATAACTATATAAACAAACAACTAGAAAAATATTACATGTTGTAAAAACCCATACCGCTTTCAAAATCCACATTAGTAAATTATCAATTTGTTTAAAAAATGTAATAGTTATCACATCATTGATCAGGAAGTTCATAAGTACAGTTAATATTACTGCTATGCCATAATATGCCCAATATTCTTTCATACTTTTTTTAAATTCATATTTTGTATTATTACAATAGAAGCAGGCGTTCCAAATATCTTTAAAGGCAATGTAAAAAATACAATGGTATGCCATGCAGGATGCCAGTTATTATAGCTGGCATTTAATGCTTGACCATATTGGTCAATTGAGTCACCAGAAAAAGAGCCGGGATAATATGCTAAAATCCAAATTAACATAATTCCCATTGTCACAAACAAAGTCATGAAAAATACCTTACATTTAACAGTTCTTGTTATTACGATGGGCATTGTCAATTCGGATTTTCTTATTTTATTTATTATGAATTGTAGAAAAGCATACGATCCTATGAACATTGTAATTAGAAATATTATATTCATATATTTATCAGGCGTTATATTTAAATAGAAATATGCAACCCACACTAAGCTTGCATACAAAGCTGCTAATATTGTAGCAGCATCTATTTTTTTCAAATATTTATCCATTGAACGCTCTCCTCAGTTAATAGTCTTTTGTTCAAGAAAGAATTTCCTAGTTATGAAATTATAAAACATAACTATCGCTGTAGAAAAAATCTTAGCTATGGTATACATGAGATTGTAACTAACATTTTCCTGCAAAAAACTGCACCTGCTGTAAACAGGACCTACACCAATCCAAATGATGATACTGTTTATTATAAGACCAATAACTGAGAGTACCATAAATGCAGCTAATCTATATTTTTCGTTCAGATTTTCCTTCCGTTTAAATACGAATTTAAAGCTTAAGATATAATTGACCATGGTAGAAATAGTGAAACTTATCACAGAACTACCAACTGACACAACTTCAAAATATTCCGTGGACGTTATTGCCATAATAACGTTTAAAATTACTAACCCCACAACATAGTCAATAACAAAGCAAATTCCTCCGACTGTGCTGAATTTAATGAATTGTGTTATTAATTTATTCATATCATTTCTTGTATGATAATTAGGAAGTTAATTATCATACTTTCCTTCCCGTAGTGTGCTCACAATATATCAAATTCATAAAAAATGTCTCTCAAAGTGTCTTAAATTACGATACCATTATACAACGGGGTGCAATTTTTGACAAGAAAAACGAAAACCATCTGTTCGGATAGGCGAAAACTTAATTAAATCCTTTAACTACAAACACTGTTGCTCCGGTTTTTTCAGCAGCTTCAATTCCGACGTTTGAATCTTCAAATATAAGACATTCCTGAGCTTTCACATTATATTTCGACATTGCCTTCAAAAATCCCTCTGGGTCAGGTTTTGATTTTGTAATATCTTCCTGTGTTAATATGAGGTCGAAGATATCAACGATATTGTACTGTTTCAATATATCATATGTATTCTGACGTGATGCAGTTGTTACCAACGCAGCTTTACAGTCTTTTCCGCGTTTTTTTATTATATCTACAAGTGCCTGGTTTATTCTCCCATAGCTTAAATACTTATTATAGGCTTCCTTTTTCCTATTATGCATATCAACTAGTATTGATTTATCAGATGTAGTAATTTGCGGAAGAAAATCGGTGTAATGCCTGCCATTGCAAAATTCACAATAATATTGGTAATCTATTTTATAGCCATAAGGTTCAATAGCTTCTTTATAGGCTCTATAATTTATCTCTTTGGTATCAAACAATGTGCCATCAAGATCTATCATCATTAATTTCATGTTAAATCTCCAGGAGCAATTTCTCAATATCAGTTTCATGTTCAATAATAACTTTTGATTTCGTTCTGGGACACTTAGAAATGATCGCAATTAAATTAATCTCTTGCATATCAAAATCGACTGGTAAAACATTTTGACTTGAATATCCTATAAACGACATTCCAACATTACTTAACATAGCCAGTTTTGTTTTAAGATCCTGATTGATTTTTACAGAGTCTAAATCAAGTATGCATAAGGAATTCTGTCTCTGAACTTTCTGCCAAGCTGTTTTTGTAGACCAATCCTCAAAATCAGTAACTTTTGCTCTGTGAAATACTCTTTGTGAATATCCTATAAGATATGAAATCACATGACTAAGATATAGTTTTTTGATTCCATAATTAGGATCACAAAGATGCTCATAAGCATTTTTGAAATCTTCAGTACTTTTAAATCCATAAAATCCGGCAGATATTACATCTGAGCAAAAATGCTTTTCAACCACGTCAAGGATTTGTCCCTGTTCATTAACCTTAATAAAACTCTTACTTCTTAGATTATCTATTGTTTTTTCATATTTTGTTAAGTCTAATCCAGCTACAAAATTACCTGTATAGTCTTTTTTGACGCTAAGGTAAGCATGAGAATCTCTAACTGCAAATTCGCCTTCGAGTTTGGCCTTTTCAATCGTTTTGTAAACAGTTTCTGCGGGACCACTTGTTGGATTGTCTAAAATTACATAGTCAATGTTATACCTATTATTGTTTTCTTTTCTGATTATTTCACAAGCATCAAACTCAATATCAACGTTTTTTAATATAGTAAAGATTATTTTGTCATAATTATCTGGCTGAACACCTTCTATTACTTTTAAAGCAAGTAGTTCTTTGTCTGGATGATAATTTAGGAAAAGAGGTAAATTATCTATCTTTCTTGAACCTGCGCAAGGCACGATCAATGTTCGCATACTTCCATCTCCCTAATAATATTAATAATTGATTTTGTCTTATCATTTAAAAAATCATAGGTTTCCTTGTCTTTAGTATAAGGAAATATTCTGATCAGTTTTAAAAGAAGGGCATAATACACTTCCAAATAATCTTCTGGCGAAACTCGCTTTACTGTATCCATTAAAATATCTCTGAATACAAGCAGGCGTAACTTGGTATTGATTTCGGCTTCTTCATCATGTCGATATGACCACATAGTCTGAACATCCTGCATAATTGTACTTATATCCATAATCCAGCAATCATAAAAGGAATCCAGAAAGTCAATTAAATATAATTGATTATCTTTCACAATAATATTTTCAAGTGTAAGATCACCATGGCACTGAGTTTTTCTAAATCTCTTCCAACTATGTTTATTTAATAATTCAATAGCATCATTGATTACGGGATTATTCTGTGGCTGCAATTTTTCCTTTAAAGATGCTATTTTTGTGGTAAAAATACTTTCATCAACATCAGTATTTTCAGAATCTCTGCTTACAATGTTATTTACAATAGATTCGCAAATAGAACGAACCTTGCCAATTTCAATTGTTTTAATATATTCAGCCATTGTAATGCCCTGAACATATTCCATGTCGAAGTAGAATAATCCGTCGTCAGTATATCCAGTTTGTAACACTTTCGGTACTTTTATATTAGGATTTGAGTAAGTTGCCTGTTTTTTAGCCTGAACTGCCAGTCGCTTATTATAATTTTTATCACTTGAAATTTTCCTTACAAAGATTTCATTATTGTTTTTTTCACAAAGAAGTATCTTACAGCCTGAATGTCCACCTAAATCCGTTATGTTCATTTTTTACACCAAATCACTAAAATACTGTGAGCCCTTTGCTTTTTCATATTCTTCTGGTGTGCCAAACTCTACGTGGTAATCTAAAAGATAATCTTTTACAATAAGTCCATTTTCACACATAACATTGTAAAGACCACTCATGTAACATTCGTTATATGGACAATTTTGAGTATACACTTCAGCCATATCTTTAAATAATTTAACATTTTTGAAGATATAAGCTCCACAGATAGCATGATGGCTTACTACCTTTTTCTCTATTGTTCCAATTATCTTTTCCTCTTCACCATATTTAACATAACTAAATTGAGGTTCATTTGATTCAAATGTAAGCAAGGCTCCATCAGAAGTAAACGCATTTTGATTCAAAATATTATTAATCTCAGAACATTTAAACATGTGATCACAATCGTTGAAAATTATTGGTGCATTATCTTTAATCTTTGCCACACCCTTTAACGCTGTAAACACCGGACCAGGAAGAATATCTGGCAGTACTTCAATACCTGCATCTGGAAAATATTCCTTGATAACGCTATCAATATTAAATCTGTCAATATGCTGCTGAAGCACTACAAAAGTGACATCTTCAATATCTATGTATTTCTTGATTGACATTGTAGCCCAATATAGAAAAGGTCTAGTCTTTATCTCAATAAGAGGCTTAGGCTGCATATATCCATTTTTATAGAAACGAGAACCAGCTCCACCCATTGGCATAATTAAATGTGGTTTCATATGTTTAACTCTCCTTTACTGTATCTATAATATATTGAGCCACAACTTTTGGAGACCATTTTTCTTCAAAAGCCTTTATTACTTGGCTTGGATCTACTGAAGGCAGATTATTCAAATCTTTTTGAAATTGTTTCCAATCAACTTTATTCATAGGCAAATATCCCATAGGAACTGTTTCTACAACTTCGGTATCAAACGGCTTGTACCACTTAATAGCTAATTTATCTGTAATTACGCTTGTTCCTACCATAAAACTCTCAATAAAACGACTTGGCATTGACAGTCTGTATCCAGAAACATTTGCATTATATTTAAACGCTGCTATATGCTTGCAAAATTTTTCTAGAGGGATTATTAGATTTTTATTTTCTACTATATGCGAATCTGCATTTGCCGTAGATATCACTCTTGCATCACTTGAATTGAGGCGTGCAATATATTTTGCAACGTTTTCTCTTTTCTCATTAGGATGATTAACACTTTCTCCATAAAATCCCATTATATCTGCTTCCCAATCATAATCAGGTATTGGATTGGCTTCAGGCTTCGGTCCTAAGGCATTTCCAAAATAGCACATAATATTTTTTGCTTTTTCAATATTTCTGCCTTTTAAATAGTTATCATATCCAGCTTTTAAACAATCATATGAAGTACCTTTTGAAAGTTGCCTTGGACCTACCATTAATGGTCTTATATTATTTTTTCCATCAAGTGAAATCGTCTTTCTTTTTCCTCTTTCTGTAAGTTTAATCCCGCAGTCCTCATGTTCATGGTCACACCAGGGAATCATAATTAGATCGGTAATATAAAATCCAGCCAACTTTAAATCAATAGGACATTGCATTTTAAAATAAATATCTACTTTGTTAAGTTTTTTACTGTCAAATAGATATGGAGCATCGGCACTATCAATTGTAAATGTCTTTTTAATTTTTTTACCGTTGTCATAATATAAAATATATCCGTCCATATTGTAGGAATCAGGCTCAAATATCCGTCTACACTTATCTGCTATTCGAATAATCAATTTATTTGATGACGATAACAATATTCGACTGGCTAATGGCAAACTATAATCCAATTTTATCAATCCCCGATTCTCTAATTCATGAAATCCCAACAAAAACCATTGAAAATAATTCCATCTAAATCCAGAAGTAATAACTATCCGCATTTTATTTTTCATTTTATGTCCTCAAATCAGTTTCTATTATTTGTAACATTGAAGATATAACCTTATCCCATGTATATTTTTTTAGAACCATTTTCTGCCCTTCATTTCCCATAATATAAAGTTTTTCTGTATCGGAAAAAGCCTTGCAAATGGCTATGGAAACATTTTCTGGAATAGGTTCATCAACAATAAATCCAAATTTTCCATAACCACTAAACTCTGGAAATGCAAAACGATTTAATCCAAGAATTGGCATTTTGTTAGCCAATGCTTCCAAGTAAGTTATTCCATTAGGCTCTAATAATGCTGGCATCGCATATAATGCACATTCTTGAAATAGGCTAACTGTTACCGTTCTAGGTTGATTATAATAGTAAAATACGCCATCCATTTTTTTATATTCCGTTCCCACAACATGCAGAGACAAATCAGGAATTGCTTTTCTCGCAATTACAAATGCTTCCAGTAAAAGATCTAAGCCCTTATAATGCTCCGTCCCCTTTCTAAGAACAATAAGTATTTTATGATTATCATATTGCTTAATGCCTTCATACCCTTGTAAATTTACACCGACTCCAACATTTGTAACTTTTGATTCAGGAATTCCATATTTAGAAATTATTTCATTTCTGCTCCAATCATTCTGAGTAAAAATATGATCCATACACGATAAACTCTTCTTATCGTTTTTCATATAATTTTTAATATACCAATTTTTACATTTTCTTTTATCTTCATCGTATTGGGCTATAATATTTATCATTCTATCCATGTAGACATATGTTTTCCCATTAATATTTGCTTTATCCTTAAGGCACTGTTCTCCCATAAATATATATCCATCAACTTTATACTTAGCCATTTCATTTTCAAAAAAGTTTGCATTCATAGCATACCAAAGTGGAAATGGATCTCTAAAGCTGCTGCTATAACAATATATATACTTATCGATAATAGCCTTAATTTTTCCAAAACCGAAATGATGGATTTTACCTATAAAACTCAAATTACATATTTCAATGCTTTGTTTTTCACAATATTCTATTATTGTTTTAGGAGTGCCCGACCATGTTTTTGGCTCCCTCGCATTTTCCTGTGTTATAATACAGAGTTTCATTTAATTGCCTTTCAATGATATTAGTTTACTTATAAAATATTTAATCTCGCTTTTATATAAAATCAGCAATACAACAACGAATATTATTTGAATACCGTACTGAATTTTCCATGCAATCCATTCATTCAAAAGTATAAATGCTTGAAGCATTAGCATTCCATATGCAAAAGTATCTCTCATAAGAGATATTTTTACATTCATGCTTCTATTCAAATAAAACATACTTACAAGATATACAATCCAGTAGGAGATTGCTGTTGCTATAGCAGCTCCTAATGTTCCCCATAGAGGCACTAAAACAATATTCATACAAATATTTGCTACTGCGCCTGATCCAGAACATTTTGCAAAATACTCTGAATGCTTTAACGCTGCAAATATACTTCCTGCATACCCTGATAAAGAGCCAAAGATAATAGAAATGGTTAGAAACGGTACAAATCTCCATGCATCATAAAAGTCGTTAGCATACAAGTACCGTGCCAAAATTTTATCAGCGCATATTATTAAGGAACACACCATGACTAATACAAAATTATATGTGCTAAATATTTTTCTAAAAAATCCATCTGTATCATCCTTGTCAAATTCCTTCACAGCTGACAACATAAATGCTTGGGAAAAAATATTCTGAAAAATATTTAATATAGATGGTATTTTAGATGCGACCGAATAAACACCATTGGCAGATATTCCTAAAAAAAATATAATGACGTACCTGTCCGCTAGGCCATTAACCCACCATGCTATAGCATTAGCAATTGTGGGCAAACTGTAATGTATCATCTCTTTGTTTGTTTTCTGCTCGACATGTTTGAATGAAATATATTTCCATCCTTTCATGCAAACGAATAAAAAACACATTTGGCTCAATATTCCAAATATATTAGCAATAAAATATCCATCAATACCAAGTTTAGCAACACATAACAATACGATATTTAGAGTTATTGTTATTATCGATCCTATAACACTTGCTATTGATATTTCCTTAATTCTATCTAATCCCCTTGCCATTGACGAAATTATGCCAGAAATTGAATTGGTAAAGAATATAAGGAAAAAATAAATTGATAAGTCATCAATAATACGACTTATAGCGAAAAAATGATTAACTACAAGAAACAATATTGTGATACTGTTACCAATAAGGCAAAATTTTAATCCAATAGAAAATACATCCTTAGGGGCTGCTTCTTTATCCATTGAATATCTGAGAACAGCTTCGTAAATATTTATTGTTAAAATTGGCACTAAGATACCAACCGTTGAAGAAATAAAGTCATATTCCCCATATTCTGCAGTTGAAAGTATTGATGTATATAGCGGGACTAGAAAAAAGGAAAGTAATTTTGTAGCAAAATTGCTTAATGTAAGAAGTCCCATATTTTTTATCAGATATTTGTACTTACTCATTTATGACTTTGTCCTCGAATTCTATAAACTCTATGTTGCCTTCAGTGGAGTGGTTTTTTCTATAATGATTACTGGAAGAATATCTACAAAAACGCTAAATATCATATTTCTGCAATAATCCGTGCTTGTTATTTACAACCGCCCAATTTCTTTATAATAAATTTTGCTGTATTTTTAATACCATTCTTTTTAATCTTATTAGCAACTCTAAATGGAAAAGATATTATTCGTCTACATCTATATTCAATTTTCTTGTTATTGGAGCCACATCGTTCAATCGCATCCACAATAGAATCAAGTTTAGAGTGCCATGAAGCGCTATAATGATGAATTGAAAATGTATTATTTGTTATTGTCAATTTTCCTGTCCCATAATTAAGTGGGCAGAAATATTCTTCGGGGTAAATATATATTCCGGCTACGTATTGGATTTGTTCTAGTTCCTTAAAACCATGCTTCTTTAAAATATTAGTTGTGTATAAAACCACTGTTTGTTCATTAAGCGTTCCATCCTTATTCACGAAATGGATAGTATGATAAAAATCCAAAATTTCTTTATACAGACCAAGACCGGGGTTTACTCCCAGACCAAGACCGGGAGCACATTTATTCATTGCTTCGCAACCCATAAATGCACCTCGATTTACTATCTCGCTCATGTCTCGAATCACTTCAACATCTGTATCAAAATATAAACCACCGTAATTATATAAAATCCAAAAACGAGCATAATCACTTACAAATGCCCATTTTTTTGCTGTGTAGGCTTCCTTCACATAGTCGCAACAATTCAAATCAAAATTGCTTTCATTCCATTCTTTGATTTCGTAATCTGGAAAGTATTTTTTCCAAGATTCTATACATTTTTGCGCCAGTTCTGGTAATTGATTTCCACCAAACCAACAATAATGGATAACTTTTGGTATCATATTCTTTCCTTTTCCTCACCTTGTATACATTTTTTGACCATAACAGCTAAAGCCCAAAATGCAATAAAACACAATTGGGAATACATTGCCATATTATAAACAAATACCATAACACACCCACAAACTAGCATAATCAACATTGTGCCATACTTTCGTTTTTTACTTTTCAGCAATGCCCTTAGCCCTATAATAAATATCTCTAAGTATATCAAGCAGTATAATATAAATCCTATCATTCCTTGCTCATTATACAAATATGAAGTATAAAATTGATCATAATGAGTCATTTGATTTTTAAGCCAGAAATTGTTATTTACTATGCCTGATGAGGTAACATTTCCGACTCCCATACCTATCAACTGATTTTTTTTATTGGACAAAAGATATTGATTGGAATACGTAAAAATTACAGCTCTTCCAATATCATTGTCTGTACTATAATGTCGCTGTAAATCAATCAATCGTGTAAGCCCACCTTTTTTTAGCTCATTAACAAGGTTAGTAAATTCTGGAAATATATGAATCAAAATGTTATAAAATACTACAATACCTACAATAATTAAGATGATACCGAAAATAGAGTTCCATTTCTTTGGAAGACACAAATAGGCAACTAAGAGTAAAACTAAAAACTCAGCAAAGAAATATTTTATCTCTGCGAAAGCTGCAGTGGCAAACATACAAGTAGAAATGATGAGCGCCTGCCTAAATTTTTTGCAGTCTGTATCTCGGTTTATAACTATTTCGATACAAAAAACACTAATGATTACAAAATATAAATTTGTATATTGATTGACGCCAACAACAGGACCAAATATGCCACCTAAAAGATCTTGATTTATTCCCCCAAAAAAGAATTCAACAATTGTTAATACAAAATTAATACAAAATATCACCTTCAAAAGAGAAAATGTACGTTTCTCACTTGAGGAATCTACAAGTGCCAAGGTAGAAAAGAAAAAGAGAAAACCTCTATAATATTTATATATTCCATACAAAGTATTTCCTAAAGGAACATTATTTGCAACACTTCCGATCAGCATAAAGATAAAAATCAGTATAAGTGTAAGTGGAATAGATATGAAACTTTTCCACGACAATACAGCAAAAATTTTTTTAAAGTTTTTTAACATCATGACCATAATGGGCACATCTATTAAAAAGTAAATTATTGATGGTGCGTGAAATGTCTGTGCCACAAATAATGTTGCAAAAGACATAAAAAGTGTTAAATTAATATAATCTATTCCAACTTCATATCTATACAATTTGAATTTCATATTTGATTTCGACATCTGATTTTTCTCCTTACTTCCCTAACGGCAAATAATATGTTAGGAAAACATGCGATAATATAATTCTTCCATCCCATTTCTTTTCTTTGAGATTTCACTGTTTCCATCAAATCTTCTCTAACTATCAATAAGCTCTTTTTGTCTTTTTCATCAAGCATCCTATATATTTCTTCACTTAATAGAATATAAGATTTCATTATATTTTTAAATGCGGTCTTTTTGCCAACACTCCATCCAACTTTATTAACTTTAATCAATAGTTTGCAAATTTCAATAATATCAAAATAATTTTTTCCCGTGGCTTTAGATGTTGTTATGGACTCCTCTCGTTTATTATAAAAATAAAGCGGCAAATCCATATAATATACTTTTGGATTCTCCAGAAAAACTAGTGCGGTAAAAAGAATATCTTCATAATATATTTTTTCTTTAAATGTTAAACATTTTTCTTTTAAAAAATCCCGACGATAACAATAAAGCGGCACTGTCGATAATGGTACTCTTCTTTGTGAAATCTCTATTCCTCTTTCAACCATATTTGTATAATTACCTGTTGATAGTAAACATGTATTATTAAATGATGTAACTACAGCACTAAAACCAACAATATCTACCTCTTGAGTTTTGATTACGTGCATTAATTCTTCAAGAAGATTAACTGCAATTGTATCATCACTATCTAAAAAATATATATACCGACCTTTTGCCGCTTTCAAACCAGTATTTCTTGCTCCTGAAAGTCCCTTGTTTAACTGATGTATAACCTTACATCGAGAATCTATCTTAGCAAAACTATCGCAAAGTGAAGGACAACTATCAGGTGATCCATCATCTATTAAGATTACTTCAAAATCGGTATATGTCTGAGCCGTTACACTTTCGAGGCACTTTGATAAATATTTTTCAACCTTATATACTGGAATGATGATTGAAAACATTGGTTTATACATCTTTTGCTACCTCATAATATAATTTTTTAATTTCGCTTGCGTGTTTTTCCATGGAAAAATTTAATCGGGCACTTTTTTTTGCATTCTCACCGAATTTATGTACTGCATCCTGATTATGTATTGCCCAAATCACGGCTTTACGCAATGCATCTTTATTTAATACCTCATACAAAATACCTGTTTTTTTATCATCAATGATTTCTGGTGATGCCCCGCCATTGCTTGCTATTGGACAAAGTCCGGCCATCATATATTCTACTGTAACCCTGCCAAATCCCTCTCCATGTGAACAAGTCAATCCCACATCATATTGTGATATCTTTTTCCATATATCCTGTTGATATGAGTGAAGTTTCATTACATCTGAAAGACCATTTTGATCAATTTTGATTTTTAGATACTTAATATATGCTTCTGCTCCATTTCCATAAAAATCAATTTCAAATTGTTTTTTTAGCTCTTGCGATAAATTCTTTAATGCATCAATTAAGTCCTCTTGACCTTTGCTCTTAGCATATCCTCCCAAAAAAATCATACGCAGTTTATCACTTTTAGCAGAACATCTTGATTGATATAATTCTGCTCGAACTCCATCATAGATTACACTTGCCCTATAAGTTTTTAATCCCCTTTTTTCCCATACATTCTTTACAGACTGTGAAATATAAACATACTTTGAGTCAAAGGAATTCATATATTTAATCGGATTTCTTTTTATTGACACCACTTTAAAATCTCGACCATCTGCATGTTCACGAATGTGCCAAATATGCGGAATCTTATATTTTTGAGCTAAAATAGCTCCAATATCGATTCTGTTTAAATTAGAATGAATAATATCAACTGTTGAAAAGTCTATCATCTTTTCGATTTTCCGTAGTGCAATATATTGTCCAGCTTGATAACGGATCTTTAATAAGAATTTAAACAACCACTCTGGAGATTTACTAGAGCTAATAAAGTTTTTGAATGGAGCTGAATAGTTTTCAATTCCTATATCAGATAACATTTGATTTAAATGATTATTCTTTCCTGTTATAACAACAGGCACAATCTCTGAATTTTTTTTAATTTCAATGATTAAATCATACAATGCAAGAGCTGCCCCTCCTTGATCAGCATGATTCATAAAATATAAAACTTTCATATTTCCTCATAATATTCCATGTATTCTAATTTTCAAGTATTGAATTTCATTTGTATAAGATACATAATTTTGCTGATTTTTGGGCTCTTAAACAGCTATAAATCAACATTTGCACTAATACATGTGTCATAAAACTTCTCACTACTGATCAATTACGGCACATTCCAATGCCAATGCAATTGCTTTGAATGGAACAATAATAGATTTACTTTTCCTTCCTATTTGTACTCCCAAACCACAGCACTTTACGAATCCTAAAAAGCGCATTCTTAATCCACCAAGTAACCGTGTCTGACGCATAATATCGATAATTCTTAATCGTAAACGCTTCCATCCTGCTTCTGGTGTCAAACTTTCTCCTCGCTGATAAAAATTTTGAAGAATTTTCACATTCAACCTTTTAAACTTTCTATTGAGTTCTCTTTGATCATAAAAAAAATTTTGATCCACTTGATCCACGAACAATTTCTCATTAAATCTATAGTTATCAAATACCCTCATTCTAACTGCAAGACAACTTGCGATGGCGTTAAATTGATTTTGTGGAATTTCCATATTCATTGGTGAAATGAAGTGATTACGCATGAAATTATACTTATTAGGCGAGTAAATCACACCATCTTGTCCATAAATTGTTGGTGCAAAAATATCGACTTCCTGACATTCTTGTAAAGCTTTATATATCTCTATAAAATACTCTTCTGTAACTTCAGTATCATCATCAAAGAAGATAATTACATCTTTATCTTTACATGCATCAATAGCTGCATTATATGCTTTGGATAATCCCTTATTTCCAGCCATGGAAATATAACGAAGACCTTTACTAATACAATATTCTTTATTATTAAGGTCACTCGTACTATTATCAATAATTAATATTTCAACCAAATTGTGACAATTGTTAATAATATTTTTGCAAGTAATAGACTCCTCAACTTTTTTATTATATACAACTACTACCAAAACTACACTAAATTCCATAAGTCTATTTACCCTTTCAGTTGTTGCGCAATATCAGCATCTACAATTTCCTCGCCAGTCTTATATTTCAATTGTTCCTTAGATGCTTCACTCAATCCATTGTTGATTATGCAATTCATATCACAAGTGCTACACTTGTCCAATTCTTCTTTAGTGACCTTACCATCACGGTAATCGCGACAGATTTTTAGTTCATACATGTTGTATGGATACCTGGTAAAGAGAGACTTAATCTTATGAATCAGAACCCAAGTAGCTGGTTTCCAGATATACTTATGCATAGCCGGAGAAACAGAACCAATCATCCAACAGTCACGGTCACAGCAGCGAACCTTCTTGCGAACCTCTTCGGCCTGCGGACTATTCCACAGTTCATCCCAGCTCTGGGTATTCAGGTTGCCCATTACCTCTTTATCCTTGGTGCCGTTGCAAGGCATGACATCACCATACGGATCGATGAAAAATGTATCAAAACTCATATCGCAAGGCAGCAGACGATTCTGACCATAGATGTAATTAATCAGACCGTGGTTAAAATAGGCACGAAACCACTTTTTCGGGCTGTTGCTGCGGAGCAGTTCGTTAACCAGATTCTCAAAGTTCTTTGCAACCATCGGACGGTCATGGATGATGTTCTTAGCCTCCACAAAGTAGAAGCTGTTGTGCAGAGAAGCAGTTGCGAACTCCATGTCCATCTCATTGGAAATCTTGTACAGCGGAACTAAATCAGGAGCATTCTTATCTTGAACAGTCATGCCAAAACCAACATCCTTCATACCCATTTCCCGCAGTTTTTTCAGTGTGCCATAACCACGCTGATAGCCATTCTGTAGTCCACGAATCTCGTCATTGGTCTGTTCCAAGCCCTCAATTGAAATTCTGATACCGATTTGTGGGAATTCTTTACACAATTCAACAATACGGTCTGTGAAGAATCCATTGGTAGAAATAACAATACGATCAGATTTTTTGTACAACTCTCGCACGATATCCTTCAAATCAGTACGGATGAACGGTTCACCACCAGTAATATTCGTAAAATACATCTTTGGTAATTTCTTAATAGTTTCAATGCTAATTTCTTCGTCTGGTATTGAAGGTGCCTTATAACGATTGCACATGGAACAACGAGCATTGCAACGGTAAGTAACAATAACTGTACCATTTAACTTTTTTTCTTCAGGCATGATAATTCTCCTATTTTTCAATTTCTCATTACGTAATGATGTTAAATCAAATAAAGTTCAGCTAAAATATTGCGTAAACTATATTAAAAATTGAACTTGTGTTTTTATCCATATATCATCATTACATTTAATTTATATAAAATTTTTATTTATGTTTTGACATTTTTTCTATATATCTTCAGCGTTTTTTTTACCACATCATCCCAATTGTATTTTTTACAGATGAAATTTGTGGCTGAGTCTTTATATCCATTAACCTTTGAAGGATGATTGCAGGCATCTTGCAACTTTTCATTAAGACTACTTACATTTGATTTTTTAAAGATCATTGCCTTATCCTCTACAACTTCTGCACATTCTGGTATATCTGAAACCAAGCAACAATTACCATAACTCATAGCTTCTAGTAAACTCAATGGCATACCTTCCAGATCAGATGGTAATATGTAGATATACGCATTGCTATACAATTCACTCAATATTTGTCCTTGCACAAAGCCAGTGAAAATGATCCGCTCATCACCTTTTGCAAGTTCTTTTAATTCTTTCATAAAACTATCGGTATCACTGGAACCACCGGCAATAACCAGTTTTTTATCAGTTCCAACATTCTTAAAAGCTTCAATCAAATATCGTATTCCTTTTTCAGGCACTAAACGACCAAGAAACAAGATGTATGAATTTTTTATCAATCCAAATTTTTCTGTAATCATCTCAGCTGGCTGGTTTTCTGGCCTGCTTACACCATTGGGGATGAAATGAGTCTCTCTGCCATAGACTTTTTTGAAATATTCCTGAACTCTTTTACTTAGGACAATAATTTCATCCGCATATTTCACCGCATTTTTTTCACCCTGACGAATGAACTTGGAGCCAAACCCTGATTTCCACTTTTCGCGTTGCCAGTCAATGCCATGAATAGTAACAACAACACGCTTTCCCAACAATTTCGGAAGCCAGCAGAAAAAAGCAGGTCCCTCCGCATGAATATGTACCACATCATATCTTCCGAATGCACTGTATAATGCAGCAAAGAAAGAAGAACTTACAGCAGCTAGCCCTTTTTTTTCAATAGTTGGTACATATTTTTGACATATACCTTCATATTCATTTTGGGCATCATATTCAGCTCCACTTACATGATGGCCTGATCTGTTATAGCACGTAACCCGATAGCCTTTTTGAGCCATCCTGGTGCAGAGTTCTTTTACAACTATTTCTATTCCGCCTTCTCTGGATAGCCGTTTTTGACCAAACATGGCTATTGAAAGTTTATCGTTCATACTGTCTCCAACTAACATTTCTAACGTTTGAATATATTTGAGACATATGTAAAGAATTGATAAGATAAAACAAAGCCGATAATCGCACATTTCAGCAACTATCGGCTCTAAAATCCAATCATTCATTTTCAAATATTATGTCTTATTTATTAGGTCAAATCCCACCTTTAACTCCAAATAATTGCTATTATTTGGACCTGATGGTAAGCACCGTTTCTTTGCCTCAAATATGACCACAGATACAAATGATCTGTGCGTTTTTTCAGAGTTTAATATAACACGTCCCATTTAAAACTTCAATAGATTAATATAATCTTAAGAGTTATTGTTACTGGAAATACTGGATTTTTATGGTTATATTAAAATTTCTTGCTTTTTAATGCAATTCACATCGCAACGAATATAAGAATATGCCATTAAAAAACAATTATAACCAATCCAAGTCAGCTGGGGATCAAAGGTACTGTGCACTGCAAATAAAACAAATACCAGAAGAAAATAAGTATCTTTTCTGATGGCAATAAAGATTCCCATAAGGATCAATCCTGCTAAAATCAATGCAAGGATTATTGGTCCAAAATTCAGGAGACTCTGCATATAGGAAGAATCTACATAATTATACATTGCAGCATCTGCTGGTTCACCACCTACCCACTGGATTTTTTGTCCCCATAACCGAATGCCATAATTCAAATATCCACTTTTTCCTAAATTTAATCTTCCGCTTATCAGTTCATTAAATTTATACATCCACTGTATTGCCTGATCATATTTAATAGAAATACTGATAATGCCCACTGACAATGCCGGAACTATTCCTAACGCAAGCACAGAATATATCTTCTTATATGCTCTCAAATATGGAATATATTTTAAAATAATGGTTCCTATGATTGCAAGCATTCCAAGAGCAAATGCGTTTTTGGTATCAGTTTTAGAGAAAAGATATATATTTCCCGCTATTAATACTGCCAGTTCGATCCATGTAATCTTATTTTTTCTCCAATACACCCACATAAGGATCATGTAAAAAAAGAAATTGCTGCCTGTAGTGGTATACTGGAATCCCAGACTGTCTCGAATTCTGATTCCATAATTTAATCCATAGATCCTGTTCTCCAGTATCCCCCCATAGCAGCTTCCAATTACGAATAGCACTGCCCCAAGATGCACCCAAAGTGACCATTTTATGATATCCTGAAAATCCACATCATGAGCTGCGACTATAAATACCCAGTAGATCAGCAGATTTTTATCTTTTGTTACATAGGCACTGACCAAGAATAATGTTCCCACTATAACGATCAATGCCAGTTCTTTTTTAGAATATCCCTTCTCCAGAAAATCCAGTATGATCTTTGCACATATCAGTCCATAGGCAATAAACCGTACTACAGGAAAAAATAGCCGCATATAATCCATTTCCGCATATACAGATGCAAAAAGGATAACCGATACCAGATAAATCCCATATGCAAAAAGGAACATCCATTTTTTCTTTTCTTTATCTATACGTATTCCAGTCATGATCATTCTCTGCTCCTTATTTCCATTTTGCTTTCCATTCTTCTTTCTACTACAATATATTTATGGTTAATATCCCTTACAGCCAGTAAGGAATTATCCATCTTGTTGCTTAAGCTGTTAGAATGTAGGTAGCAATTGGATATCTTCTCCTTTCTACTACAATATATTTATGGTTAATATCCCTTACAGCCAGTAAGGAATTATCCATCTTGTTGCTTAAGCTGTTAGAATGTAGGTAGCAATTGGATATCTTCTCCTTTCTTGGACTTCGCGTCCGTAACACAGACTGATAACCAGCTCCTCATTCGCAGCGTTCGTTTTATGCAGGTTGAATCACCTCAGGTGCATTCGTGTCACACCACAGTAGATTGAATAGGCAATGAGTAAAACTGGTACTTATCCATTGCAATAATCTTAAGGAGTGACAAATTTATGAACGCAGTAGGTATCGATGTTTCAAAAGGTAAAAGTATGGTTGCTATTATGCGGCCTTTTGGCGAAATTGTTTCCACACCCTTTGAAATTAAACACACATCCAGTGACATCAATTCGCTTGTAAAACTTATCAAGTCTATCGAAGGTGAGTCCCGAATTGTAATGGAGCATACCGGACGCTATTACGAAGTCCTTGCCCATCAACTTTCCGAAGCAAATCTTTTCGTTAGTGCCATTAACCCAAAGCTTATCAAGGATTTTGATAACGATTCCCTTCGTAAAGTCAAAACAGATAAAGCTGACTCTGTTAAAATTGCCCGATATGCACTTGACAAGTGGCAAAATCTGAAACAGTATAGCGTTATGGATGAATTACGCAATCAACTCAAAACCATGAACCGTCAGTTTGGCTTTTACATGAAGCACAAGACGGCTATGAAGAATAACCTTATCGGCATCCTTGACCAAACCTATCCTGGTGTTAATACTTATTTTGACAGTCCTGCACGTAGTGACGGCAGCCAGAAATGGGTCGATTTTGCATCTACATACTGGCATGTAGACTGTGTCCGTAAAATGTCCATAAACGCTTTTATTGATCACTATGAAAACTGGTGCAAACGCAAGAAGTACAACTTCAGCAAGTCAAAAGCTGAAGAAATCTATGGAAAAGCAAAGGAGCTTGTTCCTGTACTTCCTAAGGATGACATTACAAAGCTTATTATCAAGCAGGCAGTTGACCAACTTAACAGTGCTTCTATTACTGTTGAGTCGCTACGCACTCTCATGAACGAAACTGCATCCAAGCTTCCGGAGTATCCCGTTGTTATGGCAATGAAAGGGGTTGGAACGTCACTCGGTCCTCAACTGATGGCTGAGATTGGTGATGTTTCCCGTTTCACTCACAAGGGTGCCATTACTGCTTTTGCCGGTGTAGACCCTGGTGTTAACGAATCCGGCTCTTATGAACAGAAAAGTGTTCCAACTTCAAAACGAGGTTCTTCTGACCTCAGGAAAACACTATTTCAGGTAATGGATGTCTTAATCAAAACACATCCACAAGATGATCCTGTGTATCAGTTCTTAGACAAAAAACGGGCTCAAAAGAAACCGTATTATGTCTATATGACTGCCGGTGCTAACAAGTTTCTACGCATCTACTATGGACGAGTGAAAGAATATCTTGCATCTCTTCCAGAATCTTAATTATCTACTATACCTTTCAGACCAGCACTGGTGTGGTGGTCTTGTTTTGATGTCTAATTTTCAACCTGTATAAAATTTTCAAAGTTCTTTCATTTTAGCCTTGACTTTTTATTTGCAGGCTGTTTTGATTTCCGTTCTGTTTTCGGTTCTTCCTTCTCTCTCACATTCTCATCCAATCCCAGATACTTCTCCCATGCTTCTTTCGTAGTATACTTCCCTATATCTCTCCTGTATTCTTTTGCTGCTTTTCTATATTTAAACAGCAGGCAGCACAGTGCTTCCAGAATGTAGCCCATACAGATGATGGTCTGGATCAGGTCTTTTTTTACCAGGATGGCTCTTTCTGATTGTTTATCCCAGATGACTACCTCATCGTGTTTTTGATAATCTTTAATGGAATCACCTGCTTTGACAAGTGGTACCGGGCCTTCCCGGAACTCATCTATATAGCTCAGTTTATCCGCCAGTTTAGCTAACTCTGTGTTCATTTCTTCCGGGTTCAGCTCCCAGATCCATTTAGGTCCTTTTAAGAAATCCAGGACACCTTCACAGGTAAGCTTCGTGTCTTTATACCGGTATCTGAAAAGCATTCCGGCCATCTTACGGATGGTATGTTTCATTATCAGGAACAGTGAATTCTTCTGTAATACCATTTCTATCAGAAAGTTTCTCATGTCATAGTAGGACATGATGCCGGGCATGGCACCACGCACATCCCGGTGCCAGACACAAATACCGTTTAAGAATGTGATACCCACATCCCGGTTTCGTATTCCATATTCAATATCATCGTGGTGTACGAAGAACTGGAATGGAAGATTGTCTTCTCTTACTACGTTCAGGGAATAGCAGCAGCACCACCAGCCTGAATACAGCTTATGCTCGTTGGCTGCTTCAAGGACGAAATGATCAACTCCACTTTCATAATAGGTCAGATCAAAGTTATAGTACTGGTTTGGAGTGGTTTTTCCCTTTTCCCACCACTCACCTGCGCTGAAGCTGTACCTCTGGTTTTCCTGGCGCAGAAGTGTTCCGCCTACAGTCATGTCCTTCCACTCTTCTTTTAAAACAGTTAAAAAGCCGTAAAGCCGCACCAGAAGGTCCGGCTGTATGATTGCATCATCATCCATAAGGAGAACATGGCTGTATCCCTCTTTTTCTTTGCGGTTCATGACCTCTATCATCCCTCTGGTAAAGCCCCCGGCGCCTCCGGCGTTCATATTTTGGATGATATCTATCTTATCCTTCATCTTTGCTGCCAGTTCGTTGACTCTCCTGCCATTGCACAAGCTTCTTCCGTTATCGATCAGGAAGATATGGCTATGGTGTGATACCTCCAGCTCAGGCTGGGTAAAAATATTTTCGTAAAGTCTCCTGAGGTTCTGGAAAACATAGCCTTCTCTTTTGTAAGTACAGATATCAATTCCTATATTTACTTTCCGGAAGGATTTTTCATCGACCTCGCCCCAGTACATACCTTCCAGCACCCATTTTAACCGGTCTTCCACGATCAGTGCAAAGGCAAATACTCCATCATTATATTTATCATATGGAAATGGAACCACGTATTCTTTTTCATTTTCTCCATCCAGTTCTATTTCCTGTATGTCGTCTTTATCATGCATCAGGATAAGCTTTTTGAAGCCTCTTAACCGGATCTTTAAAGTGATCCCTGTAAGATTCGTATATTTTTTCCGCTTTGCGATATAAATAAGATTAAAGTAACCATTAAATGTGAGTCTTCCAAAAGCATCATGATAATACATGTCCGTAATACCACATATGTTATCCTGCTGCAGTAATACACTTTGCAGTTGAACTTCCATTATTCCTCTCGCTCCTTTTGTTTCAATCGTTTTGCGGCTGTACGCAGCAGTTCCATCAGGATCCGCTCTTTCATCCCAAGAAGCAGGATCCCATAAATACTGAAGAATACACTAAAGCAGATCACCAGCACCGGAAATACCGGCATATTCAGCTTGTTTTTGATAAATACCATAGCTGCGCCGGACAGAGCCGCTGCCGGTAATATCTTCCACCCTTCTACCTTCTTAATGATCTCCCATGCCATATTTTTAAGTGCTGCAGCCTGCACCGCAAGGACTACTGCCTCTGCCACCAGCGTTCCAAATGCAGCTCCCGAAGCCCCATATCTGGGGATAAAAACAGCATTCAGGATAATATCAGCCACAGCTCCTGCACATTCCGAATACAGAACGATCGTTTCTTTTCCCAGTGGGACCAGCATCTGGACACCAAAAACATTACTGGCGCCTATAAGGATCAGCGTAGGCATGATGATACACATGGGGATCACAGACGGAAGATACGCATTCCCTGATAAAAGAAGAATACACTGTTTTGCCATAATAGTAAAGCTGACAGTAAGAGGAATTGACAAAACTGCCACAAATTCCAGTGCTTTACCGGATACAGTGCAAAATTCCCGTTCCATTTTCATTTCCACATAATAGGAGGTTCGCGGAAGAAGGACTGCGCCTAGAGAAGTAACGATATTTACAAGAATGACCTTTATTTTGATCGCCACATCATAATATCCTACTTCTGTATTATCCCGCATAAATCCAAGCATGGTAATGTCCAGATTGGAATAAATGGTGATCGCCACAGACATGGCAAAGAAGATAAATACCGGCTTTAAATGGCGGCGGAAATGATAGTCCTTAAAACGTTTGAATATAATATGTTTCCGCAGGTTAAAAAGATTAAATACCCCGTATCCGGTATTGGCAAGAACTGTGATCCCGGCATATTTTACGTAATCTTCTTTTGTATGCACCATCATAAACATGCAGATCACTGCAAGTACCTTAAACGCCAGTGACCGCAGGGTAATATACGTATAACATTCCAGAGCCTTGTAGACCCATTCCATGGCAATAAGATTTAAAAACAGTGACAAGCTGCATACTAACAGCAATATCCGCTCTGCCTTAAATCGCGGGACGCAGATAAGAGCCACTGCCAGTGCCGCATATGCAAGCAGCGTCATGATCCCATTGATCATCCAGATCTCCTGGGCTGTTTTTGACATCTGCTCTTTGTCATCCCGCACCTGGGCACAGGCACGTATTCCATAAGTAGGTATGCCCAGCATGGCAAACATGGAAAAATAATTGATCACGGAGTTTGCAAAGGCGATCTTTCCGTTTCCTTCCGGCAGGAGAACACGGGTAATATAGGGAAATGTGATCAGCGGAAATACAAAGGCAGATGTGGTCAGAAGCATGTTCATGACCAGATTGAATTTTATGGATTTCTCTTTTTTCTCCATACTTTTCTTCCTTATTCTCCCGGTTTCCATCCTGGTCTATATACAGGATGAAGGCCAAATTTCTGCTGTCTGGCATTCTTAAAGGCTTCTTCCAGAATGTTCAGTTCCAGCTTTTTGTGCCCTGTCATATGATTTAAGAAGATCTTTACCCGGATCTTCAGACAGAAATAGTCGTAGCAAACCCCGGAGAAATGTTTCCGATAGGTATCGATCATATTCCGGTAGGAATAATACAGCTTCCAGTTAATGCCGCTTCCTTCTTCTCCTACATCATGATAGGCTACAATCCCCGGCACTCCTATGATCTTTCCTGTTTTTCTCATGCGGATCCCATGCTCCAGATCATCCCAGTAAATAAAGTAGTCTTTATTAGGCAGTCCGGCTTCTAAAAGCTTTTTCTTATTCATAATGGTGCCTACATAAGTAAAGCTTCCCATTTCAAACTCTTTTTTCTCATACATTTCTGCAGGAATAGATGCTTCACAGATACGGATCCCTTTTTTGTAATAATATTTTCCGTGATTGATATCCATTTTCCCGTTTTTGATAACTTTTCCGCAGATTGCTGATATTTTATCCAGATCCGGCTGTTCTTCCAGGTAATCGGATGCCTGCTTTAATGCATCATCTTTTAAATAGGCATCGTCATCAGATACCCAGATCCAGTCAGCCTCCTGCTCCATAGCCCTTTTTATACCGGCATAGAAGCCGCCGCTTCCGCCCATATTGCTTTCCATGGTCAGAATGATCTTTTTAAAGCCTGCATCTTCCTTTTGCCACTGCCGCAGATACTGCGCAGTTCCATCTGTGCTGGCATTATCTGCCACGATCACATAAGCCGGGAGATACAGCTGTTTTTCAAAGCTTTCCAGAGCCTTTTTCAGCTTATCCAGACGATTATATGTAACAACCACTGCGCCTATCTTCATCTTCTTATTCTCCATTCCTATTTTTATGTCTATTTTTATTTTATGTCTATGTACTCCTAAAACCTTTCTTCTACATCCTTTCGTAAATAACTGTACTGATCGCCCAGGATGCGGATCTTAGTGTGCAGCCATTTTTTCTACTCCAGACCATGCTCCTTTAAATATGCGAAATACCTCTGGGGATCGATCACTTTTCCTCTTTTATTCTCAAGTCCGTCTTTTACAGCTTTGATGATCAGCTGGCTGCGGAGCCTGTGATAACCTTTTAATTTGCTCTTTACAATGATCGCCATCAGTCTCGCTGTCAGCAGACCGAAGCTAAACCACCGCACCAGCTTATTTTCCTGAAATTCCCGGATCATAAAGTACTGGTTCCGGTTGCAGTAGTATTCTTTCCACCAGCCGGCCGGTGTCATATTGGCATCCAGTACCGGTGCATCCTGATGGTCGATCACAGCATCCCGGATCAGGTACAGCTTATGTTTTCCTGAAACACGCCTGGTGTATTCGGAATCATCTCCGTAAATGAAAAGACTGCCATCTGCTATTCCCAGTTCATCTACTACCTTTCCCGGAAATAACGGACCTACAAATGCATTTGCATCTTCTTCTGTCACTGCCTTTAGCTGATCTGCATCCCGCACCACCGGGCTGTTTTTCATCATGAACCTGGACAGTTTTTTATGATGGAACAGCTGATAATGCTTCAGGTCGATCCCGTAGATAAGGGGGCAAAGTCCCCCGGCATCAGGAAGTTCTTTTCCTGTATCCAATAAAGTTTCCAAGCAGTCTTTTCTTGGATAAGCATCATCATCCATCAGCCAGTACCAGTCAGGAGACAGCTTTTTCGCCTCTCTCATACCTGCCTCAAAGCCACCTGCCCCGCCTCTGTTCTCATCTAAAAAAAGCAGCTTTATCTTATGGCTTTTTGCTGCGATCTTCCTTATCTTTTCCTGTTCTTCTTCACAGCTGTGATTATCAGCAATGATAATATGATCTACCGGACGGGTCTGGTTTAAAAGGGCATCTATGCATTTTTCCAGTGTCCTGGTCCGGTTGTAAGTAACTGTTATGGCTGCAACTGTTTCCTGTCTGCTTTTATTGTTTTCCATCTCCATATACTTGTGCCAATATCCTTTCGCTGGTCTTCCAGCTGAAATGTTCTTTGATATAGTTCCGGCTTTCCATAGCCCTGAGGCTCCGTTTTTCAGGATCATTTAGATATTCTACGATCTGTTTTTCGTATTCTTCATCTGTTTCTGCCGGAATGATCACCTGATAATCCTCATCAATGCCTTCAGCGCCCACGTTTCCTGTAATGACTGCTGTTCCCAGTGCAAGGCTCCTTAAAACCTTTAGTTTAATACCGGCACCCAGAGTCAGTGGAAATACTGCCAGTGCTGCTGTCTTTAAATATATATCCACATCTTCTACAAATCCCGTTACATGGATCCACTGGTTTTCTTTCTGCTTCAGCTTTTCCGGCGGCCTGTTTCCTACGATATATATCTGCAGCTGGGGGATCTGCTTCTTTACCCGTTCTGCAATGGTGATAAGACGCATTGCAGCCTGATAATTTTCATCTCTGCCCATTTGTCCCAGAAAGCACAAGGTATATGGCTGTGTTCCTGTTTCCGGATCTGCGGCTTTTATCCCTTTGCTTTTGGTCATTCTACTCTCTGCCACTTGATTCCCAGTCACCTGATCCTCAGCTGCTTCATTCTCTGCCACGTCATTCCTGATCACGTCGTCTTCAATCCCATAATAAGGATTCAGTACCTGACAGTTTTGTGCATGATACTTTTCTTCGATCAGCCGCTTGTCCTTCTGGTTAAAAGTAAAAACCCGGTCTGCTTTTTTACAGTATTTTCCTTCTTTTTCCAACACCCGGCCTAACTGAAATCCCAGATACACCTTTTTAAGCCCATGACTGTCTCCCACTTTCCGTTCATAGGACTGTGCCGTCATGTCATGCTCTGTTATATTAAACTTCAGATCCGGAAAAAGCCTGCGTATCCACAAATACTGTCCCATAGATGCATATTCTGCATGGATAGCATGGATCTTATATTTTTTCACCAGACAGATCAGCTTCCATGCGAACCTGAAAGAACTTCTGGCTGCAAAGTAGTTTGGCATCCACGGTTCCAGGGCCACATGGACCATACGGGTAAATTTATTGATCTTTACGCTGTGATAATGGTCATCTTCTGCATATTCTTTTTTAAGGCCTGCATCAAATTCAGATGCCTCAAAGGTAAGCACATATACCTGATGCCATTTTTGTAATGTTTCTATCTCCTTTCCCATACACACACCGCCTGCGTGGTTGGCTTTTGTGGACGGGAAATAGGGGGATATATGAAGGATATTCATTATTTCGGGCCTCCTTCTAACAATGGGAATACTCTCTCACGGATCACATTTTCTGCAGCTTCCTGTGTGAAAAGCTTCATATACAGGCTCTGCATCTTGTATTTTATCTCTTTGAGCCTGTCACTTTGAGCCAGTGCCAGCAGCTCCTGGGCACATTTTAAAGCTGCATCCGGCCGGTAATTGATCCCGATCTGCTCCTGCTTTACCAACTCCCATGTATCACCGGGAATATTATTTACCAGTGGGAGACCATAGCAGAAATAGTCAATGGATTTCATGGTCAGTCCTACACATACCCCCGGCTTCATCATATTGATCCCAAACATGCATCTGGAGAAGATCTCTGCTTTGACTGCTTCTTCATACACTGCACCGTAAAATTCTGCCTTAATGCCCTTGCTTTTTAACTTTTCCTCAAAAAGCCCTCTGTTTTCCCCATCTCCAACTACATGTAAGAATACCGGTGTCATTTTTCCGGTTATTTCCAGGAAATTTACGATCCCGTCTATATCTATAATGTTATTAATAGAACCAAGATAGGCAAAATGGATGACTGCCGGGGTACTTACACCCACATTTATATCCGCATTTTCTGAGGCAGTTTGGGATTCCAGAACCGGCACTTGGTTTTCCGGCGCTTTATTTTCCGGTATTTCCATCTTCCAGCCTTCCGGCACTTCTTTTGGCCAGTAGACAACGGCTGTTTTCTCCTGCTTGGCATTTATAAACTTTTGAAAATAATGGCATTCTGTAATGACCAGATCTGCCGCTTTTAAATGATCATCCCGCAGCCGCCGCCAGCACTGGAAGGGCCACAGCTTCTGAAGCTTTTTTCCACCCAGGGATTCCGGCCACAGATCTAAAATATCAAACACAAGGACCGCCCTATTCATTTTCCTCTTTATTCTGTCCCCTGCAGCTGCCAGGGAATTTGCCGGAAGGATCATATAAACCATATCTGCCTGTTCTTTTTCCAGGATTTTTTCCGCTTTTCTGGCAAAATCATACTGGGAATACAGACGCCTTACAGAAAGATTCTTCCTGTAAGGCACCGTGTCAATGTACATATGGTCAGGTGCACTCCGCACCTTTTTTACTTTCTCTCTGTGGATAAAATCCGTTTCCACCCATAAAACCTGGGCGCCCTGTTGTTTAAACAGCTCTCCCACCCATTCTGCTCTTGGCTCATAGCTGGAAGAATTGGTAACAACTACTACTTTTTTACCTGCTCCATTCATCTTCTTCCTCTGCCTGGATCTGCTCTTTGATTCTGCGCTGCTCTTCCTCTGCTGTCTGCTGTTCCATTGCTGCAGATACCTCATCAGAAAATCCTTCTGTGCTTTCTTTCTCAAACAGGATCTTTATTGTCTTAAACAGGATCTCAATATCCAGTAATACAGAATAATTCTGGATATACATCAGATCCATTTTCAGTTTATCATAGGCTGTTGTATTATATTTTCCATACACCTGGGCATATCCCGTAAGACCACCCTTTACCTTCATACGGTAAGCAAACTCCGGGATACTCTCTGAATACAGGTGCACATGCTCCACCCGCTCCGGTCTCGGACCTACCAGGCTCATTTCCCCTTTCAGGATATTTAGCAGCTGGGGAAGCTCGTCAATACGCAGCTTGCGGATAATATTACCTACAGGTGTGATCCTTGGATCCCGCTCTGTAGCAGGTACGGAAGCACCGTTTTTTTCCGCATCTACGATCATGCTGCGGAATTTGCAAATGGAAAATACCTTCCCATCCTTTGTACAGCGTTCCTGATAAAAAAATACAGGACCGCCGTCATGCATTTTAATAGCTGCTGCCGTCACAAGAAAAACCGGGGACGTGATCACCAGCATAACAGCTGAAACAAAAATATCCATGGCGCGCTTGATAAATGCCTGCTCAATGGAAAGTCCGTCATTCCTGGATAATAGTAATGGCGTATCAAAATAATGCATACTCTCTGCACTTCTGATGATAATATCCGAGATCTTCGGCGTACTGTATACACGAAGAGACTTTCCGTAACAGAACTTCAGCAGCTCGTTTCTCATTTTAGAAGGGATATCGCAGATCACTACTCCCTCATACTGAAGCAGTTTTTCTTTTAATTCTTCTGTTACAGTCTGGATTTTTACCACTTCACCGATCTCAAAACAGTCTTCACGGCTGTTGAGCTTATTCATAAGAGCCGCCACCGGGCGTTCTCCATATATCATGATCACCTTTCTGGGCGGATACAGCTTCCTGTAGATCCCATTTGCCAGATATCCCCAGATACAGATGATCACAAACTGCCCTGCTGTCATAAAGACCAATGGCATTACTGTTTTAAAATGCTTTACAAGGAGCACAATGGGAATATAGGAAACTGCATTGGCGCAGATGGTCGCCAGTGTGTGGGTATAGATCAGTTCCCCATTTCTGAAATATCCCAGGCGCAGGCTGCCATACATGGAGCTGGATACATACAGCATCACAGCATACACAGCTGCCAGAAAATAATGCCCCATCCTCTGATATGGCATTTCCATGTGCTCATTATAACAATGGATCCATACCTGCATAAAGATCCAGGACTGAATTCCGATCAGAAGCACACCTGCCAGAAACCGGATCAGGCGTTTATACTTTTCATAATTATTCACTTGAAACTATTACCTTTCTATCTGGTATTTAACCTTTGTACAGTATATCATTGAATCCCCCCAAACGCAAGAAAACCCTGTATTATCCAGTTGTCCGGATATGGACAAGATGGGATAATACAGAGCTTTCAAAATGTTCTCTACGATTTTACTTTTCATCCCGGCAGGCAGCCAGTCCCATTGCCATCAATGTAAACAGGACCGGTGCTACAATAGGTACGCTGATATTTACCAACGCCTGGGCCCCATAGCAAATCACTGCCATGGCAATGGAAAGTATCACCGGATTTTCTTTGCCTTTACGGATAAGACGGGCAAGTACAGTCACAAGCAGACTGATGTATGCGATCATTCCCACAATACCGATCGTTACCAGATACTGAAGATATTCATTATGGACGCTGTCGAATTTTTCATTATAGCGTCCTACCATTTCATCAAAATATCCCTGAACTGTTATGATACCAAAGGTATCTGGTCCATATCCAAACAATTTGTGAAGGATGGGGAATTTCTGGTAAATGCGTATTGCCAGATGCCAGATATAGCCTCTGTGGGTTCCCCAGTCATCATTAAATAAAAGATATTTGCGAAGAGAACCATATTTTTCCACATTACCTGCAATATTCACATCATACAATACTTTTCCCAGTCCTGAAAATACGACGATCACCACAGCCAGCCAGATCCATCTTCCCAGATTGCTTTCTTTTGCATTTTTCAGCACATTACGCTCCGCAAAATACAATCCAATCCCAAGGATCCAGAGAACCACTGTGATCACCGGAAGCCCTTTAAAATCCGTAATAACATTAAACAATCCATTAATCGCTAATACGTGTTCCGGGAACTTATCCACAGTAAATCCAATTCCAATAAACTCTGTACACACAATTGCAAGGATAACCACATAGTTACGCACACCTCTTACACTGTTAAACAAAACAAACGGAAGAAGTCCTAATAATGCCAGAAGTGTCAGATATGCATTATCGCTGATACCTGTGATAAGGGCAAACAGTGAGACCACAACACATACTGTATACCAGACTTTTCTTTTTGCCTCTTTTTCTACGGTAAACAGAACCGTGCTGACACCTACTACCAATGCCAGATATGAAGTATACGTATTAATATTTCCAATGGTTGATGTAAAATCCACATAGTCCAGATAATTCAGATCATTCTTGAACCCAATGGGATCAAATTCAAAGTAATGAAGAATACCGATGAGACACACGATCATGCCTGTTCCCAGAAAAACATCCAGATACCACTTTTTAAATTCCAGCTTCCTTGCTATGATAAAAAAGCTGATGGTATACAGCATGATCATGAACAGACCTACAAATCTCCCCTCATTGCCCCAGAAAGACTCGTATACGTATTCTGACTGCAAAGTAGAGATGGCTGAAGCCAGTAAAAATGCCAGCATAGCCCATTCTGCTACAGTTAAAGATTTAAGCGATAAATTGCTTTTTAAGCCTTTCAGCAATGCTCCATCGCACCACTTTCTGTCCCTGTTCCAGAATATAACAGCCATGATCACATAAATAACTGCCGCTGCGATCACCACGCCGCAGTAATACCAGTATTTCACCTGAAGGATATTAAAATAATAATCCTGAAAAACAAGGGGCAGCCCCACCATGATCAATACTGCCAGCACTGCCGCCAGTCTGGAACTTGCCTTGTTCCAGGAAGCGCGCACCTCTCCCTGCAATGTTTCCATCATTGTTTTCTGTTCTTTTGCCATATGTCCGATCTCTTTCTTTTATCTTTTATAGATTTATTTGTTTCTGACTGCACTTATTACTGCAGTTACTATTAGTCAGTATAGCATTTTGACCTTTTATACGCAACTTTATAACACGTTTTTTCCTTCTTTATCATCCCCCTCTCACAACCTCACGATACTTTTCCTTATCGGAAGTATAATCTACTCGTAATGCAATAAGGAATTTCAAA
>OBZK01000461.1_pt1 | contig 31020 bp, 28 predicted proteins | sample 1495511 | NCBI WGS metagenome assembly OBZK01 (sample SAMEA2580233, study PRJEB22360) | human gut metagenome | biome: human gut; feature: human-associated habitat; material: faeces | place: Denmark | collected 2008/2010
TTCCAAAGCTGACCTTTCCAAAGTTTCTGACGGATTGCCGGATATTTTTCAAAGAGTTTTCTTCCTGTAATTCCTTTTAAATACTTTACAATATCTGTCACTGACAGTTTCGGCGGTGCAGACACAAAGCAATGGATATGATCACCTTCACCAACTTCAAAAAGATGAACCATAAAACCTTTATCGGATGCTATCTTCTGAACCAGTTCTTTCAGATAAATCTCAATCTCTGCTGATAAAATTTTCCTGCGATATTTCACAGACCATACCACATGGTAATTAATATTATATACACAAGTTCTTGAATGTATTAACTTCTCTTTCATACACATAGTATACTATTATATGGAAAGAAACGCAAGCAAAATCGAACATATTTTCGATTTTGCTTGCATTTCAGACGCTTTCATCTCGGCAATTGAATAACCGAGGATTCTCGCTTATTATCCTAAATTCATATCTCTTACAGTTCAGCCGAACTGTAACTTATATCTGTTTCAGACCTGCATTCTATTACTTACCAATGGTAGTAACGTCTTCACCAAACCACTTTTCAGAGATTTCTTTCATGGTTCCGTCTTTTGCCATATCTTCCAGAGTTGCCTGAACCTTATCTCTTAACTCAGTGTTGCCCTTTTTGAAGCCTACGCCGTACTCTTCTGCGGAAAGGGAATCATCTAAAATAGTGAAATCTGCATTTCTCTGTTTGATCTGATATCCTGCTACGATCACGTCCATAGCAATGGCATCTACAGAGCCCTGCTCCAGATCCATAAATGCTATGTTGTAATCAGCAGTGGTCAAAAGCTGTCCAAAGGTGGAAGTCAGATCCGGATCTTCTTTTAATGCTGCTTCTGCGGAAGAATCTGCCTGGCACTCTACTACTTTGCCTGCGAGACCGTCCTTTCCCTCGATGCCGGAGTCATTTCTTACTACAAAGACCTGGGTATTTGCCATATAAGCTTCTGTCCATGTGTAATCATCTTCACGGCCTGTCATGGTAAATCCATTCCAGATACAATCAATGTTTCCGGATTCCAGTTCCATATCCTTTGCATCCCATGCAATTGGCTGTGCCTGATATTCCAGACCAAGGCGCTTTGCAACTTCCTGTGCCAGTTCCAGGTCAAAACCGGTGTACTCACCGTTATCTCCTAAAAATCCCATTGGTGGGAAATCCTGGTCGAAACCAACGATCAGTGTGCCGCCCTCTGTACCTGCAGCTGTGGCATCTTCTGCTTTTTCAGAAGAAGCTGCCACTGTAGTTGTTTCTGCCTCAGAAGCCTTTGTTTCAGCTGTTGTAGCAGCGGTACTGCCTGATGAGCAGGCTGCCATAGATAATACCATCATAGATGCGATCGCTGCACATAATACTCTTTTCTTCATAATAAGTTTCCTCCTCTTATATCGTAACTCACGCCCCCGCACTTACATGCTCCGCCTCCTGCTGACACAGGTGGCAGACGAGTTAATCTGCTATCGTTTTGACACGCTATCATGGTAGCATACTAAAGTGTTTTTGTAAAGAGGAAATTTGAAAAAGGTCCAGCCGACAAAGCGGTGGACCTTTTTCGCAAGTATATGAGAATCTGGTACAAATGATGCATCATACAGGACACGCTGGTATTGGCAGCATTGTAGACACTCCCATTACTGCCTATACACAACCTTCCCATCGCAGATCGTGTACTTCACTCTGCCAGTCAGCTCTGCCCCCAGAAACGGGCTGTTGGTTGCCTTGGAGGCAAATCCGTCTACTACCCACTTTTCATTTTCATCAAAGATCACAAGATCAGCTGCTGCCCCTTCTTCTAAGCGGCCACAGTCTAATTTGTAAAGCTTTGCAGGATTTAAGCTCATCTTTTCCATTAACTCCATCAAAGTCAGATGTCCCGGTTTTACCAGGCTGGTAATGCCAAGTGCCAGAGATGTTTCCAGACCGGTAATACCACTTGGTGCTTCGGTAATGGGCTTTTCTTTTTCCTCTTTGCTGTGAGGTGCATGGTCTGTGGCGATCATGTCAATGGTGCCGTCTTTTAAGCCTTCAATGAGCATCTGGCGGTCCCACTCAGTACGCAGGGGCGGGTTCATCTTTGCCAGAGTGCCATGTTCCAGAACTGCATCTTCTGTAAGGGTAAAGTGATGTGGTGTTACCTCAGCCCATACATTTGCGCCCATTTTCTTCGCCAGGCGTACCATTTCCACAGAATGACCGGAACTGATATGCTGGATATCGATCCTTGCACCGGTAGCCAGTGCGATCATACAGTCTCTTGCTACCAGAGAGTCCTCTGCCAGCGCCGGGGATCCGTAAATTCCCAGCTGTTCAGATACCTTACCATGGTTAATGCCGTTCTGTTTGATAAAGGTTTTATCTTCTTCATGGAAGCTTAAAACTGTATCCAGTCTGGCTGCCTCTTCCATAGCCTCTTTTACAAACATTCCGTCCATTAACGGGATACCGTCATCTGTAAAGCCTGCTGCACCAGCCTTTAACAGTCCTTCCATATCCGTTCTTTCTTTTCCTTCAAAGCCCTTGGAAACAGCAGCGCAGCTAAGTACATGGATACCGGTCTTCTTTCCTTCTTCCAGCACATACTTAAGTGTTTCTTCATTATCCACAATGGGCTTTGTATTTGCCATACACACAACGGTGGTAAAACCTCCTTTGGCAGCAGCCGCAGCACCTGTATGGATATCTTCTTTGTAAGTCAGTCCCGGATCACGGAAATGTACATGGACATCCACCAGACCAGGCGCTACTACAAGGCCTTTTGCATCAAGCACCTGGTCTGCAGCTGCTTCTGCCTCTGGGGGTAATGTTCCTTCTGGATATATTTTTTCAATTTTCCCATCTTTTACAACAATATCAGCATTTCTTTCCTTTTTTCCTGCCGGGTCGATCACCCGTCCGTTTTTGATCAGCAGCATGTTCTTATCCTCTCTTCCTTAAAATGTATTCTCAAAGTCTTTCCTGTGCCTGCTTTTGCAGCCGGTTTTCTATATCAGGAAACTTTCTCCCTTTTTATGGATCTTTACGATCCGGTCCTTATAGTCTTTTGCACACTCCAGTGCCTTAAACCGGTCTGTTACTTCAAAATCACCCCAGAAATGCATAGGGAACACCACATCGGCTCCCACCATTTTCATAAAGTCGTCCATTCCCAGACAGAAATCCTTTTCCTGTCTCGGATCAAGGAGCATAAAAGCCACATCTATATGAATGCCCTTCATCTTCTCCAGCTCTTTATGGAAATTTTCACTCATCCGCTTATTATCTGCTTCTGGTTCTCCAGCCCATACCCAGTTGTTCAGATCTCCTGCATGATAGATCCGCTTTCCTTCCGTTTCGATCAGAAACGCAACACCTTCATCTGTGGATTTAAAAGCCCGGATCTTCACACCGGATCCTCCTGTAAAAGGTACTGTCAATTCCAGTTCTTCTCCCGGACCGGTAAAATAGGTTTTTCCAAGAAATTCTTCCGGCACTCTCCGCTTCCAGATATCATCAGAAAGTACAAAACCGGTCTTTTTATGCTTTCCTGCCAGTTCAAAGATCACCGGTGAAAAATGATCTCCATGCCGATGGCTGGCAAAAACCAGAAGAGGCTTGTCTTCCTTAAATTCCGGAAGTTCTCCTTCAAAATAGTCAAATAAAAAGTAATTTTCATCAGTTTCTACAAGGAAACTGCTGTGGTGGATATAAGTAACTTTCATGTTCTTCCCTCCAGACATCACAATGTTCTCTCCGAGAGGACATCATAATATACTCCGATTCTTATTATAAAAATACATACAGACTGCCGTAGTACAGATGATCATATATCCGCAAAGACTAAGCATATCCGGCTTCTGTCCCAGGACCAGAAATCCCATAAGAGCTGAAAACATGATCTGCGAATAGTCAAAAACAGAAATTTCTTTTGCCGGAGCATAAAAATATGCTTTCGTCACAAAGATCTGGCCGCCTGCACCGCCAAATCCGGCTGCGATCATAGCTGCAACCTGCCACCATTTCATAGGAGCAAAATGCCCAATAAGAAATGGCAGTGCAAACACACAAGTAAAGGCTGAGAAAAACATGACTATCAGCTTTCCATTCACCCCTCTTTTTCCCAGCACACGCACAAAGCTATAGGCTGCACCGGCTCCCGCACCTCCCAGCATTCCAATAAGCGCTGCCGGGTCTGTCATATTTCCTGTGGGTTTAATGATAAATAATGCTCCCATAAATGCTACTACAACTGCAATTCCCTGAAACAGGGTCAGTCTTTCTTTTAAAAGAAAATAAGAAAAAATAATGGTGAAGAAAGGAGACAGCTTATTTAACATATTGGCATCGGAAAGCACCAGGTGGTCAATGGCATAAAAATTGCATACAATACCAACTGTTCCGCAGATAGAACGCAGGAACAAAAATTTAAGATTCCCCTTGTGTATTTCCAGCTTTTCCGGCTTGCGGACCAAACCTGCGCCTACAATAAAAAATGCAAGCAGATTACGGAACAATATCTTCTGCATAGATGGCAGATCTCCCGCCAGCCGGACGCACAGCGACATAAAAGCAAAACAAAATGCCGCTGTCACAATACATAAAATACCTTTTGTCTTGGAATTCATGACTCCTCTCCTTTATCCCTAATGTTCTCTTATATCCTGAAATTCCTCTATCGTTTATTCACCGTGATAAAAGGTTTTCCACTTTCCGCTGAAAAACCGTATTGCAAAGAAGGTAATGCGCACGATCCAGTCTACGATCATGGCGATCCACACACCAATAGCCCCCAACCCCCAGGCTACACCGGTCACATAGCTTAAACCGATACGGAAAATGAACATAGATGCAATGGATACACACATCGGAAATTTTACATCATTGGCTGCACGCATTACATTTGGAAGGCAGAAACCTGCCGGCCATAAAAAGATAGCGCAGCCATTATGGATCAGGGCCAGAACAGCTCCTAAATGTCTTGTTTCCCCTGAAACTCCATACAACCGCAAAGTAACAGGCATGGTAAGGATCACCACCAGGCAGCAGATTCCGTTGATGATATAAGTCAGCTTCATCATTTTTTTTGCATAATATTCTGCCTGTTCAAAATCACCGGCTCCCACACAGCGTCCCACTACAGTAATGATCGCCAGACACATGGCTGTTCCCGGCAGAACTCCCATACTGTCTAAGTTATTTGCAATGGCATTTGCAGCGATCTGTGTCGTACCAAACATGGCGATAATACTCACTGTAAGCACACGACCCAGCTGGAAAATGCTGTTTTCAATGCCATTAGGAATACCGATATGCAGAATCTGCTTTATCATACGCATATTTACACCTTTAGTCGTGCCAATGCGGATGTCCAGCTTCGGATCCCTCAGTCTCCACATAAGAATGAAACAGGCGATCATACGGGAGATCAGTGACGCACCTGCAGCGCCTGCCACACTCCAGTGGAATCCAAAGATAAACAGTGCATCGCCGATCACATTGATCACATTCATGATAATAGACGCCTGCATGGATATTTTTGAATTTCCCATAGACCTGAACAGCGCCGCACAGGAATTGTACACAGCTAAAAACGGGTAAGAAATGGCTGAAATAGTCAGATAGATCACTGCATTTTTCATTACCTCTTCTGTAACACCCTTATAAATGAGGTTTAAGATCTGCCAGCGCAGCAGAATGCTTAAAGCCATGATCAACAGCGCAACCACACCTGTTACCAGGATCAGCTGGTCTGCCGACTGACATGCCTTATCTTTTCGCTTCTGTCCCAGAAACTGGGATGTAACTACTGCACCGCCAGTTGCCACAGCAGCAAAAATATTGATAATAAGTACATTGATAATATCTACCAGAGAAACACCGGAAGTAGCTGCTTCTCCTGCACTGGAAACCATCATAGTATCCACCATACCAACGGAAACCGCCAGTATCTGCTCAATGATCAGAGGAAAGATCAGTTTTTTCAGATCATCCCCTGTAAAAAGAGTCCCCACAGTTTTTGCTTTCCCTGCTGTTTTCTCTTTTTTCATCATCATTTTTCAAGCACTTCTTTCATTCTGCTCTCCTGGTCATCAAACAGGAGCTCTCTGTTATAGCGGTAGTAACGTTCACAATTATATTCCTTTAAAAACTCTACACTGGCTTCCCCGGTATTTAAACCGGTCACAAAGATCACCAGTTCCTGACCATTTGCAAAGGCTGCTTCCATAAAGTCAAAGGCATGCTCTAACTGTTTACCGCAGGACTCCTTTTTCTCCTCATAGGCATCGCTTTTTTCCATAAACTGCTGCCGCAGCCAGTTCCAGCTGTCCTCCTTCTCCTGTAAGGACAATGCCTTCATCTGCTGTACGTACTGCTCCAATGCCTCTTTCACCTTCCGGTAGATACGGTCCTGTGTGCGGTCTGAAAGTCCGCTCTCTTTTTTATGGATACGGATGCTTTCTAACTCAGCACCGATGCTTTCTAAGATCATGACCGGAGCCGGCCCATGAACATCTGCCCCATCTGATTCTTTTTTAAACTGCTTTAACTGTGCCATTAAAAGAGTCATTTCTTCATTCATAAGCTTTAATGCCTTGAATCCGTCTGTCAGCTTTGCAAGAAGCAGGCCTGTTACCGCCATACGCTCATCAAAAGAAGCTTTATCCAGTTTATCACAGATCTCTTCTCTTATGGTGCCGGAAAGGATCTCATCTACCTGGTACTGATCCTGATATTTATAATAAAGCTCCAGATAATTGGCAAAATCCTTGGCGATCTTAGGATGCTGCAGATATTGTCCTACTACATCCCGGTCCGCTTTCTTCCCCAATGACTCATATACCTGGATCAGCTGGGACAAGTCTTCCCAGCCTCTTGGAGTGGCAAACCTTTTTCCGTCTACAGTAGTTTCCACTGTGCAGAAATACTGGGGACGGATATTCAGATAAGACATGATCGCCGGGTGGATATTCTGGGCATAAGCATATTCCTTCCATACTGCCAGATCTGGTTCAATGATGATCTTTTTAATACGGTCCAATGTGACTACATCAAATTCCCGGACAGATTTGTTGTATTCCGGCGGATTTCCCGCTGCCACGATGATCCAGCCTTCCGGCACCTTATGGCTTCCAAAGGTCTTGCACTGTAAAAACTGGAGCATGGTAGGTGCCAGCGTCTCTGACACGCAGTTGATCTCATCAATAAAAAGAATACCTTCTTTTAAACCGGTTTCCCGTATGCGGTCATACACAGAAGCAATGATCTCGCTCATGGTATATTCTGTAACAGAATATTCTTTCCCACCATAAATTTTATGCTGGATAAAGGGCAGTCCCACTGCACTTTGCCGTGTATGATGAGTAATGGTATAAGCCACTAGGCCGATCTCACATTCTCTGGCGATCTGCTCCATGATCTGGGTCTTTCCTACTCCAGGGGGGCCGATAAGCAGTACCGGTCTCTGACGGATCGCCGGGATCTTATATTCTCCAAACTCATCTTTTAAAAGATAAGCTGCAATGGTATCTTTTATCTCTTCTTTCGCTCGTTTAATATTCACTGGATCTGTTCCTTTCTTTATACTCACGAACCCCGTGCTGGCGCACTCTACTGCCTGCTTACGCAGGCGGTCTGCTCGTTAATAGCTTGTCAAAAACAAATGTCTGCTGACGCAGCCGCTTGTTTTTGCCTGCACTCATTATCATCTAACACTACCCGCATAGCCCATGCCGGAAACCCTTCTTCGCAAAACCTCTCCCTGATAAACACAAAAGCCGTATCGTAAACCGGTGCCGCCACCGGATAAATACCTTTTCCGTCTGTAAAATAAATAAGTCCCTTCAGCCCATTTAACTGCCCCATTGCCTTTAAAGTATTTACATACTCAAAAGCCGGTCTGAAATCTGTTCCTCCATATCCTTTGATCTGAAAATGCTCCATATAGGATTTCAGGTCATCAGCGCAGGTAAGGACCACATCTGACTGTACCTTGTCATCACATTGGATCACATGGATCTGCACTTTTCTGAAATAAGTCTCTGACTGGGAAAGCACATCATAGGTTTCCTCTAAAAACCACTGTACCAGTTCCCCTGAGCAGGACATACTGGTATCAATGACAATAACAAACTGCTCGATCCTGTGCACCTCTCTGGTCTCCAAAGGTTCTATAAGAGGCATATTCCCATAAAGGGAAAGGCCGTATGTGTAAAAGGCCTGATCAAAGGAATCCGGATCTGTCTGCATTTCTTCCCGCAGGACCGCAAATTTCCTTAAAAACTGCCGGTAATCATACCGTTCTTCATTTTCCACCTGAATAGAATCCAGCAGGCTCTGTTCATTCTCTGACTCTTCCTCAGATCCCATAGTCTCCATCTGGGTCTGCATCCGCTCCCTGTTGTCATTCCACTGGTTCTGCCTGGTCATGGCAGCCGATGGATCTGCTTCCTGCTCCCACAGATCATGGTCATCTAAATGAAATTCTGCCTGAAGCTGGCGTAATCTTCTCTCCGGAAGAGCCATTTCCATAAGGGCATGATAGACCCGCTCAGCTGTAAGAACGATATTCCGTTCCTCCTCGCTGGAAGCACCTGCGGTCCTGTTTCCCGTTAAAAACCTGCGGATACGCAGGTAAGCTTCTCTTCTCAAAGGACTTTGGGGGATGTGGATGCATTTTTCATACATTCCATCCAGTACAGATTCCATGGCGATATCACAGGACAGATCCCACATTTCCTTCTCTCTGCCTTTTCTTGTATACAGATGGCAGAACAGACAGTGGAATAATGCATGGAGATAATAACGGTTTACCACCTGACGCCCCTTTTTGTAAAGGTCTAAAATAAATGCAGGACCATAATAGATCACTGCCCCGTCACAGGCGATCCCCTTTCTGTTCCAGTCTGCTTCAAAGCCCAGACTGCTTAAAGATACATCCAGAAAATGCATATTTACATACAATTCATTCCGTGACTGGTACAAAATACGGGTACAAAGCTCTACCTGATCCAGTTCTTCAAGCTGCCTCTGCCTGGTGGTACTTTCCATTACTGTGCGCCTCCATTCATCCTGCGGTGTTCTTCCCCGATCTCTTCATAAAGATGATAAAAGCTCCAGCCTGCATTCTGCTCTGTAACAATGGCTTTTAAATTGATCTTCGGCACTTTCGCCTTACGCAGATTCAAAAGCAAAGTATCAATACGCCGGCTGGTAAAGTCCTTCATTACCAGCATCTGCTCTGTGATCTGGGGTATTTTTTCTTCTGCTTCCGGCTGCTGTAATACTTCCCTTTTTTCAAAGCCCGGTACACCTGCCAGATATCCTACTGATTCCATCACCTGGTCCGGGGCCACATTGCGTATCTTCACTCCCATACGCACCAGAACGCTTTTCATCATCATTTCCTGTTTTTTCATTCGGGGATCTCCCGTACTGTAATATAACACCAGTTCCATGACTGTCCTTTCTAAGATAACTGTCCTTTCTATTGACCGCGCCGTTTATTTAAAAAGCTGCTCACTTTCCAACATCAGCGTAAATGGTCCGTCATTTAACAGCTCCACCTTCATATCTGCGCCAAACTGCCCCTTTTCCACTACATCCACATAGTTTCTGCACCGGTCCATAAAATGTTCGTATAAACGTTCTGCCATATCCGGCGCACCTGCTTTTACGAAGCTTGGGCGGTTGCCCTTTTTGCAGTCTGCATAAAGCGTAAACTGGCTGATCACCAGTAATTCTCCCCCTACATCTGCCAGGCTTAAATTTGTTTTTCCATTTTCATCTTCAAAAATACGCAGCTTGCAGATCTTGTCCGCCATCTTGTCGGTGATCTCCTCTGTATCTGCATCTTCTACGCCTAACAGGATCATAAATCCTTTTCCAATTTTTCCCAGAACCTCTCCTTCTACTGTGACACTTGCTCTGGCCACTCTCTGCAATACTGCTCTCAATGTATTTTCCTCCTATTTCATCACCATCCGGATATATGCTAATAAATTCTTCGCCACATCCGGCTGATACAGCACTTCTTTTGCTCTTGCAGGATAATCGGTAATAATATTATCCACACCTATAAGAGCCATCTGTTCAATCTCCGAACGGCTGTTTACCGTCCATACGTGGATCGCTTTACCGTATTCATGAGCTGCCTGGATCTGTTTTTTTGTCACCAGACTGGATCGGATACTGATAAAATCCACAAATTCATTTTTATAATAAGAGCCATAGGCTGCAGCCAGAATATAACCTGTCTTTAACTCCGGCTCTGCTTCCTTTATGCGTTTCAGATAATCCAGGGAAACTGAAGTGATCACACACTGATCTTCCATTTCCATTTTCCGGATCATTTCTGCCACCGCTTCAGGAAGTGGGCTTTTCGCGCCTATGCTTTTTAATTCGATATTTAAGCGGATATGTCCTTTGCAGGCTTCCAGAACCTCTTCCAGAGACGGGATCTTCTCTCCTGCAAACTGGGAACTGAAATGGCTTCCCACATCCAGCTGCTCCAGCTGGTCAAAGGTAAGGTTTTTCAGGGACACGTCCACACCAGCCACACGGGCCAGGTTCAAGTCATGACAGACCACAGGCACACCGTCTTCTGACAGCTGCACATCGATCTCACTGTAATCTGCCATTTCATCAATAGCTGCTTTGATCGCCGCCATGGTATTTTCCGGAGCATGTTTAGAACTGCCTCTGTGGGCTGTGATCTCCACCTGGGACAAAATCGCCTGATCCGGGGAATTTCCATTGTACACCATATCAAAGACCATAAAAGCAGAAATTCCTGAAAGCACAGCTGTCAATGTAAAAAACCACCGTTTTCTGGAATAGCCTTCCTGGTTTTTTGGAAAATCGTATTCATTTACCGGGATCGGTGACGCGCCGCCAAACTGATGATACAATACCGTCATTGCGCCAAAATCTGTTACAACTGCCACCGCAGAACCTATAAACAGCAGCAGCCATTCAATGCGGTAACTAACTGTGGCCATTACAGCTGTGGCTGTATAAGCCTTTGCAAATAAAGTCACCAGGACCGCTGCTATCACCATCACTGCACCGTATGTAAGGACCAGTCCTAAAATAAGAAACAGGTTTAACACTACTAAAAGCAGTACGGCCCTTGGCCATTTTCCTTTTAAGATCCTTCTGCTTTCTGCGATCCCGTCCTTAAAATTTTTCTGTTCCAGCATACAGGCAAAAAATACCATCATGGCAGGTACAGAAAAAACAGTGAGAAGGACACTTCCCACTACCAGTGCCATTCTGGTCCCTGCGGTATGTAAGATTTCGTATAATACGAAATTTACCGGTTTCATGCGAGTCAGTATACGCACAAGAAAATAGCAGTTCATCAAAATATAATTTCCAAGGACAGCAAATAACAGCCGCCAGTTTTTTTTCCGAAATTCATTCACTGCTGCTCCCATTCCGCCTAAAAAAACGGATACAACATTTATCCCTCTTAAATAAATAGAAGAATGATAGGCCGTTATCATGGCTCCTGTTTCGATCAGCATAAATGCCATTCCTAAAAACAGGATAAAGATAACAGCAAAAACAGTAACAGGGCGCAGCAGAAAAGCCCTCAGATTGCCTGTGGTAAGGTAGCTGTACCCCGCCATATGCAGTGAGAACCTTAAAATACTGTTTACTGTTTTAATATAGAATATACCTGCGACCAGCCGGTATAAAAACGTAAATAATACCAGCTGGCGCAGGTTCTGTTTGATCACTTCATCTGTAAGTTTCAAAAATAATTTCATATCTGTTCCCGATCCGGGTCTGTCTCCTGATGTTCTTTTGCATAGGCGGTGATCGCCTCATTCAAAGAAAACATCTTTTTATCCAGCATATCTACCACATCTGCACAGTCTTTTAACTCGTGCAGCAGTCCTTCCGGTGCATTGCCTTCAAACTTATAGGCTATCTTGTGCTCTAAGCTGGCCCAGAAATCCATAGCTACAGAGCGGATCTGGATCTCCACCTTTGTTTCTACCGGCCCATCTGTAAGATAGACCGGTACGGTTACTACCATATGGTAGCTTTTGTATCCGTTGGGCTTTGGATTCTTAATATAGTCTTTTACATGGATCACTGTAACATCACCCTGGGCCGCGATCATTTCTGCAATCTGGTAAATATCAGAAGTAAAAGAACAGATAATGCGGATACCGGCAATATCGCTTAAATGGTTCATCATATTGTCGATGGTCACTTCGCATCCGTCTTTTTTCAGCTTTTTTACAATGCTGTCTGCTGTCTTCAGTCTGGATTTAATATGTTCGATCGGGTTATGATCGTAGCGGTTTACAAATTCATTGTTTAATATTTCTATTTTCGTATTCAGCTTCTTTAAAGCCGAATCATAAAGAAACATCACCGACCGCCACTGGTCCACCTGATCACTGGTTTTGGGGATCACTGACATTTAGGCCCCTTTCTACAGCTTCAGTCCTTTTAACAGATCTCCCAGTCCTGTTGTAGCAGAGGCTGTTTCTTTATAATCAAATGTTTCGTGTTCTTCTTCCTCAGTTTCCTGCTGGATCAGAGCCTTCATGCTCAGACTGATCTTTCCGTCTGCAATAGATAAGATCTTTACTTTTACAGTCTGTCCCTCTTTTAAAACTGCGCCTGGATGCTTGATACGCTGGGTGCTGATCTGGGAAATGTGTACCAGTCCATCAATGCCATCTGCAAGCTTTACAAATGCACCGTAATCTTTAATACTGTCTACGGTTCCTTCTACTACATCTCCGGCCTTAAACTGAGCCAGACGCTCTTTGCGTGCTTCTGCCTTTTTCTCCTTTTCAACTTCGCGGCCGGAAAGCACCAGTCTCTTCTTTTCCGGATCAACGGTAATGATCACTGTTTCAATACTCTTTCCCTGCCAGTCTTCCAGCTTTTCAACATACTCTGCAGATAACTGGGATGCCGGGATAAATGCTCTTACTTCATCTACAAATGCGACAACACCGCCTTTTACAGCTTCTGTGATCTTAACCTTTACAATTGTGCGGTCAGCCATCATCTGTGCAAACTCTGCCCACTTTTCCCCTTCTGCATCATCTGCCTCCGGAAGCTCAAAATGTCTTTCATCAAATGCCTTATAAGAAGCTTCCAGCTCTGCTGCATAATCTTCCATGGTCTCTGCCGGTGCCTCTGCTTTTACTTCTGCTTCCTGCTGTTTGTTCATTTCTTCACTCATTATTTTTTCCTCCGCTATTCTATTTTCCAGCGTAACTTATGAACCTGCGCTCTACTGTCTGCTTCGCAGACGGGTTCACTCGTTAATGGTTCGTGAAAAACAAATGTCTGCTTCGCAGCCGCTTGTTTTTCCCTTCACTCATTACATTATATCTTATATGGCACTTATATTTCCACCGTTTTATTTGGAAAATTGCGTCAGTTTTTTCTTTTTTTCGCCCTTTTCTCCCTTAATTTGCTATGCTATACTTGATTCAGTACAGAAAGATTCCAAAAAACATATAATTTTCTAATTTAAGAGGTATTTTACATCCATGAAAGATATTTTAGACCTTCACACACATACTATTGCCAGTGGCCATGCTTACAATACTTTATATGAAATGGCACAGGCTGCAGCTGATAATGGACTGGCACTTTACGGCTGTACGGAACATGCCCCTGCTATGCCAGGCACCTGCCACGAATTTTATTTTACCAATTTTAAGGTGATCCCAAAAGTGATCCGGGGTGTGCCTGTGCTTATGGGCGCGGAACTGAACATCCTGGATTTTGATGGAAATATAGATCTGAGTGAATATTATTTAAAGAAGATCGACTATGCAGTTGCCAGCCTTCACACTCCCTGTATTGACAATAACGGCTCTGTTGCCGATTATACACGGGCTTATCTGAATGTAATGGAAAATCCTTATGTAAATATCATAGGACATCCTGATGATTCCAGACTGCCTGCTGACTGGGCAGAAGTGGCAAAGGCAGCTGCCAGAAACCATAAATTGCTGGAAGTAAATAATGCTTCCTTAAATCCTTTAGGTGCCCGCAAAGGTGCAGGAGAAAATTATAAAGAGCTTTTAACAGCGTGTATGCGCTATGGCACTTCTATTATCATTGACAGTGACGCCCATTGCGAAGCAGATGTGGGAAATCATACTCTGGCTCATACACTTTTAGAGGAAACCGGCTTTCCTGAAGAATTGATCGTCAATACTTCTTTAGAAAAAGCTGCCGCCTATATTCCAAAATTAAAACAGCTCCTTGCTGAAAATGAAGCATTCCGAAAAGCTGCCGAAAGGAACACTGCCCTATGATCAACTTTCTGAACCTGGAATATTTTCTGGTAGCTGCCGAAGAGTTAAACTTTACCCGTGCTGCCAAACGCCTTTATATCTCCCAGCAGTCATTAAGCAACCATATTTCCAACCTGGAAAAGGAATTTGATGTTGTTTTGTTTAACCGTACTTCACCACTGACACTGACCTATGCGGGACAGGCCCTTCAGACCCGGGCCAGACAGCTTCTGGACTTAAAAGACGAGACCTATAAGGAAATCTCTGATATTAAGGATTTCTCTACCGGCCAGCTTTCTATTGGTGTTTCCCATACCAGAGGACGTTTTATCCTTCCTGAGATCCTTCCTACCTATCAAAGGGAATTTCCGGGAATTGAACTGCATCTGGTGGAGGGAAATTCCAGTGAACTGGCAAATGACCTTCTCCACGGAAATATTGACCTGATGATCGACCTTCTTCCTTTTACAGCAGAAAATGTAGCTACTGTACCCATCTGCCGGGAAGAGATCCTTTTAATTGTTCCCGACGAAGTGATCCACAAGGCCTATCCGGACCGTTTTGAAGAGATCAAGAAAAAACTGTACCAGTCTGCTGACGTACGGCTTTTAGAAAACTGCCCCTTTGTCCTGTTAAAAAAAGGAAACCGGGTGCGTACCATTGCAGACGAGCTCTTTGAAGATACGCAGATCACTCCCCACATTGTACTGGAAACAGAAAATATTGAAACAGTACTTGCTTTAAGTGTACAGGGAATGGGGATCACCTTTTATCCCCGTATGTTCATGTCCTCCAAACAAAACTTAAAGGCTTACCATGACTCCCTGATGAAACAGGCAGGTCTTAACCTGTTTTCTTTAAACTACCCAAGAGCCCATGGTACACTGGCCATCGGATATCACAAAGGACATTACATGTCCCGGGCAACCCATGAGTTTATCCGTACTGCCCTGGAGCATATTCCGTCCGCTGCCGGACTGCCTTTAAATACAGATGTATAACTCCCTGGCATCTGTCTGCAATTTATTGTAATCAGCCTGCTGTTACAGCTGCCTGTCAAAAGAAAGGAAATCTCCCCCTTGACTTTTCCTTTCTTTTTTGTTATATTAAAACAGTAACAATTATTGTTATTAAGTTTTATCATTAAGGAGACGCCTATGAAAACATTAAAGTATAGCCGTCAGAGAGAATCCATCAAAGCCAACCTGATGAGCAGACGCGATCATCCCACGGCAGACGCCCTATACGCCAGCATCCGCGAAGAATTTCCAAATATCAGTCTGGGTACTGTATACAGAAACCTGAACCTGCTGGTGGAGACGGGTGAGATCCTGAAACTGACCTGCGGAAACGGTCCGGATCACTACGATGGAAATGCCACACCTCACTATCATTTTGTATGCAGGGAATGCGGACAGATCTACGATATCGATTTGGATGAGATGACCGGTCTGAATGCTTCTGTCCAGTCAAAAGCCCCCGGAAAGATCGACAGCCATTCTATTTTATTTTATGGCCACTGCTATCAGTGCATGGAAAAAGACAAGACGGAAAATACTCTTAAAAAGAGCAGCTAAAAAGCACCGGATAAAAAGAGAAATAAATGAGAATTTCTCTTGACAAGTTAAAAGAAATGTATTATATTAATATCAGTAATCATTACTATTATTGATTGCAAGAAAAAATATTACGGTGACCAGAAAAATCTGGTTTCCTATACTATTAAATTTAATCTAAAAGAGAAAAGGAGAATATCATTATGAAGAAATGGGTTTGTACAGTATGCGGTTATGTTTATGAAGGAGAAAATCCACCTGAAAAATGTCCACAGTGCGGCGTTCCTGCTTCCAAGTTCAAAGAGCAGGCTGCTGATGAGATCTCTTGGGCATGTGAACATGAAGTAGGTGTTGCCCAGGGTTCCCCAGAAGATATCATGGCTGATTTAAGAGCTAACTTTGAAGGTGAGTGTTCAGAGGTTGGTATGTATCTGGCTATGGCTCGTGTTGCTCACAGAGAAGGCTATCCTGAGATCGGCCTGTACTGGGAGAAGGCAGCTTACGAAGAAGCTGAGCATGCGGCTAAGTTTGCTGAACTGTTAGGTGAAGTTGTTACCCCATCTACCAAGAAGAATCTGGAAATGAGAGTTGCTGCTGAGAACGGCGCTACTGCTGGTAAATTTGACCTGGCTAAGAGAGCAAAAGCAGCTAACCTGGATGCGATCCATGACACCGTTCATGAGATGGCTAAAGATGAAGCTCGTCATGGCAGAGCATTCGAGGGTCTGTTAAAGAGATACTTTGGCTGATCCGCTTTGATAAAAAGAAATTCCTGAAAAAAGCTCCGGTCCGGTTGGACTGGAGCTTTTTTATACTCAGATCCACGCACTGGCGTGCTCTGTTGCCTGCTTTCGCAGGCGGGATCTTCGTTAATGGCTTTTTTTTTAAAAAAAAAATTTGGGGCGGCCAATAATGTTTCGCAGGCGGGATCTTCGTTAATGGCTTGTGAAAAACAAATGTCTGCTGCGCAGACGCTTGTTTTTCCCTGCGCTCATTACATGTTCATTGAATGCAGCGTTAGGATTTCTTCTTTGACTGCCAGTATATCCTTTTCCAGGTACATACATGCTTCGTCAATATTCCGTCTTTCCAATGCATCTACAACAGCTATATGATAACGGCCATTGGACTCATTCTTCCGCTGCCATGCAGACAGGAAATACTGGGAAATGTAGCGTGAACACTGGTGTATCATCTGCTGTAATGCCTCACAGCCGTAAACATTATTATTTAATGAGTACAGATAGGTATGGAATTCATAGTTTCTCTGCCAGTTTTTAAATACCACCCGGTCTACATCTGCCGAGTGCCTTTCTGCGATCTGCCGGAGCATGGCTATATTTTCCTCTGTAAGGATCGGAAAACTTTTTCTCAATCCCCCAAGTTCTACATCTACTCTGAATTCCAGAATATCAATGATCTCCTTTAAGGTAACAGCCCGTACCTGGTAACCCATTCTGGGAATGTTTGTTAAAATCCCATCTTTACAGAGTTCTACCAGTGCTTCCCTTACTGGTGACTTGCTCACACCAAACTTTTCAATCATCTGATTTTCCGTAAGAATATCATTTGACTTATATTCGCCATTTGTTACAGCCTCGTAGATTCCTCTATAAACTCTCTCTTTTAAAGTTTCTTTTTGCATACATTCCCCTACATTACGATCGATTTAGTAATGCTTTCGCACCCAATGTTTTATTTTCCACTGAAAAGCCTGTTTTGTCAAGTTCCCAGAAAAATATATTCTGATCAGTCAACTACTTCATCCAGCTTTTTGATGGCTTCTACATAAATTTCAAAAGCTTTCTTTAAATGTTCGATCTCAATATATTCATCTGCCTGATGGGCACCGCCTCTTTCTGTGCCAAAACGCTTCTCTTTTCCTGGGATACCGGGGCCAAAACCAACTGCATGCTTTAACTTAAGATCTGTGTATTATAAGCTTCTTGCCTGCTCTACTGCAGCTCTTACCAGCTTCAGATCCTGCTCAGTTGCCAGTGTGCAGTCTGCGCCAAGGATAAAGCTGTCTCTTCCGAAGTTTTCAACAACCTTAATAACTTCTCTTCTTACATCATATTCATCACCATCTACCAGAACACCACTGCGGTTCTCTAATCCGCCAAGGATAGTCTTTCCCGGGAACTGCTTCTTGCCATCTTCCAGGCTCATTGGTGCTTCATATACACCCCAGTTTACAACGTCAGACAGTGCAGCGTAATCCTCATCATATCTCTTCATGTTCAGTCCGCTCTTGCACATATGTAAGAAGCAGTAGCCGCCTGCGTCTTTGATGGCTTTCATGATCTTTAAGTCAAATGGCTTGATCCATTTTGCAAACTCTTCGTCTGTATACCATCTGGTCTCTGCACCTAAGCCTGCGTAATATACAGAATCAACACCTGCATCCTTGATGTATCTTTCTGCCAGGATACACATACCATCAGCAATCCTCTCCATAGAATCTAACATCTTTTTCTCATCCCAACGGAGGAAATCTACCTGCATCTGACGAACCTGATCGTAATTGTAACCTTCACCCATTCTCTCTAATGGATGGATACCGGAAGCACACATACCATGTAAGGTACCCATGGTAAAAGCATCCTTATCAGCGCCATCTAAGATCTTCTTGGTCATTTCGATCTGATCTTCAATGATATTGGTATTTCTGCTGAAAGATGGGATCAGTTCATAGTAATCCTTTGGAGTGCGGATCATTCCATAGTAAGGTACCAAATGCTCATTCATAACCTTTACAATATCTGTATCGGTCTCTTTAAAGAATTTTAAATGAGCAGCTACTGCCTCATCACCCACTGCCTGATTCTTTGGGAAATGCAGGGAAAAAGATGATGGGATCGCATCTACATGCTTTCCTTCAATTGCCGCAATTACTCTTTCACGCTTTGTCATTTTACTGTTCCTCCTGATATTCTTTTTAATATTCTTTGTAATATTATTATAGTCATTGTAGACCTTATTTTCTGTAATGTCAATAGTGTTTTCCTGTAATTTGCACAATTTATTTTTTGTAAGCGCTTTCTTTTTGCCCATTTCGCACAAAAGCGCAAAAGTATAAAAGGCAGCCCATAAAACGGCTGCCTTTTATATTACCCACTTTTCAAGTGGGTTTCAAGTAGTTTTTCACATTTTTTACATTTTTTTACATTTTTCCTTATTTGATACCATTGACATCAGATCACTCACTGCTTTACGCATTTATGATCTTACGTCTTAACTGGATAATGGCTGTAGGAATAAAAGCCAGCGCTGCCACCTGGATCATAGCTGTTACAGGCATAGTCTGTATCTGGAACAGTCCATGCAATCCCGGAATAAAAATAACCAGTCCAAGGAATGCAGCTCCTGCCGCAAATGCGTAAATACTGTAAGGATTAGTGGTAAAGCCCATCTTAAAAATGAACTGTTTGCCTCTGCAGTTAAAGCCATGGAACAGTCTTGCCAGAGTCAACGTGGAAAATGCCATGGTAGAAGCCATAGCCGAACCACCATTTTTTAAGCCCAGATAAAAAGCGGTGATGACTGCAACTGCGATCATTGCACCCTGGGATACCATTTTTATCATAAAATCCCTTGTCATAAGACCTTCTTTAGGATCTCTTGGCTTTTCTCTTAAAAGACCTTCATCTGCCGGTTCCATGCCGATGGCAAGAGCCGGCAGCGAATCCGTAAGAAGATTGATAAACAGCAGCTGAACCGGGGCAAACGGCACTGGCAGTGCCATAAGGGATGTATACAGTACAGTGAAAATAGCAGCTGTGTTTCCAGAAAGCAGGTACAGCACTGCATTTTTAATATTTCTGTATACATTACGTCCGTTTGCAACCGCCTTGATGATCGTAGCAAAATTATCATCTGCAAGGATCATGGCTGCAGCATCCTTGGAAACCTCCGTTCCTGTGATGCCCATTGCTACGCCAATGTCCGCTTTCTTCAATGCCGGGGCATCATTTACACCGTCACCGGTCATGGACACAATATTTCCGCGCCTCTGCCAGCCATCTACGATACGGATCTTATTTTCCGGTGAAACTCTGGCATAAACAGATATTTTATCGATCTTTTCATCCAGCTCTGCATCACTTAGAGCATCCAGCTCCATTCCTGTAAGAGCCATATCACCATCCTTGAAAATACCAATATGGCGGGCAATAGCGGTAGCTGTTACCTTATGGTCACCAGTGATCATAACCGTTTTGATACCTGCCTGGGCGGCCTCTGCCACTGCCTTTACAGACTCCGGTCTTGGTGGGTCCACCATGGAAATAAGTCCTAAAAAGGTATAGCCGCATTCCGTGTCCACGCACAGAACCTCTTCTGACTCTTTATAGGCAAATGCCAGCACACGAAGTCCGTTTTCCGAAAATTTCTGATTCTCCAGGCGGATCTTTTCTTTCTCTTCTTCTGTCATCGGACGGATGCCGTCACTGTAGCGCACATTAACACAGCGGTCCAGCAGCACATCCACAGCTCCTTTTGTAAGGATCGTAGGAACACCGTGGATATAATATTTTGTACTCATCAGTTTCCGGTCTGAATCAAAAGGAACCTCTTCCATACGGCACATCACATTTCGCAGGGCATCCTCATGAACCCCCATTTTTCCTAAATAGCTTTCCGGAAGTACCTGTATATTGCGGAACATTTCAAGAAGAGCATATTCTGTAGGATCTCCAATGCCTTTTCCATCTACAATGCTGGAATCATTGGTAAGCACTGCATCATAAAGCAGATACCTCTGGGTCTGGTCAGTAATATCCATGTCTATGCCATTTATGACTTTTCCGTCTACATACACCTGCTGGACCGTCATTTTATTCTGGGTCAGTGTACCTGTTTTATCAGAACAGATCACAGATACGCAGCCCAGACTTTCTACGGCCTTTAACTTCTTGATAATAGCATTTTCTTTTGCCATTTTCTGGGTACCAAAGGCCTGGACAATGGTCACAATGGAAGTCAGGGCTTCCGGTATGGCTGCTACTGCCAGAGCCACTGCAAAAAGCAGTGAATCCAGAAGAGTCATTTTCCGGAACATGCAAAGAGCAAACACCAGCGCACAGACTATCATGATCAGCACTGCCAGCTTCCCGCTGAACTGATCCAGACTTTTCTGAAGGGGTGTTTTCCGCTCTTGCGCGCTGTTCATCAGTCCGGCTATTTTACCGATCTCTGTATTCATACCTGTAGCTGTGACCAGGACAGTAGCTCTTCCGTATGCTACCAGGCTTCCGGAATAAACCATGTTGGTGCGGTCTGCCAGCGCCACTTCCCCTTCCAGGGCCATTTCCTGCTTATCTACATTGGTAGATTCTCCTGTAAGGGAGCTTTCATTTACCTGAAGGGAATAATTATGAAGGATCCTTCCGTCTGCAGCTACCATATCTCCTGCTTCTAATTCCAGGATATCTCCCGGCACCACATCTTTGGCCGGCATTTCCTGTTTTATGCCATCCCTTATTACTTTTGCCGCCGGTGCTGACAGCTGTTTTAAACTCTCCAGTGATTTTTCTGCCTTTACATGCTGTATGGTTCCCAGGACTGCATTCATTACAAGGACAGCGAAAATAACGATGGTACTTTCCTCATTTCCGGAAAACATGGATATAATAGCTGCTCCGATCAGGATCACTACCATCAGGTCTTTAAACTGATCTAAAAAGACCTGAAACGGGCTTTTCTTTTTGCCCTCTTTGAGCATATTTTCTCCTGCTTCCAGACGTATTTTTTCCGCCTGCTCTGTACTCAGTCCCTGTTCTGATGTCTGACAGGCCTTTAATGCCTCTTCAGGCGACAGGTTCCACATATTTTTTTCTGTCATAATGCTCCACTCCTTCTTTATGTTCTCCCGGAATCTTTTTGTACCTGATTTTGTGAGAAGACTCCGAGAGGACATCCTTTAGTATGCCAGGAAAAGTCCCTTTAAAATCAAAAAAGCGGGACTGTTATTGCACAAAAAATATGCAATAAAAGTCTCGCTCCATTTACATGTGTACTGTCCGGCTGCAGGTCTAATGTATCTTCACTATCCTGCTGCGTGATGACGACCAGCACAACACCAAAAAACGGTGTGAACTACTCCCTGATATCTGAACTTAAAATAACACAACCTGCGGCAAAATGTCAACAGGTTTAATCCTGTTTTCCGGCTTTTTATCTGTATATTTTTATCTATACCGTTTTTTCATGGAAAATCCACGTCCGCTGACTTCACTGACACGGTTCACAACCATAAAGCTTTCAGGATCGATGGTATGGATCAGTTTTTCAATCTTTGGAACTTCCCTGTTGGAGATCACACTGAAGATCATCTGAGTCTGCTTCTTTAAATAGCCGGTCTCACCAGATAACATTGTCACGCCCCGGTCCATTTCTGCCAGGATGGCTTCGCGGATCTCCTGAGCATGTTCGCTGATGACTCTTACTTCTGTACGGGTAGTTCCCATTAACATCAGTTTATCTAAAACCAGTGTATAGGTCATGACCAGAATCAGACCATAAAGTACCTTTTCCGGCGGATTTCCTACTGCCTGGACCAAAAGGATGCAAAAGTCAAACACATACATGGAAACAGAGACCGGGATCTTGAAATAATGGTTCAGCACCAGAGGGGGAATATCCATTCCACCAGTAGATGCGCCTGCACGGATCACGATCCCTAATGAACCGCCAATGCCAAGTCCCGAAAAAACAGTGCATAAAAACAGATCCTGTGTCAATACAAGATCGCCGAAAAGCTTTTCAAAAAATCCAAGGGCGATCGGATAAACAAAGGTACTCACAACCGTTGTAAGGGCAAATTTACGTCCCATAACCTTCCAGCCGATAAGAAGCATGGTCACATTAAATATAAGTACAAAAAGAAGCTACTGGCACTCCAAAGGTACGGTTTAATGCCAGACCAATACCTGTAGTTCCGCCTGTCAGCAGCCCCGCCGGCATTAAAAACAGTTTCACAGCCAGTGCATACAATATATTTCCCAATATGACCACAGCCAGGGAACCTGCTTTCTGTGCATGGTCTTTCCAGTTTTCTGCTTTTGTTTCCATACGTAATCTCCTCCTGAATCAGCGAACGCGTCACTGGCGCGTTCTCCATATGCTTTGGCAAAAAAAACGCCTGTCAGGGAATTTTCCCTAACAGACGTGGATCAAGGCTTCTGCCTAATACAGTTTTCAGTATAAAGAACAGATGGGATTCTGTCAAGACAGATCCCACCGGAAATATTTATTGATAATCATTTATAAGAAACAATGGCTTTATGGCCATAATCTCATCATACTCTTCCTGAGATACCTGAACCTGGGAATTAACCTGTTTAAGATCTGCTTTTACCTGTTCCAAGGCTGCTATCTGGCTGTCTGCCCGTCCCTGACAGATCACCTGGATCATCCATTGAAGAGTAACCGGATGCAGATAACGAAATGGGATCTGCATTCCTTTAGTATAATCTTTGCCATATTTTTCCACTGCCTCTTCTGCTGCTGCAAGCCGGCTTTCAATGGCTTCCCGGTTATTGCGGCTGGTCGGCATTACATTGGCTCCAGAAAAAAGAAAGATCGCTGCAATACCAAACAAAACAAACCATACTGCAAAAGGTGCCTGCGTCCTTAGGGAAATAACACCGTATATCAAAGCTGCTATACCTAAAAGAACGAAAAATAACGCTCCCCATTTATAATAAGGTTTTGTCTGTTCATATGTACGTTTTTTACGGGCCGCATTGGAAAGCTCTGTAAAAAGCACTGGTTTTTGTTCCAGATACTCTTTTGCCTCAAGCAGCTGTTCTACTGTTTCCCCTGCTTTTTCACTTAGTGGTACTGTTTTTTTCTGCCTCTTTAGTTTCTCTTCTTCTGCCATGCGGACTTCCGCTGCATGACTGACTGTTTTGATCTGGGGAAAATCCTGCCGGATCCATGAAAGAAATATGTCCACCTGATCTTCATATTTAAAGTTACACTGCTTTTCCTTACCATCCTCATATACAACTACCAGATAAGGGATCGTAGCAAACATACCTTTCCCGCTGAATCCTCCTTTGCTCATAGCAACACGCTTAAAAACACGGGAAACGGATCTGACCGGTATATAATACTGGCGGTCAATATAAAAGCTGTTCAGATACAGTGCCTTTTTACCAACCCCGCAGGGACCGATCTTTTTGCAGTTTTTCCGGTCTGCCAGAAGCTCTTCTTCAGATAATCCATCATTTCCAAGTTTTTGCGGCTTTAAGAACATACCGATCCGCCTCCCTTTTTTATACATCTTTTATAGTTATGCAGCCTGCTGCTGTTTCTTTGTTGCATGAAGGAAAATCCCCAGGAATACAACTGCCAGGATCAAACCGACCGGATATGCAACACCAACCCCCAGATTCAGGCACTCTGGTGCGCAGAAGAAATACGTCATGGATACCGCACTCATAAAAGTGCCAGGTACTGCTGCGATCCAGTAATTCTTTTTTGCCTTATACAGATACATTGCTGCAGTCCACAAAACGATCATAGCCAGCGTCTGATTGGTCCAGCTGAAATATCTCCATACAATGCTGTAATCCATATGTCCAACAATAGCACCTATACCTAATAGCGGAACACACAAATATAAGCGATTTTTCCAATGTTTCTGATCGATCTTAAACCAGTCAGCCAGTGTCAGTCTGGCACTTCTGAATGCTGTATCACCAGAAGTGATCGGGCATGCGATAACACCTAACATTGCGAGGGCAATACCAACACCACCCATTGTTTTCTTACATACATCATAGATTGCTGCTGACTGACCATTCTTCATGATCTCAGCAAGACCTGTATTTAATCCACCTGTTACCTCATACAGGGAACAGCCAGCTGCAGCCCATATCAGCGCGATAACGCCTTCGCATACCATGGCACCATAGAATACAAAATGTCCCTGCTTTTCTGACTTCATGCAGCGTGCCATCAACGGAGACTGTGTTGCATGGAAACCGGAAATTGCACCGCATGCAACAGTAATAAACATAAAGCTCCATATTGGAGTTGCACTTGGATGCATATTTCTAAAATTAGTCCAAATCTCTGGGATCGTATATTCCGGTTTTGTGAAAATACCAAATGCAACGCCCAGTGCCATGATGATCAGACAGATACCAAAAACCGGGTATATCTTACCAATGATCTTATCAATGGAAATGAATGTTGCGATAAAGTAATAAGCCAGAATGATCCACAGCCACAATTCTTTATTGGCTGCCAGTCCGCTTACACCGCTGTTTCCAAACAATGTCACAATAAGACCTGCAGGTCCTACTGCAAATACAGTACCTACCATAACAAGAAGTACTACACTGAATACACGCATTACATTCTGCATCAGATGTCCCAGATAAATGCCGCATACTTCGGAGATAGATGCACCATCATTTCTTTCAGACATCATACCAGAGAAAAAATCATGGACACCACCAGCGAAGATAGTACCAAATGTGATCCATAAAAATACCACAGGCCCCCAGAGTGCGCCTTGAAGTGCACCAAAGATCGGTCCTAATCCAGCGATATTTAATAACTGGATCAGAAACAATTTCCACTGAGGCATGACTACATAATCTACACCATCATTGATCTTTACCGCCGGCGTTTCACGATCATCGGGGCTGAAAATGTTATTTACAATATTGCCGTAAACAAAATAACCTCCGATCAGCAAAACCAGACAAATGATAAAACTTAACATATGTCCCCTCCTTATAAATTGTTTATTTTGCCCATTTTTTTCTTTGAGCGTCCTCATTGTACTTCAATAAAAACAATTTTAAAAGAGTTTTTGCATGAACGGCAGTCTGTCATACATAAACGGCAATCCTGAAGGAATAAACAGCAGCCAGGTCCGTATTATATGTTTAAGATCTGTTTTAAAGTCTTTAGCTTTTCTCTTCCCACAGGAAGAACTGTGTTTTCATATCCCTTTAATTTCAGAGCAAGACCATTTCTTGTCCACGGAAATATTTCCGTAATGCATTCCAGATTTACCAAATAGCTTTTGTGAATCCTGAAAAAGCCATATAGATGCAGCTTTTTCTCCAGATCACCTAGCAACTGATTTACCTCGTAGCTTCCTGTTTTTGTATGAAGCAGTGTCCCCCGCCCCTGTGTTTCCCCATATATGATCTGAGATACATCTAAAAAACGGATGCTGTGATTTACCTGGACCGGAATCCTGACAGATGCCCCCACTGCTATTCCCCGGACTGCCTCTGCCTGTTCTTTGCTTTGTTCAGGATCTTTCATACATTTTTCAATTACATGACGTACCCGGTCCGGATCAAAAGGCTTCAAAATATAATCATCGATCTCCATTTCAAATGCCTTGGCTGCATAGCGGGAATAGGCAGTAGCAAACACAATCTTTGCCTGGGGAAGAAGTTTTTTTACCGTTGCTGCCAAAGTTGTTCCTTCCATATCATTTAAGTTGATATCAATAAAAAGCATATCAAAATCATCTTCCTTATTAAATAGTTCTAAAGCCCCCCCGCCACTGTCTGCTTCCTTTACAATGCAATCCGGTTTTACATCTAAAATCTGGCTGATCAGTTCTTTTCTTGCCGGACGTTCATCATCAACAACTGCTATTTTCATTTGTTTTCTCCTCTTTTTCTGGCTTTTTCCCCTTTTCAAGTGTTATTCTGCATGTGTTGCTTCTGGTATGTCAAAAGAAACGCAGGCACCTTCTTGTGTATTCTGAAGCAGAAGGCCACTTTCATTTCCATAAATGCTCTTTAAACGCTCGTGTACATTCTTAAGTCCTACTCTGTTTCCATTTTCTCCACAGTAAAACTGCTCCAGCATTTCTTTTGGAAATCCTTTTCCGTTATCTTTTACTGCAATATGAACGCATTTATGCCCATAGGTATCTTTTGCATAACAGGCACAGATCATAACCGTACGAATCCCATTTCTATCAGCTCCGTAGCGGATGGCATTTTCCACCAGAGGCTGAAGGATAAAGGAAGGTACCATACAATCAAGATCTTCTTCAATATCCATAGTCACCTGAAGTTTCTCCTCAAATCTGGCTTTCTCCAGCTCCAGATATGTATTTATATGATAAAGCTCTGTATGTAAGTTTAACATATACTGCTCATTTTCCAGTGTCTGTCGGTAATAAGAAGCAAGAGTAAGCAACAGCTCCCGTGCTCTTTCAGCGTTTTCACGGCAGATAAAGGAGATCGTATTTAAAGCATTATAAAGAAAATGAGGGTTTACCTGGGACTGCAGTGCCTTCAATTCTGCCTGCCTGCGAAGTTTCTTCTGGTATTCCAGATTGGATAATTCCAGCTGGGTAGAAAACAGCCTTGCAAGCTCTTCCATGAATTTTAAGTCCATCTGTACAGCATGCCTGCGCTTTTTTAGCACAATCGTCAGCCCGCCAATGGCATGTTCTCCTTCTAACAATGGTGCCGTTACAATAATCTGATCCTTTAACACATTTTTCATATTGTCAGGAAAATCTGCCTGTTGAAAATACGTAGGTTTCAGATCTGTGACCGATTGTAACACAGGTGTAAGAAAACCTGGATCTGCCAGACACTCATAGGCTTTTTTTGTGCGGATCGCAAGTATCTTTTCCATATCTGTGATCACAACTGCCGAGCAGATGATTGAGTGAAAAATAATCTGTGCAGCTGCTTCCATATCTTCTTTACTTCTGAGGCCTTTTCTCAAATGTGGCAAACTCTGATCCACGATCCCGAAACACAGGCGCATTTTTTCTGCAAACTGCCCTTCTTTCCGGATAAATACCATATCAAAGGTCCTTAAGAAAATAAGCATACCGCAAGAATTCATCATAATCATAGGAACAGCGATCTGACGGATCAAATGCCAGGCTGCATCAAAAGGTTTTGAGATCAGAAGGATAATGACCATCTGCCCCACTTCCGCTGCTGCTGTCAAAACACAGATTTCTGCCTGCTTCATTTTTCCTGATTTAAACCTTGCAGAAAATACAGACCCCAAAATCCCTTCAAACAAAGTAGACACCGCACAAGATACAGCTGTAAAACCGCCAATATCAAACAGATATCGATGAATACCTGCGATCAGTGCTGTTAACATCCCCACATAGGGTCCGCCTAAAAGTCCTGCTGCCAGTACACCGATCACACGGGTATTGATGATCGCCCCATCTGTGTACGTCCCTGTGTATGTAGATACGATACTGATGATACCAAAGATCACCGCAAGTGCTGTTTTTGAAAATATACTGCTCTGTTCCTCTAAAAACAGCGTCCTGACAAACTCCAGATTCGTAAGAAGAGCCGCGATCAGTACAAGAAGCCCAATATTTAAGAGCATGTTAAAATAGGTTACATCTACCATAATAATGATCTCTTCCCTATATAATTTCAGGCGTTCCGAAACCTGATCTTATTCGGAACGCCTGATCGTTTGCAGTTATTGTGCGTTTTAGCGCAAAGTTCATCCATTATCTGTTTTCAATATCCATTAACATCTGGACACGACGCTCATGACGGCCGCCTTCGAATTCTGCATCCAGCCATGCTTCTGTGATCATCTTAGCCAGCTCACTGCCTACAACTCTTGCACCAAATGCAAGTACATTGGAGTTATTATGCATTCTGGAAAGCTTTGCAGTATATGGCTCGCTGCATACGCAGGCACGGATGCCTTTTACCTTGTTTGCTGCTAAAGAGATACCTACACCGGTACCGCAGATAGCAATACCCAGATCAGCTTCGCCGGAAGCTACTGCACGGCCTACTTTCTCGCCGTAAACAGGATAATCACAGCTTTCTGTGCTGTTGGTTCCCAGATCGATCACCTCGTATCCTTTGCTTTCTACAAATTCCTTGATAATGTTCTTCAGTTCAATTGCGGAATGATCATTTCCCATTGCAATCTTCATAAATATTAAATCTCCTCTTTATTAAAAAATTTTTTAATACGATCCAATCTGGATGTCATGGACATTAAAAGCAGGTCTGCTGCTGTAAGTGCAGCCATTGCCTCCACTACTACAACGGCTCTTGGCACGATCACCGGGTCATGACGGCCCTTGATCTGGATCTCCTGTTCTTTTCCATAGCGGTCTACTGTCTTTTGTACCTGGGAAATAGAAGGAGTCGGCTTAAATGCCGCCCGCATCACTATCGTGCTTCCATCACTCATACCTCCTAAGGTACCGCCGGAATGGTTGGTCACTTTTTGCGGTTTTTTGTCTTTTCCTATTACAAAGCTGTCATTATTCCGGGATCCTAAAGAAGCTGCTGCTTCAAAGCCATCTCCGATCTCAAAACCTTTTACAGCGCCAATTGACATAACAGCTTTTCCCAGTGCAGCGTCCAGCTTATCAAAAACAGGTTCTCCTACACCTGCAGGAAGTCCCCTGATCACGCACTCTACCACACCACCACAGGAATCTCTGCGCTGCATCATATCTTCCAGATAGCTTTCTGCCTCTGCTGCTGCAGCCTTGTCCGGCATATATAAGCGGTTTTTGGAAATTTCTTCCATATCCATATGGCTGTGATCGATCTTTACAGGTCCCACGGCACTGGTATATGCCTGAACCGTGATTCCAAGACTTTCTAGCAATTTAGCTGCTATTGCTCCCGCTGCTACCCTTCCAATGGTCTCTCTTCCGGAAGAACGTCCACCGCCCCGGTAATCCCGGAAACCATATTTTTCATCAAAGGTATAATCAGCATGGCCCGGACGGTACACATCCATGATATTGCTGTAATCATGGGAACGCTGGTCAGTATTGCGGATCACAATGGAAATGGGTGTTCCTGTTGTTTTTTCCTCAAAAACGCCGGATAAGATCTCTGCCCTATCCCCTTCGCTTCTGGCTGTGGTAAATTTGCTCTGCCCCGGTTTTCTCCTGTCTAAATATTTCTGGATATCTTCTTCATTTAACAGAAGTCCTGCAGGACAGCCATCTACTACAACACCAACACCTGATCCATGGGATTCTCCCCAGGTGCTTATCTTAAAAATCGTTCCGTATACTGAACCTGACATGTTATTTTTCTCCTATTTTAACAATAGCGCAGCAGTTCGGTTCATTTACCGGAACACTTCTTCCGCTCATTACTAAAAGTCCTTTTTCATAATCAATCTTAAAGAAGCTGATCGTTCCGCTGTCATGGTTTACAGAAGCAATATGTTTTCCGTCCGGGAATACAGCTACATCCTTTGGATATGAACCGCTGATAGGCAGGCAGCATATCATAGACAAAAGTCCTGTTTCCTCATCTCTTTTGTAAACACTAATGGTATTTTCTCCTGCATTGGTGCAATATATATATTTCTGGTCAATAGACATTCTCATGGCGCAGGCTGCAGTTAGGTTGTCCGGATTCTTGGTAGAGGTAGTAGAGATGGTCTGGATCTTTTCGATCACAGGCGCCCTGTCCCCGGTCTTGTAGGTATATACCTCGATCGCCTTCTTTAATTCATACATTAAATAAATAAACTTTCCATCCTTACTGTAACGGAAATGTCTCGGTGCAGACTCCAGATCACAGCGGATGGCATCTACCTGGACTAATTTCTGCTCTTTGTCATTAAAACGGTAGATCTTAACCTGGTCAATACCATTATCCACACTAAGGACAAAGCGATTGTCTGGCATTCTTCTGGTGCAGGTCACATGTGGACGGAAGTTTCGCTCTGCCACACTGCCGTAGCCTCTGTCAAATACGCCATCTACGATCTTTCCTACAGAACCGTCTGGATTTAAGCTTAATACAGTTGTCTTTCCATCATGATAACCAGATACGAAAACGTACTTATCCTCTTCATCTGTACACAGATGGCAGCCTCTCATTCCTCTGATGGATGAGCTGTTTAAACGTGCCAGGCTTCCGTTTGGAAGGATGCGGAAAGATACAACTCCTTCATCTGCAATTGAATAAAGAGTTTTGCCATCACTGGATGCAATTACATAAGAAGAATTGTCCACTTCGATCTCACAGCGCTCTTTAAACATTCCATTTTCTACATCTACATCAAATACAGTGATTCCCTTTGCCTTTCCTGTATAGGAATAGGAACCCACATACGCCATATACTTACCGCTCATACAGCTTACCTCCCTGGATTTTATATGTTCTCTCGGAATCTTTCTGTGCCTGATTTTGTGAGAAGATTTTTTGTC